>Ga0208644_1003619_pt1 | contig 11920 bp, 19 predicted proteins | sample VirMetDEL_Nov_18_FD_184517 | JGI IMG/M metagenome (GOLD analysis project Ga0208644, IMG submission 184517) | Aqueous microbial communities from the Delaware River and Bay under freshwater to marine salinity gradient to study organic matter... | ecosystem: Environmental > Aquatic > Marine >... | reverse complement strand
TGGCACTAGCGGAGATTACATAAAAGACAGCATATACTCGCCAGCTAGTTTTGCGGCGGCAGTGCATAACCATGACAGTATGTATTACACTGAAACAGAAGTAGATACTCTGCTTTCTGCAAAAGCTAATACAAGTTCTCTAGCCACCGTTGCTACCAGCGGTGCGTATGCTGATCTTACGGGTACACCAACGCTTGCGACAGTTGCTACTACTGGTGCATATACAGATCTGACTGGCACGCCAACGCTGGCAACAGTCGCAACGAGTGGTGCCTACGGTGATCTATCGGGTACGCCTACGCTGGCGACAGTGGCAGCTACTGGGGCGTATAGTGATCTAACCGGGACACCTACGCTGGCGACAGTAGCTACGAGTGGTGCCTACGGTGACCTGTCTGGTACGCCTACGCTACCTACGTTCCCGACTGGGGCTATTGTTGGCACGACGGATACCCAGACGCTGACCGGTAAGACTGTTACCACGGTGGCGCTGTACGAAACCAAGGTGGCGGTTGCTGCATCTAGCATCAACCTCGCCGCAGGCTCGTACTTCTCGAAAACAATATCTGGGGCTACTACCTTCACGGTATCCAATATCCCCCCTTCTGGCACCGTGGGTGCTTTTGTTTTGGACTTGACCAACGGTGGGTCGGCCACTGTTACATGGTGGTCTGGCGTTAAGTGGGCTGCTGCTACAGCACCTACGCTAACCGCTGCTGGTCGTGACGTTCTTGCGTTCTTTACACATGATGGCGGCACTACATGGTCCGGCTTTGTTTTAGGATTGGACGTAAAATAATGGCAACCAAAGATATCATACTGGCTGCGGCTGGCGTAGGTGGTGGTAGTAGCGGCCCGCTTTATATCGATGACGTATTTTCCACCAACCTTTACACAGGCACCGGCGGCAACCAGACCATCACCAACGGGATTGACCTTGCTGGTGAGGGTGGGTTGGTTTGGATTAAAGACAGAGTTAATGCGTATGATCATGCGCTATACGACACAGAAAGAGGAATTTACAAGTATTTAGAGTCAAATAACGAAGGGGCAGAATTTTATAATATAACACATTTAAGAGCTTTTAACTCCGATGGGTTTGACATTGGAGTTAATGCACAAATCAATAGTTCCGGAGCCAACTACGCCTCATGGACCTTCCGCAAGGCTGAGAAGTTCTTTGATGTGGTGACTTATACGGGGGATGGTGTTAATGGCAGGCAGTTACCGCATAATCTTGGGTCAACGCCCGGAATGGTTATTTGTAAGCGTATAGACACCGGACAAAACTGGATAGTACAGCATAGAAGTTTAGACCTTAGCGGCAACAAAACAATGTATCTCAATAGTACTGCTGCGCTGGGTGTCGGTAATAATTACTGGAATAGTACACATGCTTCTAACACAGCTATAACTCTTGGCGGTCACTCAGACATAAACGGTATTGGTGGCACTTATGTAGCCTACCTCTTCGCCCACGACGCTGGGGGCTTTGGGGAGGATGGTACGGAGAATGTGATTTCGTGTGGAAGTTATACTGGTAATGGCTCTACTGATGGCCCTGTGATTGACTTAGGGTTTGAGCCTCAGTGGACGATTATAAAAAGATCATCAGCAACTGGCGGCAACTGGGTGATGCACGATAACATGCGTGGAGTTGCTACTGGTGGTGATGACCAAGTTATGTATTGCAACTCTAATTCCTCCGAATCGGGAGCTTCTTGGATTGATTATACTTCCACGGGCTTTAAATTAACTAGCTCACATGCGGGAACTAATGCATCTAGCTCAACCTACATCTACATCGCCATCCGCCGAGGTCCTATGAAGGTGCCGACGAGTGGTACGGAGGTGTATACTACTGATACAAAAAATAGCACCAACGCAACACAACCAAACTTTTATAGCGAATGGCCTGTAGACTTTGCGTTGCAAAAAAATTTAAGTTTTACCACTGCTTTTTTAGCAGTATCTAGGCTTCCTGGTGAAGGTTTTTTAAGAACAAATGATACAGACGGTTTTTCACCCGGCACTGACTATGCCACCGATTACTCAAACGGATGGTTTTATGATATAAACACAACCCCTAGCACTGATATTCGATCTTGGATGTTCCGCCGCGCCCCCGGCTTCTTTGATGTGGTGTGCTATACTGGGACGGGTTCTGCCACCACAGTAAATCATAACTTAGGCGTTGCTCCTGAGATGATTATCGTTAAGGCAAGGTCGGGCCCGGTTGCCCCCGGATCACAGCAATGGTGTGTAAATCACACAGCATTGGGCGTAAATATGGTTTTTATAACAAACCAAGCTACGCAGTTTAACGACTTTGCGTTTGGCTCTGATGCAGCGCACACAAGTACATATTTCAAAGTTGGTACGTATGGTGGGACAAACGCATCTGGTAACAACTACATAGCCTACCTATTCGCCACCCTCCCCGGCGTATCCAAAGTAGGCTCCTACACCGGCACCGGAACCACCAATCAAATTAACTGCGGGTTCTCCAGCGGTGCTAGGTTCGTAGTTATCAAACGCGTTGACGGCATTGGTGATTGGTATATGTGGGACTCTGCTCGCGGCATCGTCGCTGGTAATGATCCTTACGTGCGACTCAACAGTGATGCCGCGCAGGTGACAAACACCGACTACATCGATCCATACTCTGCCGGCTTTGAAATTAGCAGCACAGCGCCAGCGGCAATCAACGCCAACGGTGGATCGTACATCTTTCTAGCAATCGCATAAGGAGTTATGCAAATGGGTGACTATCGCATCAGATCAACCGGAGAGATCAAGAGTCAAGGTGCTGTCCGGCAGATGCACGCAAACACTTCGCTTCCGCGAGTTTGGGACGAAACGATTTGCAATGACCTTGGCATCGATCCAATCTTTGAGGGGCCGCAGGCTACTGGTGGCGACCGCTATCAGTATTCGGTGCAGCAGGGCATCGAGGAAATTAGCGGCAAATGGTACACCAAGTATGTACTTGGACCCATCTTTACTGACGTGACTCACGAGGACGGCACAGTCTTGACGGCAGCGCAGCAGGAAGCTGCATACAAAGCCAACAGGGATGAGGAGCAGGCCAAATCTATCCGCGCAGAACGCGACAAGAAACTGGCTGACTGCGATTGGGTGACGCTCAAGGCAGTAGATGCTAGCAGCGACGGACTTGGCATCCAGCTTCCCCAGGTATGGATAGACTACCGGCAGGCGCTTCGCGATATTACAGAACAGCCAAACTTCCCGTGGGACGTGACGTGGCCAGACGCCCCTTAACTCTAGCTGAAAGATGACCATGAAAGATGAAGCTGGAAAATTGGCTGGAGATGCAGCGTCTCTTTTTGTTGTGACGGGGACGCTCGTGAACTTACTGCCTAGTATCGCTGCTGTGTTTACGATTGTATGGACAGCGTTGCGCATATACGAAACCAAGACCGTGCAAAGGTGGCTGGGCTATGAAGATAAGCGATGACGGAATACGGCTGATCCAGCTATTCGAGGGCCTCCGGTTGACCAGCTATGTCTGTCCGGCTGGCATTTTGACCATTGGATATGGTCACACGTCTGCGGCTGGCAAGCCGACTGTCGAACCCAGGATGACCATCACCAAGGACGAGGCAACTGCTATCCTTCGGGCAGATCTGGGTCGCTTTGAGCGTGGCGTCGAGAGCCTGGTCAAGGTGGATCTGACCCAGAACCAGTTCGATGCGCTGGTCAGTTTTTCCTACAACTGTGGGTTGGGCGCTCTCAAGAAATCAACCCTGCTCAAGCGTGTCAATGCCAAGCGATTTGATGACGTTCCGGCTGAGTTTATGAAGTGGACTAGGGGAGGTGGTCGTCAGCTTGCCGGTCTAGTTCGCCGTCGCCGGGCAGAGGTAGAGATGTGGCGTAGCCTGTCAGGCATCGAGCCTGATGGCAGTAGGGTCCAGCCAGATCAGCCTGTGGCTAGCAAGTCTATTGCCAAGAGCAAGGAGGCCAATGCCGCCGTGGTGGCCGGCGGAGCCTCTGTGGTGGCCGCAGCTAGGGAGGTGGTCCCTGTTATCCAAGATGCCAATAGCGCCCTCACTGGGGCTGTGGAGGCACTGGGGAGGCCTGCCGTATTCATGGCAATCATTGCCACACTTGCTTGCATCGGCATCTGGTACTGGCGCAAGCGTCGGCTTGACGAGGAGGCGGCATGATTAACTGGATCCTAAGTCCAGTCATGCGCTGGGTGTCTATTGCTCTTGGCATACTATTGGCTATTGGCTCAATCTATGGTAAGGGCCGAAGGGATGCTAGGCAAAAACTTGAGGCCAAGAATAATGAAGATATTCTCAGACGTACCCAAGACGCCCTTGCTGCTGGCGATTCTATCAGCCGCGATCCCAGCCGGGTGCGCGAAGATGACGGGTACCGTCGCGACTAACACTTCCGTCTGCCAGGTCTGGCAACCAATTGCCTGGTCGAAGAAAGATACCGACCAGACTATTGTTGCGGTTAAGGTTAACAATGCCAGGCGCACTGGCTGGTGCAAGCGGTAATGACTACCGCAAAGCCGACTGCCCGGCAGAAGCAGATCAAGGAAGCCGTCGAGAAACATGGTAGCCGACGCTCTGCTGCCGCCGCATTGGGTATATCTCAAGGCACAATCAACAAGCATCTGGAGCGGCTGATGGTGCAAGGCATACGGATCAAACCGAACCAGCCCAAGCTACCGCTTGAACCTGTCAACCTTAAGATCAAGAAAGAGACTGTTACCATCTGCGCCATTGGCGATTTCCATGACTGCCCCGGTCAGGACAAGTCTCGAATCAAATGGATCGCTCGATACATTGCAGATACAAACCCTGATCTGGTTGTACAGATCGGAGACTTCGCAGACTGGAACAGCCTGTCGAAGCACGAGAAGCCTGGCACGATTGGCTACGCCGACAAGCCTGCCTTCGTCGATGATCTGGATAGCGCCGAGGAAGTTCTCAGCCAGTTCCGCAAGATCCTGAAGGACGGACCGCCCTGCCATATTACCTATGGCAACCACGAGGAGCGGCTCGAACGCTGGGACAATGAGCAGCCAGAAAGCAAGGGGCTATCCTTTGCCGACCGGCGCGATGTTCTCTTTAAGAACTACGGTTGGAAGTCATACGCATACGGCCAGTGGCTATTCATCAATGGCGTTGGCTTTACCCATGTACCGCACAATCTGATGGGCCGCGAGTACGGCGGCAAGACGGTCAACACGATTGCCAACGATGCTGTGTTCTCAATTGTGTTTGGTCATAGCCATCGCAAGGCGGAAGTATCTGTGCCTAAAATAGGTCCAGCCAAATCAGTTGAGATACTAAACCTTGGAACCGCCATGCCGCAGGGGCTAGTCAAGTATTACGCTGGCAAGTCCATGACTGGCTGGGCGTATGGCGTCTGGTCTTTGAGCATAAGAGATGGCCACATTGTCGGACATTCATACACATCAATGGCAGACCTGGAGAGCAGATATGGTGATTGATTCTGAAGTGCGTGATCTCGTCAAGAAGGCGGAAGAAAAGCATGGCGACCAAGCGGCGTACTACCTGGCAGCGACGATCCTCTGGCTCGAAGATTACTGCTCATACCTCGAAGGAAGTACCAGTTCAGGATTCATCAGAAGCGGACCACCTGCCGACAAGCCAGCAAATAAAAATAATTGAACGCAAGCTGGGCAGGGATCGAGTTCTGGGCTGGGCCTATTATGATAGGCCACTGATAGAAATAGATTCCAGGCTTAGACATAAGCTACAGCAGGAAGTTCTGCTGCATGAATTGCTGCACATAGCATTGCCAGATCTATCAGAAGAAACAGTAGACCGAACCGCCAAGTTCATGGCTAACCATACCTGGCGATTCGGGCTAAGAAGAGTACAGCGTTAGTCTTTTTCTTTAACAACAAGCGTTGCATATCCAGCAATATCAACCCAATGATCCTGGAAGTGTGGATCTCCAGATAGGATACGGCTTACCTTAGACAGGATCATGTCCAGAGATGACCGCTCCTTGTTGTCTAGCTTGTCATAGTTCTCTGTGTTCCTGACAATCTTCATTATGCTGCCGTTGATGTTGGCATAGTCATCGTATGAACCGTGAACCTTTTTCCTTTGCTCAAGCACTTCGTTCACGAGTTCCATCTCTACTTCATCCTTCTGTTCTACAAGAATATCTTTGATTCGCAGGTAGTCAGCCATAAAGGTCTGATCTTCCTTCATTCTTTTTGTGCCAGTAATGACAGCGTTAAGAATAGATGTATGATCCCTACCACCCATTGCACGGCCAGCAGCAGGATAGCTTAGGGTGGTTAGTTCCTTGATTAATATACAGGCAAGGAACCTGGCGCGGACCAACTCTTTTTGCCGCCGACTAGATCTGATCTCTGGAATAGAGATGCCGGTTACATGAGCAACTACCTTCAAGATGTCTAGGCTTGTAATCTTTCCAGGCGAAAGTTCTGGAAGAGCCTCAACATCTTCAAAAGGTTTTGCTTTCTCTTCATCCTTAATTTCTTCTGGCTTCTTGGGCAGCATGACTACTGGCTGCGTCTTGGGCTTCCCATGTATCCTGGCTTTCGTGTCCCTCACATGCTGCATGTACGCAACAACATCAATCTTACCATTCTCTAGCATGTACATTATTCTTATCCTTACGCTACTTGCTGTTCAATCTGATGGACGGAGTAAAGATCCTTGAGATAGGTGACAGCCTTCTCAGCCATGCTTGCAGCACGGACGATTGCCTGGCTATCTTCTGTCATCATGGATACCCAATGCTTAAGGTAGGCATTGCTTTCGTCCTTAGTCGATTGATATATATTCCATTCAGAGGACAGGAATGCCGCACCCATTTCAGCAATGAGTTCTTCGGCAGCATATTGGTGGTCACCAAATCGCTGACCGAGCTGCCTATCCAGCCTGAATTTTGCGCCAGTCCAATGGACCAGTTCGTGGAACAGGGTGCTGTAATACCCATTGAGATCGTAGAATTTGGATACTTCTGGCATACGAATCTCGTCATGCTTAGGGATGTAGCATGGGTTGAACTCGCCATGAAGGATCTTGGCTTTCGTGCTGTATATGAAAGACATGAGATCCATATCCCGCTCGGTCTCGTCTGCGCTGTTTGGTGGCTCCGACGATCCCTCGCTATAGCCATCGACCTGGGCAACATTGAACAGGTAGTTGTGCCTGATGATGAATCTATAATTGATCTTGGCAGACCTAAGATCCTGATCTTCTATCGGTTTGTAGTAGATGGTCCGGGTTGCTTTCTCGCCCTTGCGTACCCTAGCACCAATAGAGTTCCACTGCTTGAAGCTAGCCCATTTGTTAGATGTGTACCCTTTGTTTATCATGGATACCATTAACAGGATACGATTGATTCCTGTAGCGGGATGCTTGGACACGACATTGATTGCCTGCCCCATGTTCCCGCGCCGCCAAGGCGGGGACCATTGCCCCGCCGAGTCGATGTTATTGAGGATTGATTCCGTGATCTCCTGGTAGATTGACATTGATCTTCTCCACTTTGATTGTAAGCCCAAGGACCTTAGCCAGGGCAACGAGCGTACTGTACCTGCAATCGACGCGACCTCGTTCGATATTGCAAATGGTCAGCCTTGATATGCCGGACAAGTCAGACAACCTTTGTTGGGTCATCTGCTTGTCCAACCTTGCGTGGTAGATTAGTTCCGCTATCTCAGAACGGGACTTCATCATCCAGCGGTTCTCCTGCTGCTGCTTGCTCAACTACTTCCCCACCACCCTTTGGTGTCAGGATCTGAAGTTCACTGTTGAAGGAAGTCATGCTGACTTCGGTGGCGTACATCTTGTTGCCATCCTTCTGAAACTCCCGGATGTCAAGATCACCCATGACCATAACCTTGGTTCCCTTGCGAACGTAGTTCTTGATGACTTCGTTCTTCTTAGGATCCCAGCAGGCTACGTTCACCCACATGGTGCGCTTGCCTTCCTTGCTCCACTTGCTGACAGCAATAGAGAACCTACCCATTGTTCGCTCGCCAAACTCTTTGAACTCTGGATCGCGACCAAGGTTTCCGATGACTGTTACTTTAGCTACCATTGTTTAATTCCTTTAACTTGTTAGCGTAGGCTACGCGAAGCCGTTGAGTCTCGTGCTTCTGTAGCATTTTAGACTTGTTCTTGAGTTCCTGTAGTGCCTCGTCAAGCATCTCCTTTGTTGTGGACATATCAATGAAGTGAGTCAGTGTACCGAACAGTTCACTCTCGTGTTCATTACCATAATCGTAGTCTGAATCTTCTCCTGTTACCAGTCCCAATGTCTTTAGCAAAGCATACTTAACAGCGTAAGACATAGCTTTGCCTGGTCCCTTGTCCTGGCTATCAATCCCATAGCCAAACGATTGGACATCGAAGAAGTCTTCTGGCTTCTCGGCATTGACGAACCGAACCGTCATGGCTACTTCTGTCCGGTTTCCATTCTGTGTATGCTTAACATCTACTGGATAGTAAACAATGCCAGACTCTAGCAATTCTGGCCGCACCTTGGCAGTCACGGCATCATGGCTGACAATGGGATATGGAACACCAGATTTGTTTTCCTTTTGAATAGAAGTTACCTTTTTCATTGCCTTAGCTAATCGCTGATGGATATTCATACTGCTTCCCCTTCATGTTCACGATACCATTCTTCCAATGCAGCTTCCTCTGCACGAAGCGCAGCTTCAGCAGCAGTAACTACTGGCAGTGCCTTCATGATTGGATCAATATCTCCTGATCCATAAGACGTACATATGTCTGCTAATGTATTCGAAAGATCTGTAATGAGCGCAATCAACTGCGCACGTGTAAGACTCTTGTCAGCCATCATGCTTCTCCATTGTAATAGCCGTGGTGAATCCAAACCTTATACTGTCTACCATTAGGTCCGCGCTTTGTCTCCCCCTTATCTTTGATATAACCTAATTCAACTAGTTCGGCGCGCCTCGATCTGTAGGTTGAAGAGACTGATTCGAAGTACGCATTCATCTCGAAGTCAGTGAACCCATCTGTTGCTCTCATCTCAGCGTAATCAAGCACGTCTTTGCGTAGGGTCTTAGCTGTTGGCTTGATAGACTCGGCGGCCTCAATGCTGGTTGGTTGATCCCACCTGCGGTACATATGTTTGCTCATACTTCTCTCCAGTTCTCACATTCATTAGAGTGTTAACAAAATCCAGGACGATCTTAATCATTTCTTCCTCACTGGATTCCTCTTTGATCTTGAGCAATACAACAGCTAGATCCTGCTGCAACCTGAACATCTTGTTATCCATCCTGCTTCTCCAACCGAACCGTCAACCTGCCACGCTTGTCACGCTTGATGTTGATGCCGTGACCGAACGCTTCGATCACATCGTCATCTACCATGTCGCGGATCTGCTTCTTGCTATCGTCGTATAGCTTGGCTTGTTCTGCTGTCTGGATAATGGTTGCGCTTAGATCAGCCCACTGATTGTTCTTTGACATGTCAGCTATACGCATACCGTCAACCGGGATGTCATTGACCATACTCTTTGCTGCTGCCGTTTTACCTTTGGGTAGAATCTCAGGCGGGATCTCGTTCTCAACGTGATACCAGAATGCCTTCTCTGTCTCGATCAACAGTTCAATGTAGTCCTCATTACGATCAACGATCACATGCTCTGGCTCATCGTTACCCTTGATAACAGAGAAGTAACACTGCTTGGCTTCAGCTACGTACATGTAGTGCTGAAGCTGTGCCATATAGTACCTGGCTTTAGCATCAACGCTGACTCCGTTACTGCTATGCTTCATCTCAAGGAAGCATTCGCCCTGGTCCTTGATCCAGCCGTCAAGGTTTGCCCACATAAACGGATAGTCCTTCGACTGCTTGGTGTTTGTCTGAAGAACAGTAAGACCAGTCTGCTTCTCGAACCACGACACATGCAGACCCTCTGTATAGATACCAAGCTGGACCTTGAATATATCTGACAGATCATCTGGCTTTTTCTGCCCTGTCTTTTCCAGATACAGATCATGCCAGTCATCGTTCATGATACGCATGGCATCCGTGCCACCAAGGAATCCTACTCTATTCATCATGCTTCTCCTCTAATCCGTAGCCTGTCCTGGCTACTGCCATCTCCAGCCTGTAGACCCAGGCGTTGTGTTTTTGTATATGCTTGTTAGCATGCTGCAATACATCAGCAGGCAAGGGCATAGACGGGTACTTGTGAGTCTTGGCTACATCTATAGCCGCCTGCCGCAAAGCGAACTCAGGGATCTCTTGAAAGATCCTGACGTACATCTGAAGCACGACATTATCTGGGACCTCAGACCTAAACAGATTGGCTAGGCCAACCATAATCTTTACTATTACATCAGGTCCAGCGGCGTCGAGCTGCCGCCTCGCCCGGTCAAGGGCGGCGGCGAGACGACGATGGGCTGATACCTTATCATCTATCTTCCCCTTCCGATTGGCCAAGGAGATTAAGGAACTCAAGTCCTCGCTGATTGTTTCGGTCAACCATGCTGGAACCTTTGGTTGCCACTGGCCTACGGCTTGACTGATAGCCGCTCGCGTTTCTAATCCAGTTGCGCCAAGCTGCTTGCCAGTCTGACTTGGCATCTCCACGAGCAAGCCAGTAGTCAATGAACTTATCTGTTTCATTATCCAACCTCACTTCTGGATGCTTCTCCAACATCCGATTGATATTCTCCTCGGTAGGCTTGAAGTCTACTGCTATCTTCTTTCTTTTATTTGATGGTTCCTTATGGTTAGTAGGGCAGACTGCCCGGGGTGGTAGGGCAGGCTGCCCGGGGTGACTCTCTGTCCGGGGTGACACACTGCCCCAGGTTATCTTGTAGATTGTACTGCGACCTGGCCTTTGCTCCATCTCGATTAGCTTGAGGTAAAGCAATCCCATGATGCCACGCCTGACAGTCCTCTCGTTCAGGGCTGTGTACTTTGAGATCCTTTCAACGCTAGGCCATGCCTCACCAATAGGGTTTGCATGGTTTGCTATACCAATAAGGACAGCTTTCATGACAGGTGCGCTGACTTTACAATCTCTCCTGTCGATCTCTAGGTTGAAGGCATAGTTCAATGCCTCGATACTCATGGCAATTTGTTCTCCCATTTTTTGATGTCTTTGGCTGGAATCTCTACGATTTTCATATCATAGAATGCCTCAACCATTTTCTTTTTCAACTTGTAAACATCAGTAATCATTCCCTTCACATCCTCATGCACTACCTTAATTGTGTACCCTCGATCATCGACGATGACATATCGAAAGTCCGCAAGGTAATTGCAGATGTGTGAGTTCTTGATTAAGACTGGCAGTTTGGGCTGACAGGTTAACTTCTCAATAAGACCATCGTGCAGCATGACAAGTAGCTGCTCGTACCTGGTAGCCTCTGCATCTGAGGCAAACCAGATACCATCTACTCGTCTACCACTGGCGTTGTACTTTCCCTTACGACCCGCTGGATTCTTCATCTATAGGCTCCGACTTTATCTTTAGATTCAGTGCGTTACACCAGCACATGAAGCTGAACATGGTAGGGAACTTGACGCCACTCTCCCACTTATTGACGTAACATTCTGACATACCCAGGATGTCCGACAATTCTTGCTGGGAAATTTTTAATCGCTTACGGCGATCAATCAATTCGAGGATCAGTTCACGGTAGAACTGAACCTCCATCTTGGTAGCCTGCCGAGACTTGATGTTAGTCGGTGGCCTTATCTCTTTGTGTGCCAGGACCATCAGGTAGATCCTCTACTGCTACGTAGGTGCGGGGAGCATCGGATGTTTCGCCGCAGTCAACACAGTAAATGGACCAAAGATCATCGACTGTCCACTCTTTTTCTACGGGATCCCATTTGGTCCAGGCATCACGGACTATGTCATGGCTGGAACATTT
>Ga0208644_1003613_pt1 | contig 11932 bp, 7 predicted proteins | sample VirMetDEL_Nov_18_FD_184517 | JGI IMG/M metagenome (GOLD analysis project Ga0208644, IMG submission 184517) | Aqueous microbial communities from the Delaware River and Bay under freshwater to marine salinity gradient to study organic matter... | ecosystem: Environmental > Aquatic > Marine >... | reverse complement strand
CCATGATCCAGACGTTATTATTCCACCGATATTATTCGGGATATCTGTTTGATTATAATGAATGATAGCGCCCGTCGCGGAATTAATACCGACTATATTGGCATTAGACGCATCAAAATTAGTTAAATCCATGCCCGAAAGACTGATATCATCGTCATTATTATGACCGATATTAATATCGACTCCCGATAGCGAATTACTACCAATATTAATATCGTCTCCTGTTTCCTGTGTGCTTATATTTATATTCTGAGTAGAAGATATTATATTCACGTCGTCTGCTGCTGTTATGTGTATATCGTCTGCCGAGTCCATATCTATATCACCGCCTAATGCCGTAGTATTTATATCTATTGCGCTCGATGTATTTTGACTTGACGAAATATAAAACTGGCCTGTCATCGCTTCAAATCTCGCGTCTGCTAATCCGTTCAAATCTAAATCGTAGCCGCCGCCTGTTACCAAAGTATTTGAAGACAGAGAACCCGAACCCGTGTAGATACCGTTTCCATCCGCTGCTCCGCCTGACGGGATTGAATCCATAGGTAAAGATATAATTTTGCCGCCGGCGTTCGTACCTAAAAAATTCACAGGGCTGACTAAATCATTCCTTGTGTTTGGATAATCGTTTAGTACAACTTCGCCACCTGTTGTAATTAAAACCTCTGCTGCTCCGTTCGTACCTAATTCTAAGTTAGCGTTTTCCTTGTTGATTAATCCAGCTTTATTAGTGTTATCCATGTAGAAACTTAACCCGTCAGTTAAAGTAGACCCTGACGTATTTGTAGATAGTTTAAATTCTGAATAAGAATTATCGTGTATGTGTATGCCTGAAACATCAAAACCAAGACCGGCTGAGGCGATACCTACGCCAATTCTATCTTGTGTTTCGCCTGAATCAAAATACAATTCAGATGATGACTGTTCAGACCACAAAGATGAACCGCCTGACGGGATTGAATCCATAGGCAAGGATAAAATATTGCCACTCGCATCGGTTGACAAGAAATTCACAGGGCTGACTAAATCATTCCTTGTGTTTGGATAATCGTTTAGTTTTATATCTGTCGCACTAATTTCCATGTTTGTACCTGCACCGCCCGCAAATCCCAATGTGTTCGTTGTCACTCTGTACATACCTAAATCCCCATCATCGACAAAGCCATAAGTCGGCGTTAAATTATCACCATTTTTAACTCTAATTCCCTGAGTCGTGTTTGCTATCCATCCACTCGCCACGTGCAACATATATATTGGGTTTGTTGTTCCAATACCGACTCCTGTGTTATTCGCTAACAACCTTGTAGCCCCTCCTGTTGTCAAAAATAATTGATCAGCACCATATAACCCCATTCCTGTATTTTGATCTCCATCAAAACTGAATCCAGGATAATTGTCTGCTGTTGCGCCTGTGCTGTATTGCTTAAAAGCAAATTGCCCCGTCGTTCCTACTGGCGTATAATATGACAATCTATTGCCATTATAATAAAATTCTAATTTAGTACTGTTGTTGTGCTTAATATCAAATGTAGACGCTGAGTTGTTACCGTTGAATCTTATATATGGTAAACTCGAACTTAACTTAATATTACCGTTTACTTCTAAATCTTCATCTGGGTCAGATAAGCCTATTCCTACGTTTCCACTTCCTGTTATTGTCATTCTATCATTAGCCGAATTATCTACGCCGCCCGTTCTAAATACTACATCACCATTTGCTCCAGTTGCAAATAATATGTTTGAGCCTGTTGGATAACTCTTAAAACTTGATTCAGTCGCAGTCCATGTATAACGACTCTTTATATCTCCATTAATACTGTAATCAATACGCCCATTATCGTTTGTACTTTCAATTATTACTAACTGGTCTGTACCCTTTATATGAAAATCCGTTTCAGGTGCATCTATTCCAATTCCAACACTTCCACTTCCTGTTATGGTCATTCTATTATTAGCCGAATTATCTGCAGCGCCTGTTCTAAATACTATATCACTATTTGCTCCAGTTGCAAATAATAAATTTGCGCCTGTTGGGTAACTTTTAAAACTTGTTTCTGTTGCTGCCCATTGATAACGGCTTTGCATTGTTCCACCTAAATAATAGTGAATTCTGCCATTATCATTATTACTTACATACCTTGAAAGTTCGTCAGTTCCTTCAATATGTAAATCAGATACTGGGTCGGTAGTGCCGATCCCTACATTGTTCGTATTATAATATATTTCTGTTCCGTTTTCGCTCCACAAGGATGAACCGCCCGACGGGATTGAGTCAATAGGTAAAGACTGCAAATTGCCATTTAGATCGGTTGACAAGAAATTCACAGGGCTGACAAGATCGTCTCTCGTATTAGCGAATGAATCCAACCTTACTTCGCCCGCTAAAATAGTATTTCCAACAACGTGCAACTTTTCCGCTGGTGTATTAACACCGATTCCGACATCACCGCCTTGGTCTATTCGCATTCGTGTTGATCCACCAGTTTGAAATCTTATTTCCCCATTGGACTCATTATTTTTTAAAACTATGTCATTATTAGAATCAGTATAAATACTTGCGCCGTCCGTTGTCGTTGTGCCGCTCGTTTGATTTGTGAGCTTTAATTCTGCGTATTTCTGTCCGTTTATATGCAAGCCCTTTGATAATAATCCTAACGAAAGGTTTGCGGTGTCTAATCCTATCGCTACGTCATTATCATAATAAACAATACTGTCTTTTTTAGACCAATAACCCGATCCGCTTGCAACATCTTCATCTATTAAAATCGCTCTATATGATTCAATGCAAGCCAATAGCGTAGCGCTTAACCCTGAAGAAATTAAAGGGTATTTATAAGTATTAGTAGGTTCAAAAATCACGCCTTTACCATTAGATGGAGCATCGGAAGCGACACCAATAGAATCAACTTGTAAAACTACTACGCCAACTGTTGACGTGACACTCACAACAGAGTAGCGCTCACATTTAGAATCATATATTTCATTTCCGACCGAAATCGAGTCAGGTGTATAATAACCGTTTAAATCGTTATAATAACCGTAGACTGTAAAGTCTGCGCCAACTCCTGGACTGATCGCCGCACCGATTGATAAAACGCCATTAAATTGTTTTTGCACTTGTGCATTAATCGAATAGCTAGAAATGAATAATAATAATAATAATAATCTTTTCATATTTGGTTTTTTACCATGTTAAAATTACGGAAAATTTATCGTAAGAATCTATATTCTTAAATGTTATATCTATTTGATCGCTTCCGTAATTTGTTATTTGTTGCTGCGGACTAGGCGCATTATCTACCGTGTATTCAAAAGGATTAGCCAATGTCGGCGGATCATTACTTAAATTATCTCGCTGAATGATTTGAGCAATAGGTGGGCAAAATGTGTCAACCGTGCCTTGGTTTACGTCACCGTTTTGGTCATCTATTCTGATTGTCAAATCAGATGCCGCTGCTAGATCAGTAGAGTTAGTATTAAATCTTAGATATTGAAGGCGCACTCCTGACGGAATAGTGACTGTTAAAACTCCCGCAACTAATGCCGTAGTAACACCCGCACCTGTTGCACGAATCCAACAGTCATTATGCTGATAACTATTGACACCGACTGAAAAACCCAATGTATTTTTAACCCATCCGCCGCCGTCATTCGTTAACAATACAAGTTCACCAGCCGAAACCGTCAAGCCGCCGAAATTTGTATATGTTCCAGCTTCCGCCGTCATATAGTACACTTTACCGTCAAAAGCGGCTGGCGTATCTCCTGGCGCTGCAATGCCTTTAAAATCATAAGCCGCCAAATCGTCAACGGCTTGCTTTAATATTGTTCTATGTGCTAACGCAGTAATAGAATTAGTACCGTTTGTTGGTAACGCCGAATCAATTGCGGCTTTCAATGTTGTGTATGCCATTTTTATATATTATTATAGTCATTATTATAATCATCGTTATATTCTCCGCTTGGCGTGTTTTCAGTAATTGGTGTGTCTGGTAAATCGAACACATCAAGCGCGCCTTGTGCTCTTCCTGTCATAACGGCTACTGTGTCAGATGTGAACTCGGATTCGATTTTTCCTAAATGTCCATTTTCTAGCCATTCGACGTCAAAAAGAATTGAATCAACAGGAAAAGAGTCGCCCTTGAATTCTAAATCAATATTGTCGTGCAACCATATGAATCGGATCGCATCGGTTATATATTCAGGAGCTAAAAAAGTAAACCTATATTTCTTAAATGAAACCTTGTAATAACTGAATTTGTAGCCATCTCGTTCTTCTGCGTCTTCTTCTGATTCGTATTCAGGTTTTCCCAATTCTGAATCTATATAAAAAATATTTTTATAATTATTTTGATAACTGATTAATCTGTCAGTTAGCGGCAAATAATCGTCATGCGAATAAGTTATTTTGATTTTATTACTTAAATCCTGACACCAGTTAAAAACTTCAGTATAATAAGTTGTGGCATCATGGTCAAACTTTAAATAATAGTGTCCATAATCTACACCAACCCAATCAACAAAGCCATCATCTAGCAAAGTTACGCCGTCGCATATTAATAAATAATAACCTCCTGGTAATTGGTCGCTAAAAGTCACTTGATTAGTAGTTAATTCTAATGTGATATCTGTCTCAGAATCGTCAGAAACTTTTACTAGTTTAGCATTCGTTACGGACGTATTATTATTAACTTTTATTTGAAATGGCGGTATTTTTTTATATTCATAAGGTTGAGCGAATACATCACCGTACCCGTACCACTTGAAGCGGTCTTGGTCAGTCAAAGAATTGTATATAGCTAAAGGAAAAAAATTATTTCTTTTATTGAGTGACATAATAAATTTTTAATTTCATTTGATTAGTGACTATTGAATACGATAAACTTTCTATTTTTCCTTTGCCAATTTCGGTTTTTATTAATTTTAATATATCTATATTAAATAACATAGGCAAAGATAATGATTGTTCTTTGTTACGTGTTATTTTAGACACATTAAATACTTTTTTATTCACTTTTATTTGTGGCGTAGGTTGTGGATTCAAAAAGTAATTTTCCGACAAACTTAATAATGACAATACACCGTTTTGAATAGGCTTCGCACTGTAACCAGTTAATAAATTACTAAAAACCATTTTCCCGTTAAACACTTCAAAAGCACAAAAACCATCCTTAGATATGTCATTTGGTTTAGCTTGTATAAACTCTATGTCTGTGGTGAATTTAGATATAGAAACGTCTCTTATGTTTCCTTTATCTACATATTTAGAAATCATTTCAACTGGACGACCTTCAAAGACTTTTGATACTTTATCCATCCATTTAGTTCGTATTCGTTCTGGGATTTCCTCTTTCCTATATGTGTATTTATTTGTTCCGTACGATAACTTTTTGCCATTCCTTGAATCTAATAACTCTGTTATGTCGTATTGTGTTGCTTGCCCTTCATAACTGCCCCCATTCCAAAAATATACATCATGTTCTAGTTTTAATTTTCCGTCATCGGTTATATACCAAAAGACATTATATGCTGACTTTAAAAAATTAAGGAGTTCAGCTAGTTTTATTTTTGCCCTGCTAGCAGCGGTATCATAAGCGCCAGCTATTATATTTGATTTAGGTGTTATCATCAACTCATTATTCATATTCCCAGTAATAGGGTTATAATCAGAATAAAAGAAATCAGAATAAAGACTTGATTCATCAAATGAAACACCAATATTAATATCATTTAAAATGCTTTGCAATACACTTTTCAAAGTGTAAGCATCTCTTAATTCTATCCGTGTTTGAAACACAATGTATTGCAATACAAATGAATCCATTTTCAACCAAAACGAATTATTGCGCCAATCGCTAATATATAACGGCAAATTTATAACTCCATTATTTGGCTCTTGAAAAAATTTATTACTATTAATTTCGGCGTCTGGTCTGATCTGTCCGAAATCCCCATCTGATTCAATTATATTGGAATTTATAACAATAGGATCGTAATTATTGATTTCAATAGGGATAACTTTCCTATAATTACCACCCGTTACGTCGTCCTCTGGAATATCCTTTGATTCGCTTGACGTTGTTATATCGGTAAGCAATCTAAAATAAAAAGACCCATAGTTAACTATGGCTATTGAATCAGATGTTAATGAGTATAAAACTATTTCGCTTTCTTCGTTAAACGGTATTGGCTCAATAGGATCGCCTGAATAAGTGCCTTCGTCTTTTATTGTATCTGATAGATATACAACGGTATCACTATCATTTTTATCTAATACTGATACCCTTCTATATAGTGGATTGTTACTTGTGTCCTCATTATTAAAGTATACAATATTTGATGTATTTATTGCTCCGCTTATATGTGTAAGATTGCCACTATTGGGAATTGCTGCAACATCTGTCAATTGATAGGCTAAAATTACGGTTCTGTTTAACTCAATGTCAATATAAACGCCTTTTATTTCATAAGTATTTAAATTATCATCTTGCCAAACACTTTCGTAATCATCAAAATCATCTAAATCTGTACTATTAACATAGAGTCTTATACTTTCACCAGTATTATAATTAAATGAATAATCAGAGTCGTTCCTAAGTAATGGCAATTTATTTAATCCTTTTAAATATTTTCCGCTAATATCTGGAACTAATCCAGTATCTTCTATTTCTGCAATATCTAAAGGATCGCCAAAATGATATTTATTAATTAAATCGTCGTGACTCCATACCGGCGTTACGTCACTATCATAGCTTTGACCTTTGTAAAAGTTTGTTATTTTTGTAGCCCATCGCCGATAAACTTGAATTAATGGCTGCTTTTCGTATGTGATTGTATTCCGTTCTGCGCCTAGTTCGATTATATCAAACTCCTTTTCTAAGTTTTCTATAAATTTCGTCGTGTAATCGTCTGTCCTGACTCGTGCTTTTATTCTCTTTTGGTTTATGTCAAAATCGCAATCAGTTTTATTGAAAATACCGTTAAAGATAGTGAACCAACCACCGTCTCTATTTTTTCGTTGTACTTTTATTTTAAAATCGGTGTCGAAATCTTGAGCGTTTATAGTTTCAAAATCATCACGTTGAAAAGTAAAAACTCCGTTCCATTTAGTCAATACATACCTGTCATCTTTTGACATACTCATTTCTAACCCGTCGTCCTTTTTTATTATTGGATATACTTGTTTTTCTTGATTATCGAACGCCAGTAAAAAACGATATTTTGTATATTTATTTGCTTCCATGTATTCTTGTCGTTTTGTTTCTGTACCTTCTAACCGTTACGCCGTTATCATTATAATATGAGATTTCACCCTGCTTTCTTATTCTCATTAATTCGTTTTCCATTTTATCGGTGCTTAATGAGTTATTGTATTTTATATCTGCTTTTATCGCCGAATCGTGTGCATTAAATATTTTGTCGAAATTACCTTGATCTAAGCTATTAAATATTGTTGGTAATACATTTTTGTATTGTGCTGTTCTCTTTTTATTTAGGATCATATGCGCTTCGCCACGTTCCCCATATGCTGCCTTTCCTTCGCTTTGAAAACCTAAATAAGTATCATTTCCTGAGGCGTGAGAACCGCCACCAATTATCTCAAGACCACCTTTCGCAAATTTCTTTTTCGTTAATTGTGCAGCTCTTATTTTAGCCGCTATAAATGAACCCCACATAATACCGATAGCAGGCAATGCAGCGGGAAAAGACAAGTCTTTCCATATTTTTGCGGATGCCGTCACTAAATTAGATGCTTGCTCAACTGATTGTAAGGCTAATTCCGCTCTTTGCGCTTTTCGTCTTTCTTCTAGTGCTTTCTTTTGATTCTCTTTTGCTGCCGCCAGTTCTTTTTGTGCCGTTTCTACGTTATTGGCATATCCCGCGTTTCTATTTGCTATTTCCGCCTGTACTGCATTTTCAGCACTTTGTACTTCTGTATTGGCATCGTTTACCGCCTGTTGTGCTGCCGCTGTTCTTGCTGCCGCGTATTCAAATATTTGATTTTTTGCAAAGTCTAAAGATTTTTTTAATTGTTCTCTTTTACTTTCGTCATTTTCGTCATCGCCTAACCCTATCAAATCCCATATTGTTTTTTTATCTCCCTTTTCAATATCTGCATCTAGTTTTGCTATATCAGCTTCTAGTTTTTTTAATATATTTTCATTAATTGATATTTCAGTATCAGATAAAGTTTTATATAAAAGCTTGTTTAATCCTAATATTTTCTTTATTCGCTCTTTTTCTTGTTCTAGGATAAATTTATTTTTTTCTTTTTCGCTTTTATTTAACAAATCAAATTCACTTAATTGTAATTGTTGATTCAAGTCAAATAACTCCAATTCATTTTCATACGCTTGTTTCTTTTTTTCTAGTGAAGCCTTTTCTGCTTCCTTAATACTTTCTTTTTCTGCTTTTGTTAATTCCTTTTCAGATGATAATAAATCCGCGTTTGAGTCTATTCTGTCTCTGATTATTTCGAGTAATCTACCGGATATTTTATCGGACAAATTAAGATTCTTGACCTTTTCGGATACTACTTTTGCATCGCTTTCGTTTATTAATTCATCTGCATTTATTTTTTCATCTGTAAAGGATTGAATGACCGCGATTTGATCTCTTACCGATTTTTCAGTTAACTCTTTTGTATCTTCTAGTATTTTTCTTCGTTCATTAAAACTAATATCTTCATCAGACAATAAGTCTCTATTCGCTTGTAATTTCTTGTCGGTAATATCTAGTAAAAAATCAAGCTCCCGTTCTAGTTCTTCTTCCGTTAATTCCCTTGTTTTTCTTTCTGCTTCATATCCAACATTAGCCGCGTTTCTTCTAGCTGCACCCAGCGCTTCGTAAGCCTGCGCCTGTTGTTCTGTCAGTACGAGGACATCTTCATTATTTGCCTTTCTTAATGATATTTCTTTGTTTAATACGCTTAATGTATTTCGTGTTTGTGCTAGTTCATTAGCTGCAAGTTGTTTGCTTATTTCTTGTGATTGCTTTAGTGCTTCTTGCCTTCTATTTGTTGATAACGTCGCGTCATCGGCAATTCTTAAATATTTTTCTTGCTCCGTTGTTAAATCTGAAGCGCTCTTTACTAGTTCAGCATTAATCGCTCTTATTTTTCTCTGTGCTACGCCTAATTTCCCAAATTTATCTGCCGTTTCCGTAACACTCTTTTTAACATCGTCAAAAGTTTCTTTTATATTGTCACCGAACCCTTTAATAGTGCCTTTAGGGTCTTTAAAGAACCCCACAACATTATCCTTTAAAGCCTTGCCGAATCCTTTAACCGTTTTCAAAGGGTTTTTAAATGCGCCTGTTATTGCGTCAGCTACTTTTGTAGACAATCCAATCAACTCAGAAAATAAGCCTTTTAGTACTCCACTAACATAGGCTAATTTATTAGCACCGCTTTCCGACTTAGTAAAAGCACCAGCCAATACCGCAAGAGCGGCAACAATTGCAGCAATAACAGCAACGACGGGATTCCTTAATAATTTAGTAAACTGTTTACCTAGTCTCTTTACTCCATTAGCTGCACCGCCTAAAGCACCAGGCATTTCGCTTGCTGAGTCAAGTAGTGAATCTTGACTTTCGCCAAATTTATCTAAGTCTTTTCTAGTCGCTCCCGTCTGTTTTGATAGATTAGCGTATTTTTCATTAAGTGTTTTCACTCTTTTTTCCCAAGCTTTCGCTACTTCAGAATTTGTTTTTAATGATGCTGGTAATTTGTCAAACTCTTCTTTTGTTGCCTCTATTTCTTTACTTAGTAGCTTCTGCGCTTTTAATGCCTCTATTATATCTTCCTTATAATTACCTACATTGCGCCCCGTTGAACCATAACCCTTTTCAATGGCTTTTAGCCTGTCATTTAAGTCGTTTGTTTCTTTTGTGAATTTCTTACCTTCTTCTGTCGTAAACTGCCACTCTTCGCCCATTTCTTTAATCTTTGCAATATTCAGGCGATACTGTGCCGATAATCTTTTGTGAGAATCTTCTGCACCATTTGTAGCCTCTCTTTCTAATTGTAATTTTTTTATATTTTCGCTTCGCTCTTTTTTTATTTCTTTTATTTTAACCTCTAATCTGCCTGTTTGTTCTACTAGCTTATAACCCTCTTTAGTGCTTTTTTTCTGCTCTTCAGTCATTTGGTCTAATCTTAATTTGTTTAGTTTTAACTGAGCATTAAGATTATTTAAACTCCCCCCTTGTGTTTGTAGTGTTTCTGCTTCTAATTTTCGAGCCTTTGTTAGTTTTGCGTTTGCGTTTTTTAGTGCCTGAATTTTAACCTCTTCCGCTTGCAATAAATTATTATATTTTGCTGATTGCTTCGCCAACTCATTAGCTTGCTTTGCGTTGTTTCTTATTTGTTCTTGCCCTGACTTTGTGGCAATATTCACGCTTTTAACTGAATCAGCTAAAGCGGCGGCCTCTTTTTTTACAGTAGAATACAACCCTTCTATTTTAGATTTTGCTGTTTCTAATTGCTTAATGACTTTTAATATTTCTCCGTCATCTTGTAAAATGTCGCTCGTTAATATTGGGTTAGCCATGTAAAACTATTTTTCTTTTTTTAATTTTTCTTTTATAAATTCTATCGTCTGGTAGTATTCCAAAGTACTCATTTTTTTAGGATCGCGCTGAACGTGTTGAACAATAATATTGCAAGTATCAATAAACCCTTTCATCATTTGCACTTCCTTTCCATTCGTGCCGCTGTATATTTTCGGCGCATTAGCCTTTAATAGTTGTTTATCTAAAATATCTATTTTGTTCGCTTCTTCATTTCCCAAAATGCCATTAATGACTAATAAAGTTCTTTTCTTTAAATCTGCGTAATATTGCCTTACTTTTGAGTCATTGCCCAAATTCGGGAAATACAAACTAAATTCGGTATCTATTTTTTTTTTACTTCGCTTATATTTTCATCTCTTTCTTCAACCGTTAACCCTTTCTTAGATAAAACTTTTAATATTTCGTCTATTTTGTCGTCATCTATTTCGCCTATTTCTTTACCGTCGATTTCTTTTATTAGACAAATAAAAGCGTGATTGCTAGGATTTAAACTTTCCATCATAAAAGACACATTCATCGCCATATTATGAACCTCTTTTATAGCTTCATCTTTCAAGTCATTATTAATATATTGCTGAATAGCGCCAATCCTTTCAAAAAAGTCATTAATATCGCCGCCTATTCCAGCCTCTAACATTAGGTACTTATTAAATGCCAAATGTCTCGTTATCGGCATCGTTTCAATCGAATTATATAGCTTTATTCCGTACTTTTCTAGCATATTTAAAAATACAAAAAATAATCTACAAAGGTTCTAAATGAACGCCGACCATTAACTTCGGCTTGTCGTCTTTCCATGATACAATTTTTCCGTGACAAATGACGTCTAAATAGCCTTTATATTTCTTATGATATCGCACTTTTTGAATGTATGGCATTTCTCCATTGCTTTCTAAATGTTCACCAAATAACGCCAATACTCTTGGTAAGTCATCTTTATCAATAGCTTTTTGCCAGGACTCAGGACTATCGGGAAAATCTGTTTTCCCGTCATATTGCAACACGGCTCTAAACATAGGAGAATATAGTTCAATATTTTCTTGCAAATCATAAACCCAAAATCCTAGCGAATTTTCATCTAATCCTAAATACATTAATCTGTCTAACATTTTTTGGGCGTTATCTCCATAAAAACGCCCTGCCGTCATAAATGCCAACTCGTTTAAGACGTATTTATTATGTATTACTAATTTATCGTTGGACATTGCTTGCTATTTCATTATTAATATATTCTCTTACTTTTTTAATTACATTTTGATATTTTACTTCGCTACCAAATTCATCTTCTAGCATTGTGAGCATCATATCGACACCCGTCACTATTTGCTGAGTCTGCAACTTTTGTTCTGCTATTATTTCC
>Ga0208644_1003612_pt1 | contig 11933 bp, 17 predicted proteins | sample VirMetDEL_Nov_18_FD_184517 | JGI IMG/M metagenome (GOLD analysis project Ga0208644, IMG submission 184517) | Aqueous microbial communities from the Delaware River and Bay under freshwater to marine salinity gradient to study organic matter... | ecosystem: Environmental > Aquatic > Marine >... | reverse complement strand
GACTGGCAGCCCTGTTGGTGACGGCGCGGCGCTATGTTCGTCTGCTCACCCATCTTTGTCTGGTAACCAGCGCAACTTGCTGTCTACTGCGGCTGACCTCAACGAGACTTCGCTTGAGCAAATGCTGATCGACATCGCGGGTATGACTGACGAACGCGGTCTGAAGATTGCTGTACGCGGCATGAAGCTTATCATTCCGAAAGAGCTTCAGTTCATCGCAGAGCGAGTTATCAACTCGAACCTGCGTTCGGGCACTGCGGACAACGATCTGAACGCCATGAAGAGCATGGGTATGTTGCCTGAAGGTGCAGTGGTTAACCACTTCCTGACAGACACCGACGCATTCTTCATCAAGACTGACGCTCCTAACGGCTTCAAATACTTCAACCGTTCGCCAATCAAAACGGCAATGGAAGGAGACTTTGACACCGGTAACATGCGCTTTAAAGCGCGTGAGCGTTACAGCTTCGGCGTTTCCGACTGGCGCTGCGTATTTGGTACTCCCGGCGCGGCGTAATCTGTGGTATAAGAGAAGTGGGTTTTTCATTACCCACCTCCCTGATGACTGCACTTGGGGCCTCTTACGAGGCCCCTTTCTTTTTATCTCAAGCTAAGTTATAGTCACGATAGGGCTTAACATTAGCTTTGCAGACAGGGGTCGGCCCACCTGACATTGCACGGACTGCGAAGCGAAACCTTGTGCAAGGGGTATTAAAATGGCTTCGACTACTTTCTCTGGTCCAGTGACCTCCACCAACGGTTTTGTTGGTGACATCAAAGTTCCCACCTATACAGTTGCGACTGCACCTTCTGCTTCTTCGGCAGGCGCGGGTACGCTTGTGTATGTTTCTGACGGCGCGGCAGGTTCTGCAATTCTTGCGTTCTCTGACGGCACCAACTGGAAGCGTTCTGACACTGGCGGCACTATCGCGGCATCATAAGGAGGTGAAACATGAGCAATCGGTTTCAGCCACCTTCTGAAGAAGAACTAGCAGCTCGCGGCATTAAGGTCGAAAAAGTTCGCGCACGTAATGACGACGGCACGTTGAAGGCTGATGATCCTTCGACGCCTGACGTTAATGAGGCGTGGGAAGAAAAACCTGTTAAAAAAGCCGCTCCCAAAAAAGTTGCTAAGAAAACAACGAAGAAAGCGGAGAGCAAATAATGGCTAATTCTGACATTAAATCCAAATACTTTGCTGCCGATGGCGACGCGGCGGATGCAGATAGCATCTGCCAATCTCAAACTCCTGCAAGCGGTGGCGAGCAAAACTTGACGATTAACGGCGCAAACGCTTCTGGCGGGGTGGCAACGTTTACCGCAGCTCGCAAAGTAACCATTACTTCTGCGGGTACGGACGACGGGCGGACTTTCACTGTTGTTGGCACAGACGTCCATGGTGACGCTCAAACAGAAAGCATTGCTGGACCAGATACTGCGGCGGTAACTACCACTGCGTATTTCAAGACGGTGACCCAAGTCACGGTTGATGACGATACCGATGGAGCAATCACGGTTGGAATGTCCGCAGATGCTTTGGAAGTTATCTTTGCAGGTCGTATGCGCCTACGTGGTCTTTACATTGTAAATTCTGGCACGGCGGGTTCCGTTTCTGTGCGTGATGGAAGTGCGACAGGCACTGCAAACGTTACGTTGGGAACGGTTGCTGACGCGACTGTAATTAGCGATGTGGAAATGCGTGATAACGGTATCATGTTCGAAAACGGTGGGTACGTGGCTTACACGCAAACCGGTCCGGGCTTTACCAGCATTACAGGATTTTACGCATAAATGATGTGACTGGGGGCATTTCATAATGGCTACAACGAAAGACGTTAAGAAACTGCCCTCCGGCAGAATAAAGTACCGGGGAGAGACCTTTGCAGGATATAACAAACCAAAGCGGACACCCGGTAAATCAAAGAAAAGTGCTGTTCTGGCAAAAAAGGGCAGTGAAGTTAAGTTGGTTCGTTTCGGCGATCCGGACATGGCAATTAAAAAAGATCAACCGGGACGTCGAAAAAACTTTAGAGCGCGTCATTCGTGCGGGACAGCAAAAGACAAGTTCAGCGCCCGTTACTGGTCATGTAAAGCTTGGTGAGGACGATATGCGAGTAGAAGACGTCTTAGCCAAACTGGAAAAGCATGAAGCTGAGTGCAATCTGCGCTACCAGAACATTGAGGAAAAGTTGGCCGACCAGAAGTCTACGTTGAAAAGCTTGGACATTAAAATTTGGGGGCTGGCCATTTTAATTCTTGTTGCTCCTGTAGTGCATAAGTTCTGGGGAGTTTAATGGGTCTTGCTTTTTTAAAACCATCTCTTGAAGTAGAAAAAGCCGTTTATCACGAGTTGGTAGACTGGTCTTCCACGGTCTTAGAAAAAGCAAGCCCTTACTTTAACAACCTCCCGCCCTGTCCATACGCACGTCAAGCTTGGGCCGATGGCCGCGTAGCGGTATTGTATAAGTACGAAGCTAACAAGCAGTCGTTGTACACGACAGTTTCTCAGTTCGACGACAACTTCGATGTCGCAATTATTGTCGATTTTAAATACGACGAAGACCCCGAAATCTTTCACACCTATTTAGACGAGATGAACGACGTCATTGCTGACGGCATGTTTATTGATCGTGATATTTGGGTAATGGGTTTTCATCCGGATGACGAGGAAAGCGATTTCGTAAAAGACGTCGAACATGGCTTTGAACCTCAAATTGATGCTGAATACGCAATGATTTTTGTACAGAGATTGTCTAAGTTGCAGGAAGCGGCAGACAAGCTCGACAAAAAGGGCTATTATGATACATATAATGGCCAGTATAACGCCCGTGAAATCTTTGAAAAGCGGGAGCGTCTGTATAGGAGACTGAAAGATGGCAATGAAACCTAAAAAGATGCGCGGCGGCGGCATGGTTAAGAAAATGCGCGGCGGCGGAATGGTCAAGAAGATGAAGAGCGGCGGTGCCGTTCGAACTTCTAGCAAGCGCGGCAGCAAAAAAGGCTGTGCGGTAAGGAACGCGTAATGGCAAAACGGGGCTTGTACGCAAATATTCATGCAAAGCGCAAACGCATTGCAGCGGGGTCTGGCGAAAAGATGCGCAAGCCCGGCAGCAAAGGTGCGCCAACTGCAAAAGCGTTCAAGAAATCCGCTAAAACTGCCAAGAAGCGGGGGACTAAGAAGTCATGACGACATCCGGTAGCAAAGATTTTGAGCTAGACGTAGCCGAATACGTCGAAGAAGCCTTCGAGCGGTGTGGTCTTGAGGTTCGTACTGGTTACGACCTCAAAACTGCCAAGCGTTCGCTCAACCTGTTGCTGGCGGATTGGGCTAACCGCGGCTTGAACCAGTGGACGATTAAGCAGCGCACGGTCACGCTGGCTGTTGGAGACGGTGAATACGACCTCGGAAACGATGTGATCGACGTTTTGTCGGTGATTTGTCGTCGCGATGGCACAGACTACTCGTTGGAGCGTTTGAGCCGGGACGATTACCTTACCATTCCGAACAAAACTACGCAGGGTCGTCCGAATCAGTTTTTCTTGGACCGCCAAGTAACGCCAAATTTGAAGATTTGGCCTGTTCCAGAGAACACGACGGACGTAATCGTTTATGATGCGCTTACCCGCATGGACGATGCGGACATTTACACCGATACAATGGACATGCCGTTTCGGTTTTACCCCTGTTTAGCAGCGGGTCTGGCCTATTACATTGCTTTGAAGCGGGCACCGAACCGTGTTCAGATGCTAAAAGCCGTGTATGAAGAGGAGTTTGAACGCGCAGCGACGGAAGACCGTGACCGGTCGTCCTTCAACGTCGTTCCGAAGTACGAATATTATAGGGCGGGGTAAATGGCTAAGTTTGCTTCCGGAAAAAACTCATGGGCTATCTCGGATCGTTCCGGGTTCCGTTATCCATACCGCGTGATGAAGCGGGAATGGAACGGATTGCTTGTGGGTCCGGACGAATATGAGCCAAAACATCCGCAATTGGGGCCGTTCCGCAAGGTTGTGGACCCAGAAGCCCTTGAAAACGCAAGACCTGACCGTGTTGAGCCGCTAGACGTGTTTGTCGGTGTGCCTCTGGTCGAAGCCCCAACTCTGAAACCGGCCCAAGGGTTCGGTAAGGTGGGCCAAGTGACGGTGGTGACATGAGCTTTACATACGATCAGCTAACGCAGGCCATTCAAGACTACACACAGTACGACGAAAGCTCGTTTGTGGCCAATATTCCTGTGTTTATTGTGCAGGCAGAGGAGCGTATCCTCAAAAACGTCCAATTAAGCCTGTTCCGCAAGAACGTTAGCGGCGCAATGTCGGCTTCGAACAAGTATTTGGCTTGTCCAAGCGACTTTTTGGCTCCGTTTTCGCTTTCTTTCACAGATGCCAGCTCAAATCAGGTGTTTTTGGACTTTAAAGACCCAGATTTCGTGCAATCTTTCAATCCAAACGCGGCTACGACGGGGAATCCACGTTATTACGCTGTTTTTGACATCAATAACTTCATTTTGGGCCCGACACCGGACGCCAGCTACGATGTGGAGCTTCATTACTTCTATCGTCCGCTGAGTTTGACGCAGTCTGGCGGCAGCGGCACGACATGGCTGAGTGAAAACGCTCAGTTGGCTCTTTTGTACGGCAGCTTGATCGAAGCTTACATCTTCATGAAGGGCGAGCCTGATATAATGCAACAGTACGAAAAACGGTTTGCTGAAGCGATTACCGGTCTGAAAATGTTCGGCGAGAGCAAAGAAGTCACCGATGAATATCGTACTGGTATGGTTGTGAGGCCGAAACAATGAGTTTTCCAGCATTAGATATGAATATTGACCCCGGTTTTACGGTGGAGGTACACACCACCAGCGGTCGCGGGTTTACTCCAGAGGAAATCGCTGAACGTGCGGCTAATAAGATTATTTCTATTAGTGATGACGCGAACCCTGCTATTCGGGCACAGGCACATGCCTTTCGCAAGCAAATTGTAAAGCTTTTAGAAATTTACATGCGCGAAGCGATAAAAAGTGATAGAACCACTGTGTACAACGCGCTAACCGACGCAGGCCACAAGGAGCTTGCTGAACTGATAAGGAGACTGTGACATGGCTTTCTCAGGAAACTACATGTGTACATCCTTTAAGAACGAGCTTCTTTATGGTGTACACGACTTTGATGCCTCGACGGGCGACACTTTTAACATCGCGCTTTATACGAGTGCCGCGACGCTAGATGCGTCGACGACTGCGTATTCGGCAACGAACGAAACCAGTGGCACCGGCTATTCGGCGGGCGGTCAGGCTTTAACTAACGTAAACCCGACGACTTCTGGTACGACGGCTTTCACTGATTTTGCAGACGAGACTTTCACGACTGCAACCATTACTGCTCGCGGCGCGTTGATTTATAACACAACTCCAAACACAGATTCGCTTTCGGTATCTAATCCGGCGGTAGTTGTTTTGGATTTTGGCGGGGACAAGACGTCCACCGCTGGCGACTTCACCATTGTGTTTCCAACCGCAGACGCAAGTAATGCGATTATTCGGATAGCGTAATGACTGATGTTGTCGTTCCAATCGGCGGCTGGGGCCGCTCTGGTTGGGGCGAAGGCCCGTGGTCCCAGAGCGGTTTCCCGCTACTCACGGGCTCTGTTGGCTCGGTAACCGTTGTTGCGGAAGCAAACGCACCGGTTACTGGGATAGCAGCGACGGGTAATGTTGGCAGTGTAACGGTAGTTGCCGAAGCCAACGTATCTGTCACCGGGGTTGCTGGCACGGGTCAGGTTGGCTCTGTCGGCGTCATCGGCGAGGCCAATGTAGACGTGACCGGGGTTTCCGGTACTGGCCAAGTCGGTTCCGTCAGTGTTACGGCTGACGCAAACGTCTATCCAACCGGACTGGCTGCGACAGGAGCTGTTGGCTCTGTTTCAGTTACCGCAGATGCAAACGTTAACGTTACGGGAGTTGCTGGAACTGGCGAGGTAGGCACTGTTAGTGTCGATGCCGAGGCCAATGTTCCGGTTACGGGCATTGCGGCCACGGGTTCTGTTGGGTCTGTTACCGTTATTGCCGCTGCGGATGTAGCTGTCACGGGCGTGTCGGCTACTGGTCAAGTCGGCCAAGCGGCGGTAGATGCGGAAGCCAATGTTCCCGTTGTTGGTCTTGAGGCAACAGGTGGGGTTGGGTCTGTCTCAACTCAAACCGATCAAAACATTAACGTCGACGGCGTATCGGCGACAGCAACAGTTGGTAGTGTTACCGTAGATGCGGGCGCTATCGTGAATGTAACAGGAGTGAGTGCGACAACTGAGACTGGTACGGTACTTGTATATGGCCGGATTGTTCCAAATCAAAATCCGGGTTATAGTGAGGAAACACCAAGTCAAAGTCCAACGTGGTCTGAGGAGTCGCCAGCACAGAATGCTAATTGGACACCAATAGCAGCGTAGAGGAATTGAGAGATGCCAAGCACCTATACAGTTAACCTCGGTATCGAGAAACCGGCTACCGGTGAACAGTCGGGTACTTGGGGTGATACCACAAACATTAACTTTGACCTTCTGGATCAGGCGATCAACGGATGTCTTTCCCTGACACTTGCTTCGGCGGGCACTTCGGGTTCTCCGAATACGCTGGCGATTAGCGACGGCGCGACCTCGGATGGCCGCAACAAATGGATTGAATTTGTTGACGGTGGCGATTTGGGCGCGACGGCTTATGTTCAGCTTACGCCGAATGATGCGGAAAAGATTGTTTTCATCCGCAACAGCTTGTCTGGTAGCCGCTCGGTAATTCTTTTCCAAGGCACATACGATGCTGGCCGCGACCTTGAGGTTCCGGCGGGTGTCGACATGGTAGTCAAATTTAGTGGAGGCGGAGCCACTGCGACCACTACTGACATTTTTACCAAGCTCCGCGCGACAGAAATCACCACACCCACGCTTACCACGGACGACCTCACCGCAGGAACCGCAGACATTAATGATGGTACGGTCGAAGCGGTCATTGGCGGTACTACACCGAAGGCGGGCACGTTCACGAATTTGACGGCCAACACGGACCTAAGTCTTGCCACGGGTGCAACGGTCACCGGCATCAACACGACTACAAATATGTCCGATGCGTCTGCCACGACGTTGGCGACATCGCTTTCTATTAAAACGTATGTTGATGACCAAGTAGCTACGGTGGATACGCTGGCCGAAGTTTTGGCAAACGGCAATACGTCTGGCGCGAACAATCTGATTATCGATAGCGGTCAGGCGCTTACTGCAAATACGATCAACGAAACCACTGCGGGAAGCGGTGTGACCATTGACAGCGTCTTGCTTAAAGACGACGGCGTCAATGCGACGAACCTTGAGATTACCAACATCAAAGCCAACGACGGCACGGCGGCGGGTTCAATTGCGGACAGCACAGGCGCGTTTACTATCAACTCGTTTATCTCAAACTCGGTTAATATTGGCGGCGGTGCGATTGACGATACCACGATTGGTGCTTCGACTGCGTCTTCCGGTGCCTTTACGACATTAAATACTACAGGCGTTCTCACGGTTGATGCGGAGGCCATTTCTGTAATTAAGTCTGGAATTGCTTCCGACATTCTTCGTTTGCAAAATGACGCGGGCTCTTATGTATTTGGTTACGCAAGCTCTATTGCTTCAGTAGACCTTGGGGCCTCTGATGTGATGCGGTGGCGTCACAGCTCTACTGAGAGTTTTCGGACCACAGCCTCCGGACCGGTAGTGAACGAAGTAAGCAATGCCTCCGTTGACTTCCGCGTCGAGAGCGACAGCAACACTCACATGTTCTTTGTTGACGCTTCTGGCAATCAAATTGGGATTAACACAACTACATTAAACACATACACGCAAACAACAGCAGTCGGTAATACAAAGGCAGAGTATAACGCCACACAATGGGCTAGTTTCTCAGGCGCACAAGACGGCTCTGGGATGTTGGCGCAGAACCTGTTTCGTTGGCACGATGGCTCAACCACAAGAACAAGCTATGTGAACAGCCACGGTTCTATCGGTGGGGCGGGTGTTCTGGTCGGCTCTCCTTGGAACGCAGGTGCGTTGGTTGCTACCGACACCGCTGGCACGGCAGGGGCGGAAGCTACCGATCTACAAACCCAGCTTTCGTGGCGGCAAGGCTTCTTAACGATTAACACCGATGGAGAGGACGTCGACTTCCGCGTCGAGAGCGTTGGCAACTCTAATATGATCGGTCTTGATGCAGCCAATAATGTTCTCGGAATCGGCAAGTTTGGTAGCACAGCCGGGGCGACAACTAAAGGGGCGTATTTTAACGATTCGGCTAGCAACTTTTTCCACTTCGTCGTGACGCACGAAAACACAACTGTCGGAAACGCAGTAGCATACTTTAATCGTCAAAGCTCTGATGGTAATTTGATTGAGTTTCGTCAAGCGGATTCAGCAGAAGGCACAATCTCTGTCTCAGGATCAACGGTGTCTTATAATGGTTTTTCGGGTCGCCACGAAAGTTCTGGAATACCAACAACCACTGTGAAGGGGACGGTAGTTTCAACAATAGACGAGCTAGACACTTATCTTGCGGGGCCAAAACAAGGCCAAACTCGTGCGGATCACGCAAAAGTAAAGATTTCGGACACTGCGGGAGAATCTTGCGTTTACGGCGTTGTCGATGATTTTGATGAAAACGGAAAAGTGAACGTAATTTCCGTGGGTATCGCTGCGGTGCGCGTAACGGGTGCTTGTGGCAAAGGCGACTTACTTGAAAGCAACGGTGACGGAACAGCTAAAGTACAATCAGATGACATTGTACGCAGCAAAACACTTGGGAAAGTAACAATCGGAAACAGTGACACAGGGGTTAAACTTGTATCCTGTGTCATGTATTGCGGATAACCCCCCAGCCATAAAAGGAGAAAAGACCATGGCTATTACTTGTACTTGGAGCGTCAACAACATGACGCATAACGATGCAGACGGCGGTGTAATCCTCGTCTACTGGTCTTGCGTAGCGGCAAGCGACGGTACTCCGTCCTACACTGCTACAGAGGGCGGCAAGCTCCGTTGTGAGCCTGACCCCGCAAGCCCGACATACATCCCCTACGCCGATCTGACTGAAGCAGACGTGCTGAACTGGGTGTATGCAAGCCTTGTCGAAGGCGACGAAACCCCTGCGGAAGCGAAAGCCCGCGTCGAAGCAAACCGCACCGCAAAAGTTCAAGGTCAGATCGACCGCGCAAACACACAGTCCAGTGGGATGCCTTGGGCGACTGCATAATTGAAACCTCAACAATAGGAGATCACGATGGCGAAAGATGAAAAGAAAACCATCACGGTCAACGGCGAAACGCACAACGTTGATGATCTGACCAATGAGCAAATCGCCATGGTCAACCACATTACTGATCTCGACCGCAAGCTTTCGAGCGCACGGTTTAACGTAGATCAGCTCATGGTCGGACGTGAAGCGTTTGTGGACATGCTAACCCGCTCGCTTGCCGAAAAAGCAGAAGAGCCTGAAGTAGTGAACGGATGATATGCCTCTTACCAAGTTACAGTTCAGACCCGGGATTAACCGTGAGGTAACCTCGTACACCAACGAAGGTGGTTGGTACGACTGTGACAAGGTCAGGTTTCGATACGGCTTTCCGGAAAAGATTGGTGGTTGGCAGAAATATTCTGGCACCACCTTTCTCGGCACTTGCCGGGCACTGCATCCGTGGGTCGCGCTTGCTGGTGAGCAGTATTTGGGCGTGGGAACGCACCTAAAATACTACATCAACGAGGGCGGCGGCTACTCTGACATCACGCCTATTCGTGATACGACCGCTGCGGGGGCGATAACGTTTGCCGCAGCGGCCAACACATTGAATGCCAACGTCTTAGATAACGATACGACGATTACTTTGTCGTCGACGACGGGCTTTCCAAGCACCGGCTACGTCAAAATCAACTCCGAAATTATCTTCTATGCGGCTGTTTCAGGTAACGACCTGACAAGCTGCCTTCGAGCGCAGTTTGATACGACGGCTACGGCGCATACCAGCGGCGACGCGGTTACTTGCGCGACAATCACGGTAAATGACACGGATCACGGCTGTAACGACAACGATTTTGTCACGTTTTCTGGCGCTGTATCGCTAGGAGATCAGATCACTGCCGACATCTTGAACCAAGAATATCAGGTGGTTCACGTCGAAGACGACGACACCTACTATATTACAGCCCGCATTGTTTCGACAATCCCAAGCATCACCGTTTCTGGCGGTTTGGACGAAACGCCTGTTTTTGCCACGACAAGTGACAGCGGCAACGGAGGCGCGGCAGTAGTAGGCGCATATCAGATCAACACCGGTCTGGACACCACGGTTGTGGGTGCAGGCTGGGGTGCTGGGACTTGGTCCCGCGGCGCGTGGGGCTCGGCAGCCAACTTGTTGGCGCAGGGTTCTAAACTTCGAATTTGGAGCCATGATAACTTCGGCGAAGACTTGCTGTTTAACGTCCGCGACGGTGGTATTTACTATTGGGACAAAACCAACGGAACTGGCACCCGCGGCGTAAGTTTAGATTCCCTTGCGGGGGCTAACTATACGCCGACCGTGGCCAAGCAGGTAATTGTCTCAGACCGTGACCGCCATGTGATTGCTTTTGGCTGCGATCCACAAAACGATCCGGGCGTACAAGACCCGCTTTTGATCCGGTTCTCTGACCAAGAGAGCTTGACTGAGTGGGAAAGCACCGCGCTGACAACGGCAGGGGACTTGCGCCTCGGCTCGGGGTCCGAGATTGTGACTGCGGTCGAAACGCGCCAGCAAGTGGTGGTCTTTACGGACACGTCACTATACGCGATGCAGTATTTGGGACCGCCGTTTACCTTTGGTATCCAGCTTATTTCTGAAAACGTGACAATTGGCAGCCCACTGGCAGCCATTCCTGTTGACGATCAGATTTTCTGGATGGGTATTTCAGAATTTTACATGTACAGCGGCGCGGTTCAGCGCATTCCTTGTTCTGTACGTGATTACGTCTTTGATGACATCAACACGGGTCAGTTTGACAAGGTCACTGCGGCGCTAAATGCTGAAAATACTGAGGTCTGGTGGTTCTATCCAAGCTCTAGCAGCTCTGAAAACGACCGCTATGTCGTCTATAACTACCAAGAGCAGGTCTGGTACTACGGTAATTTGGCTCGTACTTGTTGGGTGGACCGTGGTATTGCGCAATATCCAGTAGCGGCGGCTCCAGATAACTATCTATATAACCACGAATTTGGGTTTGACGACGGCAGCGTGTCTCCGGCAGGCGCAATAACGGCATATGTAAGCTCCAGCCCCATGGACATGGGCGACGGTCAGCAATTTACGTTCTTGAGCAGGCTTATTCCTGACGTTGGGTTCAGAAACTCCAGCGCACCGGTGCCTTTGCTCGATATTACGACGCGTGTCCGCAATTACAGCAACGGTAATTACCTCAAAACGGTGACCAGTCAGGTTGGAGACGATACGGAACAGATCAATCTCCGGCTTCGTGGTCGTCAGTTCAGTATTCAGGTCCAGTCCGATGACACGGGAGTTGCATGGCGTTTGGGTAGTCTGCGCTACGACATGCGACCAGACGGGAGGCGCTAATGGCTTCTCGTGGGCAACCGTTTCCGTACTTTCCAATTCCTCCGGCGCAATACGACCAGCGGTATTTAAACGAGGTCGTTCGTGCGTTTTCGGTCTTTGCTCAACAATCTTTGAACCCCGGACCTTTTCGCGCTACCGAACTGACATTGACGCAATCCACGGGGAACGTGGACCGCGGCCAGATGACGTGGAACCTCAACGAAGAGACGGTCGACATTACGATGGGCGACGGAGTTGTCCAGCAGGTGGGTTTTGAGACCTACATGCGGGTCAAAAACGACACCGGCAGCCAAATCAACAATGGCGAAGTC
>Ga0208644_1003610_pt1 | contig 11936 bp, 18 predicted proteins | sample VirMetDEL_Nov_18_FD_184517 | JGI IMG/M metagenome (GOLD analysis project Ga0208644, IMG submission 184517) | Aqueous microbial communities from the Delaware River and Bay under freshwater to marine salinity gradient to study organic matter... | ecosystem: Environmental > Aquatic > Marine >... | reverse complement strand
TTGATTAGCTGAATACATAATCAGTCTCCCTGTTTCGAGGTGTCTCTTCAATAAGTCCTGCGTCAGCAGGAACTGGGCTACCAATGCCCAGCGACAGGGTTTATTCATCTGGTGTGTTCTGAACCGACACATTACAGCTTGGCTTGCTAGGCCTTGCCTCAGTCTCCACCCCCAACTTGCACTAGCCCCTGACTGAGCATCAAAGCGGTAGTTAGCGGTGTTCCGGTGTCGGGGTTGCTAACCCCTAGCCCCAATGGGCGGTCAGATAATCAGTAGCGGTGGCCTCCTCAAAAATTTCAAAATTAAAAATTCTTCCTCTCGTTACCATGCGGCAAATATATCTGTCAAACAAAAAAATGCACATAGTGTCATTTTATTTTTCATAGTGTTTCATAGCGTCTCATTTAGCAGACGATCCAGACACTGAAATTATTGTAGTGCTATGGAACTTTTTTTCATTTTTTCTCTGGTGCTGGTGAGGCTGCGCTGAGGCGGGTATATATATAAGTGTAGCGATAACCCCCAAAATTCGTTTGTACACAAACAAGTTTGTTCATGTTCTGTTCATGGCGTGGAACAAACCGTGAAAACGAGCGAGGTTCACTTGTGAGGGGGGTCTAGTGTTTGCCGTGTGGGATTGTGACCAAAAACACCTAAAACCGCTCAGTGAGCTTCTATGGGCGATTAAACGGCATGAACAAAAGGTGAACATTGCCATTTTGGCTATTTTGGGGGTATCTCAGAAAAACTTGTTAGTACACAAACAATATAGGGGAAAGTTCAATAGAACTTTTATGGGTTGGGGTGTTGGTGAGACCGTGCAGCATGTACGATATGAGACAGGACAAAAGCCCGCCAAGCGATAGCGCATGGTTGCGGCACACAGGGTACAAGACATAAGGAATAGTGAAATGACAAAGAAAAAAACACCTGATCATTTACGGCTAGTGGGTGCTGATAAAGACAAGCTAACAGCCAAACAAGAAGGGTTTGCCCAAAAGGTTTCAAGAGGTGCAGTGCTGAGTGATGCATATAGGGAATGCTATTCCGCTGACACTATGAAAGACAGCACAGTCTGGACAGAGGCTTGCAAGCTTGCACAACACCCAAAGGTATCCAAAAGGATTAAAGAGCTTCAAGAGGAAATAGAGCAGGATCGCCGCACGATAGAGCGCAGGCGGGAAGAGTGGGTTTTGAAAAGGCTCCAAGAGGAAGCAGACCAAGCAGACAATGCGTCATCACGCATCAGGGCATTGGAGTTGGTTGGCAAGACCATTGGCATGTTCACTGATCGCATAGAACAGGCTGACGAGACACAACGCACTGCGTCTGAGATTGAAAAGGAACTCGAAGCGAAGCTGTCACGGCTGCTTGGCGGTTGATCGATGCCCCCGCCCATGACGCAATCCACGATGTCCTGACCCCCACCTACCCCCCACCCCCCTGTGCAGAGGTGGCGCTACGCACTGACTATATACTGGGTTCCACACAAACAATGAGCAAGAAAATCAAAAAGCCCACCCCTTGTACTGGTATGTGTACTTTAGATGAAGATCTGGAGATATGCATGTCTTGCAGTAGGACTATTCATGAAATAGCCGTTTGGGGCGATTTAACGGTCGCTGAGGCCACTCAAATGATGGAGGTGGTACAGGCTAGGCAAAAACTGCTATGGGCGCTCTGGGACGATCCTGAGGGGTTTACGGTGCATTAGTGGATTTGAGGTACTCTTCTACAGAGATGCTTCTTCCCTTGTTGGCTGCCCCAAACTTTTGTTTAGTGCCGAAGGATCTTGTATAGACGGTCTCCTCTTTTCTCTTTCTGCCTTCCTTCACTTCCCTATCGGGGTTTGTTCTCAATCTGTTCCTGTACTTTGTTTGCATAGATCCTCCTAAAAATATGCTTCCAGCTTTCCGTTCCTGCGGAATATATGCCCCTGTAAGGTTATCCTTAGATCCCAAGGTACATACTCTTTCAGGGTTGATATGCGGTGTGGTCTCATTCCGTCACTAAGCATTAGCCTGCCTTCCTCATATTCGATATATTCCTCCTCCCCCTCATCATTTATGACATCTAATCCACCCCCACCAGTGGGTAGCTTGATCGGTAGCGTGAATGAATACGGGTCCTTCCCGTCCAGACCTAGTGTTACATGCGGGATATCCTGATGCCACTTACCTGAGAAGGTGAGGAACTTCTCGTTTGATGGAAAGATATGGAACCCCGGCACCGCTAGATCTTCTGTCATGTGGACTTCTTCCGACAGCAAAGCGCTTAATGCCCCCATAACCTTCAGATACAGATGATAAAAATCATCTGACAGTATCACATTCTGCCACCGTGAGTCCTCGTAGTAGGATTCCGTACCACCATCTAGGTAGGCACATCTTCCTAGGGTGTAGAATGGATGCTCCTCAGATCTTTGGATCCAGATATCCTTAAGCTTTATCACCTTGTTCGTGATGTTCTTTTCAAGGTTAAGCTTTAAAGATTGCATGCCCCCCCCTTGTTTTTTTTCTGCCCGGCAAAGTTCACTTGCACTTTTCCGAAAATCTTAGAAGGTGCCGTAGGATTCCTAGTCCTTGTCGGAAAAATATGCATCAAATCCAGAATCAGGAGTGATAGCTTTGCAGATAATACTCTTCAACCCAGATGAAATCACGGCATCTCTTGCCTCCGGGTCCAGCTCAAGTGTTACCTTTGCCCAACCTTCCTCATCTTCTTTAACGTCAATAACCTGAATTTCCATAATGCCTCCTAAAATTCTATTGAACATTGTATCTAAAATGATACACTAATAGATAGTCTATATTAGTTATATATAACTAGTAGTCTATATTAGTAACTTATAACTAGTATTATATAACTAGTAGGGTGGCCGATCAAGTAAAAATCAGATATAGTTGACTGGTCCGCTAGTCTCCCAGCGGACGGGTGGGGTTGAGCGGTTTTCCTCCCTGCGCTCCCCCACCCTCATCTCTTTGGGAGTAACGGGAGAAGACATGTCTAATAACATAATCAAGTTTCCAAGTAAGGAAGATCTTGACAAAGACTTTGAAATCAATCCGAGTGAAATGCTTTCGGCAATAGTTGAAGATGTACCAATGAAAGAAGCTTTGGTTGTGGGTTGGACTGAAGAAGAAAAATTATTTATCGGCACATCCCATGGGAAAACTGCTGATATGTTGTTCCTTATGGAGTTGGCAAAGTCCGTATTAATGAGCAGGTGTGTTGGTGAAGAGTGATGTTTTTGGCCTCGCTATATGTTTGCGTAGCAATGAATATGCAGGAATGTCTTGTTCTTGAGGATATGCGTGGGCCATATGAAACAATCGAGCTTTGTCAGGATAGGGTACATGAGATGGCAGCAGTAGCTCTTTCTGTCGGTCATGTGCCAATAAGGTTTAGATGTTCTGTCGTAGAGGAAAAAGATGATCCATCTAAAGGACGTAAAAAACAAGCTGTCAACTTTATCTCCTGAAAAACAAGCGGAGATACTTGAGCTTCTTGAGCTATACGAAAACGCAAAGGACAAGGAAGACTGTAGGGAATCATTCCTATCTTTCGTGAGAAGGGTCTGGCCTGCTTTCATTGCCGGGAGGCACCATGAAATCATGGCCAATGCCTTTGAGCGCGTAGCACGGGGAGAGCTAAAGCGGCTAATTGTTAACATGCCGCCCCGTCACACCAAGTCAGAGTTCGCTTCTTTTCTTTTTCCGGCATGGTTTCTTGGGCAATATCCAGAAAAAAAGATTATTCAGACCGCTCATACAGCAGAACTTGCTGTTGGATTTGGCCGTAAGGTAAGAAACCTGATCAATCAGGAAGACTTCCAAGAGATCTTTCCGGGCATATCCCTGTCTTCGGACTCGAAAGCGGCGGGAAGATGGAACACAAACAAGCGAGGTGACTATTTTGCTATTGGTGTTGGTGGTGCAGTTACTGGTAAGGGCGCTGATGTCCTCATTATCGATGACCCGCACTCGGAGCAGGAGGCGGCACTGGGGGCTTACAACCCAGAAGTCTACGACAAGGTGTACGAATGGTACACATCAGGGCCAAGACAGCGTCTACAACCGGGTGGAGCGATCATAATTGTCATGACCCGTTGGTCCGTCAGGGACTTGACGGGGCAAATCGTGAAATCATACACCCAAAGAGAGGGTGCAGATGAGTGGGAAGTCATAGAACTGCCTGCAATTATGCCATCAGGCGAACCATTATGGCCTGAGTTCTGGCCTATTGACCAATTAGAGGCGCTGAAAGCAGAACTGCCCATTTCTAAATGGTCAGCACAGTATCAACAGGACCCAACATCAGAAGAAGGCGCACTAATCAAGCGCGAATGGTGGCAGGAATGGGAGAATAACGGGTACCCTCCGTGTGAAGCCATCATTCAAAGCTGGGATACAGCGTTTCTCAAGACACAACGAGCAGATTACAGCGCATGTACAACATGGGGAGTGTTTAACTGGCCGGATGATAGCGGTGTTTCCCACCCGAACCTGATATTGCTGGACGCATACAAGGAAAAGCTGGAGTTCCCGGAACTGAAACGTGCAGCCTACGACAAATATTGGGAATGGGAACCCGATCAGATGATTGTTGAGGCAAAGGCTGCTGGTTCTCCGTTGATATTTGAGCTTCGGGCAATGGGTATTCCGGTAACAGAGTTCACACCCTCGCGTGGGCAGGATAAAATAGCTCGTGTTAATGCAGTGACAGACCTGTTTGCTAGTGGTAGAATATGGTGTCCTCCTACAAGGTGGGCAGAAGAAGTGGTTGAAGAGTGTGCGGCATTTCCAGCAGGGGAGCATGACGACTTAGTTGACTCAACAACCCAAGCGCTTTTGAGATTCAGGCAGGGTGGCTGGATCAGATCTTCTATGGATGATTGGGATGACGAACCAAAATACAGAAGGCCAGTTGAATACTATTAAGACCAGTAAAAGCGGGATATACAGATATGTTCCGCATAATGAGATAAAGATTTTTGAAGATATAGGATGGAAAGTGGTAAGTCTTATGGAAGGCTCCCACCACGCCAAGTATTCTGTTATCATGAAGAAGCAAGACAACCCACAGGATTAGTTACATGGCTGTAGAAAAACAAATGACCCCAATGGATATTGAGGGTATTGAGGAGGAGCAATCGGATCTTGAGATTGAGATTGTAAATCCTGAAGCTGTTTCAATAGAAACAGAAGAAGGGGGGATGGTTATTGATTTCACCGGGGAGGCAGCAGAAGATATATTGGGGCCGGATCATGATGGGAATATTGCTGAGTTTTTGGAAGAATCCGAATTACAATCCTTGGCGTCCGAGTTGGTTACAGATTTTAATTCGGACCGTCAAAGCCGGAAAGACTGGGCGAGATCATATGTCAAGGGACTAGATCTGCTTGGCATGAAGATAGAAGAACGCCAACAGCCTTGGGCTGGTGCATGTGGCGTGTTCCACCCGGTACTAACAGAATCAGTTGTCCGCTTTCAGGCACAGGCTATGGGGGAGATCTTCCCAGCCTCAGGACCTGCCCGTACCAAAATCATGGGCAAGATCACGCCAGAAAAGTTTGAACAATCACAACGTGTTGAAAACGAAATGAATTATCTCCTTACAGAGGAGATGACAGAGTATCGTGATGAAACAGAGCAGATGCTATTCAAGCTTCCGCTCGCAGGTTCCGCTTTCAAAAAAGTTTATTATGACCCGCTAATGGAACGGCCATGTGCAATGTTTGTCCCAGCGGAAGACTTTGTTGTTTCATATGGCGCTTCCGATCTTATGACATGCCCACGCTATACGCATGTTATGAAGAAGACCCCCAATGAAATTGTTGAGTTGATGGTCAATGGCTTTTATCGTGACATAGATCTCCCTGATCCAGAGCCTGACTATTCTGACATTCAAGAAAAATATGATGAGCTTGATGGTGATGAAGCGATCATTGAAGATGATGATCGTTACACCCTTTTGGAGATGCATGTAGATGTTGATCTCCCAGAGCCGTTTGATGATCCAGACGGAATCGCTCGACCATATGTTATTACCATCGATAAATCATCAAGAGAAATTCTTGCCATCAGGAGGAACTGGTATGAAGATGACAAAAAGAAAAGGAAGCGTCAGCACTTTGTTCACTACCGCTATTTACCGGGTCTTGGGTTTTATGGGACAGGCCTTATCCACCTTATCGGTGGGTTGGCAAAATCTGCGACATCCATCCTGCGGCAGTTGGTGGACGCGGGTACGCTGTCTAACTTACCGGCTGGCCTTAAAGCTAGGGGTCTTCGCATCAAAGGTGATGATTCGCCTCTCATGCCGGGTGAGTTCCGTGACGTTGACGTACCGGGGGGTGCGATACGCGACAGCATTACTTTCATTCCTTACAAAGAGCCGTCCTCAGTTCTGTATCAATTGCTCGGCAACATTGTCGAAGAAGGTCGCAGAATAGGATCTGTTGCTGATATTCAAATTGGCGACATGAATAACCAAGCGCCAGTTGGTACAACGCTTGCGCTTCTTGAGCGTAGCATGAAAGTTATGTCTGGAGTTCAGGCACGGCTTCACGCAGCCATGAAGAACGAGCTGCGTATCTTGTCGAAGATCATCCATGATTACATGCCTGAAGAATATGCTTATGAAATGGATGGAGACTTCAACCGGACAGAAGATTTTGATGGCCGGATTGATGTTATCCCAGTTTCAGATCCAAATGCCTCAACTATGTCGCAGCGCATTATGCAGTATCAAGCGGCATTACAATTAGCACAGCAGGCACCGCAGCTTTATGACATGGGTAAACTTCATCGTCAGATGCTGGAGGTTCTTGGTATCCCTGATGCGGCAGATATCGTGAAGCTTCCAGATGAAATCAAACCGGCAGATCCTGTAACAGAAAACATGTCTATTCTAAAGCAGGAGCCTATCAAAGCCTTTATGTATCAGGATCACGCAGCACATATCGGAGTCCATATGTCCGCTATGCAAGATCCAAAGATGCAGGAGCTTGTTGGTCAGTCACCGTTTGCCAGCGCAATCCAAAGCGCATTCGCGTCTCACATTACAGAGCATGTGGCAATGCAGTATCGTGTCGAGATCCAGAAGATGCTTGGTGTCGAGCTTCCAGATCCAGAAGCGCCATTGCCAGAAGATATTGAGATTCAGGTTAGCCGTATGGCTGCGGAAGCAGCAGCTAAACTTCTTCAGAAAGATCAGGCAGAGGTTCAGCAGAAGCAGGCTCAGGAGCAGCAGCAAGATCCTCTTACGCAGATTCAACAGCGTGAGCTTGCAATAAAAGAGCAGGAACTTCAGCATAAGATTCAGATGGATACAGCAAAGCTTCAGATAGATGCTCAGACTAAAATGGAAAATATTGAGCTTCAGAAAGAACGCCTTGAGTCAGAAGAGAAGCGTGATGGGGCAAGGCTTGGAGTTAAGATCGCACAGGAGCTTGACAAAAACAAAGAGAAGGCAATATCAGAAGGAACTAAAATTGGACTTCAAATGGCAAGGGAGCTAACAAATGGCGGAGACAATCTATAGCCCGTTAAGGGATAAGATCAGAGACTACATGAATAGCGCGGCAGATCATCTGGCGTGTGGAGGTGCCACAAGCTTTGATGAGTATCAAAGGATGGTTGGCAAGATAGAGGCCTTGGCTCTAATAGAAAGAGACATCTTGGACCTCGAAAAACATTATGAGGAAGATTAGCCCCCAAGGACTTCCGGGGGCGTCAACCCTAGTGTATATTGTAAACGTGGAGACTTACGGGTAGGACCCGCTAGGTAACTGTGAACCTATAATCACTGCAAGGAAAACAGATGTATTCTGCAAGCAAAGAAGTCGGCCAAGAGGTCGCATCAAAAATACCAGAACCTTCTGGTTACAAGCTCTTAATTAAACCATTGGAAGTTAAGGAAAAAACCGATTCAGGAATTTATATGCCTGATGCTCTAAAGAATGCAGAGCAGACAGCATCTGTAATTGGTTTTGTTGTGAAAGCTGGCCCTGATGCTTATGGAGATCAGGATAAGTTTCCCAACGGTCCTTACTGCAAAGAAGGCGACTTTGTAATCTTCAGATCTTATTCCGGCACACGGTTTAAGATTGAGAAACAAGAGTTTCGCTTGATTAACGATGACACCGTTGAAGCGGTTGTCTCTGATCCGAGAGGTTATACAAGAGCATGAACGAGCCAGAAGAAAAAATTGAAATCGATTTAGATGCTTCAGAAGAACTTGAGCTGGAAATCGTAGACGATACCCCAGAAGAAGATAAGGGAAAAGCTAGGCGTTCAAAGGATGCTGACCCGCAAATTCCTGAAGACGATGAGGTAGCAAACTACAGCGAAAACGTACAGAAACGCTTCAAGCAAATGAAGTGGGAGTACCATGAAGAGCGCCGCGCAAAGGAAGAGGCGGCACGACTTCGGGAAGAGGCTGTAAAATATGCACAAAGCGTTTACGCTGAAAATCAAAAGCTAAGACAGACATTATCTCAAGGAGAGAATGTTCTGCAAGATCAGGCAAAGCGCCGGGTCGAAGCTGAGATGGAACGTGCAAAATATAATTATAAAAATGCTTATGAGTCTGGTGACCCAGATGAAATCATCAAGGCTCAAGAGGCACTCACTATAGCGCAAGCTGACAAGATGCGGCTTGAAAGTTATGTTCCTGTTCACCAATATGAACAGCAACAGGTTCAATCAAATTATACGCCGCCACAGCCAGCAGCCCCAAAGGTTAAGAAGCCTGACGCCGCTGCTCTTGATTGGCAAAGCCAGAATGAGTGGTTTGGCAATGATGATGAGATGACTGGCTATGCATTGGGATTGCATGAAAGCCTAGTTAAAAGTGGGGTTAACCCCAACAGCCCAGAGTATTATGACCGCATTGACGAATCAGTTCGTAAGCGGTTTTCAGACAAGTTTGACGGACAAGACATTGAGGTGGCACGGTCTCGTCAAACTGGTTCCGTGGTTGCCCCCGCAAAGCGGAGTGCAAAAAAACCACGCAGAGTGCAACTTACCTCAACGCAGGTCGCCCTCGCCAAGCGACTTGGCCTGAGTCCAGAACAATATGCGGCGCAACTCTTGAAGGAGGCATCTTAATGTCTGATAGAACCCCACGCTCAAACGACTCCCGTGAAAAAACGGAGCGTAAAAAATCTTGGCAAAGACCAACAATGTTGCCTGATCCCGAACCACGCGATGGTGTAAGTTACCGCTGGGTTCGCACATCTACTTTGGGTCAGAGCGATAACACCAATGTTTCGTCTAAATTTCGTGAGGGTTGGACGCCAGTCAAGGCAGATGATCATCCAGAATTACAAGTGTTGCCTGATATCGATTCCCGATTTGAAGGTAATGTTGAGGTTGGAGGATTGCTACTTTGCGAGAACTCAACCGAATATGTCGAAAGCCGTAGAGATGCCCATACTGAGATGAACAAAACTCAAATGGACTCTGTTGATAACAACTATCTACGTCAATCCGATCCCCGGATGCCAGTTCTGAAACCAGAACGAAGCACCAAAATATCGTAGTATGCACCAAGTGGCGCATACTGAAACAAAATCGAGTAGAATAGAAGGAGAGACAAAATGTCTTCAGTAGCTGCTCCCTTCGGTCTGCGCCCGATTGGCCGTTTAGATAATGGTTCACTGGAGGTTTTCCGCCAGTATCCTATTGCTTCCGCCTACAATACCAATATTGCCATGGGTGATATTGTTCAGCTTGTAGATGGTGGCACTGCAACGACAATCGAAAAGCAGTCCGCAACTGGTGACGACACCACTGCCATTGATATGGTTGGTGTTTTCATGGGTTGTAAATACACAGACCCGAATACCGGGCAACTTACATTTAGCCAGCTTTGGCCAGCAAACCTTGTTGCGTCAGATGCAATGGCATATGTAGTTGATGACCCTAGTGTTCTTTTTGCCATTCAGGCAGACGGTGCGCCAGCCAACATTGGTGACATCTATGGAAAGAACTCAGTTCTCGTTCAAACTGCGCCAAATACATCGCTGAAAATCAGCCGTGTGGCTTTGGACATCTCTGCGATTGGTACAGATCCTGAGAACCCAATCCGCATCATCGATTACCTCGGTGGCGATCAGGGTGACGAGAAGGGTACATCTTTCCCAATTCTGGTGTGTAAGTTTAATTACCATCAGCACACATCAACAACTGGTTCAGCATAAGGAGTGTAACTGATGGCTATTTCACGCGCACAACTTCTGAAGGAACTGTTGCCCGGTCTTAATGCGTTGTTCGGTCTTGAGTACCAAAAATACGAAAACGAGCATGCAGAAATTTACGAAACTGAAACTTCAGAGCGTAGCTTTGAAGAGGAAGTAAAACTTTCAGGTTTTGGCGCTGCGCCAGTTAAGCCTGAAGGTTCAGCGATTTCTTACGACAATGCACAGGAATCCTTCACTGCTCGTTACAACCACGAAACGGTTGCAATGGGCTTCTCAGTGACAGAAGAAGCTATGGAGGATAACCTCTATGACGCTCTCTCAGCTCGCTACACAAAAGCTTTGGCTCGCGCCATGGCGTACACCAAGCAGGTTAAAGCTGCGTCTCTGCTGAACACAGGTTTCACAACCTTCACCTCTGGTGATGGCGTTACTCTGTTCAACACAGCGCACCCAACTGTTGCTGGCGGTAACAACTCAAACCGTCCAACCGTAGCAGTTGACCTGAACGAGACTTCATTGGAAGATGCGGTCATCAACATTGCAGCGTTCACTGACGAGCGTGGCCTGTTGATTGCAGCTCGCCCACGCAAGCTGATCGTTCCACCTGCATTGATGTTCGTTGCAACTCGTCTGCTACAGACAGAACTGCGTGTCGGCACAGCCGATAACGATCTCAACGCCCTGCGTTCAAACGGTTCGATTCCAGAAGGCTATCGTGTCAATCACTACCTGACTGACAATGATGCGTTCTTCCTGACAACCGATGTTCCAAACGGCATGAAGCACTTTGTCCGTACACCAATGTCAACATCTATGGATGGTGACTTTGATACAGGCAACGTCCGCTACAAAGCCCGTGAGCGTTACAGCTTCGGCGTTTCAGATCCTCTTGGGGTCTACGGTTCTCCGGGCGCTTAATCGCTTTGAGACAGAACTTTTGATTGGGCGGCTTTCGGGCCGCCCTTTCTTTGTGTATAATGAATATGAACCTTGACAGTAAAGTTCACTTGAACTTTCTGACATTAGCCAAGACAAGGAGTTCCTCATGGCTTTATCTACTTTCTCAGGACCAGTCCGTTCAAATAACGGCTTCCAAATCCCCGTTGTAACAACCGCAAATTTGCCAGCATTTGGTGATGTCGCAGTCGGTACTGTCTACATGGTCAGCGACAATGGCGCTGGCAACAACGAGTATTGCATTGTGATCAACACAGGCGCTGCATGGGTAACTGCCATTGGTGCTGCTCTTACATAATAGGAGTACACAATGTCCCAATCTGATGTATTTGCGGTAACTAAAGCAGCAGACGCCACAGTGTTTGCTGGCCGCGCCCGTGTGCGTCAGATTCAGGTAAAGACAGCTACATCAGGATCCCCACAGATTGTTTTGAAAGATGGGGGCGCAAGCGGTACAGCACTGCTTGACCTTTCATTTGGCACAACCGATACATTCTCGGTTAACATTCCAGATAATGGGATCCTCTTTGGCACAGATGTTTACTTGGATTTGACAGACTGTTTAAGCGTGACAGTATTCCTGTCATAAAGGAGTTATCGAATGGCTGAGAAAAGTTCCATATCCCGTGTAGGGACTAGCGAGCCATTCGAGCTTCAAGTTGCTCGTGGGCAAATATCATTCCATAAAACTGTTTTTAAGTTTGGTTACAACGCTGTTGTTGGATCCTCTAAGGAAACCATCTGGGAACAGGGCGGTTTATACGCTTATCC
>Ga0208644_1003609_pt1 | contig 11936 bp, 27 predicted proteins | sample VirMetDEL_Nov_18_FD_184517 | JGI IMG/M metagenome (GOLD analysis project Ga0208644, IMG submission 184517) | Aqueous microbial communities from the Delaware River and Bay under freshwater to marine salinity gradient to study organic matter... | ecosystem: Environmental > Aquatic > Marine >... | reverse complement strand
ATAAAAGATTGCTTTCTCAACATTCCTCTAGGATTCTCAATATACCATTTCTTAGGATTTAGATCCTTTATAATAGATATAGTTTTCTGTACTATTAAATCGCTTACCTTGGCAAACTCACTAATTTCTCCGTTATGGGGTCTATGGTAAGATATAGCCGCTACAGAATACGTTGTGCAAGGAGGTGATGCCCAAACAATATCAGGAGTCCAAGGAATCCTTTTAATATCAAACTCCAATATATCAGTAACGTAATCAATACCCTCGAAGGAATTAATATCAGAACTGAATACCTCATATCCAAATTCTTCAGCTACTTTGCCAATTGAACGACTTCCTGCGAATAATTCAAGAACCTTCATTGTTAATTCAACTTAACTTGATACTCTCTATAAGAAGTCATAAACGCACCGAAGCAAAACGCAGGAAAATTCCAAGGTTCTTCCTCATTACTAACGTGGTCATCGAAATTAGCAATTAATTTCTCTCTGTTAACCTCATAAAAACAATAGAAGGCGTATCCAACCTGTTCTAGTTTATTAGGGTTAATTATTAAATCTCTGTGGTCTTTCATAATGTTTATTTTAAAATTATAATGCAATTTACTAATTATTTTCCAACTGCCAAATATTCTAGCAAAAAAATATATAAAAAAAGAAAACCCCCTATCTCTAGAGGGTAATCATCCAAACAAAATGAAAATTGACTAAATAATAAAAAGTCAAAACAAATATAGTAAAAATATTTTATCTAACAATATACATCCCTTTAGGAACTGTTCTAGTTAGTAGATATTGAATTCCGTATCGACTAGCATCAATCAGGTGATTATAGCAATCGATTGGCTTTACTCCCTTTATATCCCAAACATAGTTATTGAATTCCCTCACAAGGTTCTCCCCATCTACATTTATATTATAATCCTGCATAAGTGCTATCCCACTTACAATAGACCCCTTGAATTTAATTGTAGGGGTAATGTTAAGAGGCATCTCTTTCATCTTCATCTCAGATAGTAGTCTGGGTTCTGAATTGTCGGCTACTATTAAATTTCTACCTACAAACCTAACACAAGCATCGTATATCTGGGAGGTTATTAAACCTTTCTTATATAGATGTTCTTTTAGCCAAATAATCTTTCGCTCTTTGTCTATGGCAATTTCTACAAGCCCAGTAGGGTCATTTGAGAAGCCAAAGTCTAAACCAAATATTGAATCTATTTCGTTATTGAATTTACCTACTTGCCAATTAGTAAAGACAACTCCCTCTGCTTTCTGTAGCCATCCCCCCATAATTTGATGGCGGTATTTCTCAGGGCGTCTCTTTTTTATGTCTTCTATTTGATTCACAAAGGAATTAGATAGGTTATCCAGGTTGTCTAAGTAAGTAGTATGGATATAGGTTACCCCTTCCTTAGTGCCATTCCACCCATCGTTTATAGACCTATTTTGGAAGAATCTTTGGTAAATCCAATGTTCTTTAGTAGTCGGATTCAATATCAACACACATCTATTCTTGGCAACCTTACTACGGATTGAGTAATCTATTTTATCAAAACTCATCTCATCGTTGAGCTCTTCTGCTTCGTCAAGTACAAAAGTATTTACCCCTTGAATTGACTTTAGCTTTGCGGTTTGATCCCCACTTGCAGTTTTAATCCCACTAAAATATATGGAGCTCCCAGTTAGCTTATTCTTAATCTCAGTCTTAGTTATAATAAATTGATCCTCAACTCCCATCAACTCTAGCTTCTCCCTAAACTCAGGGATAATACTCATCTCCGCACTACTCATAGTATATCGAGTGAATAGGGTTTTTGTATTCTGTTCGTAGGTGAGTAGTACCAAAAAGGTGTTAACTGCAAATGATTTACCTGAACCTCGACCACCAGTTACAACAAAGTATCTGCTATCACTATTGAATAGCGTTTGGTATTTAGGATTTAAATCTATTTTGTTTGCCATTACCAAAAATCATTATCAGTTAAATAGTGTGGGTCGTAACAAGGTAGATAATCTCCTTGAATTATATAGTAAAAAAGTACTCCTTCTTTATTCTCCATCTTTACTGAAATTAAAATTATTAAAATAGTCTTTCCATTTACCAGTTAAACTAAATCGAATCGACTGCATATCTCCCTGGTTTTTAAATATAAAGAACCCATTGTAATAAGTAGAATAAACAGCAAAGTAATCTACTAAGTCTATGGAATAATCTTTTTTATTATTCTGTAGGGCTATTTGTATATTAGGGTCTTCCTCTCTAGGTTCTTTACCAGTAGATTTTATTTGCACCTTATATAGTCCACTATGAGTATCAATAATACAGTCGTAAACGCTAGAATCCAAAATAGGCTTACTAACATTGTAACCTCTTTTAATACATTCAGCAAAGAACAAAGTCTCTCCATAACATCCTATATAATTACAATCAGTCATCCTTAACTTCTGTATGGTCTACATCAATAGTTTTAGGTTTGGCAAAATCAACTACTGGAATATTAACGTTCGTATTAACATTGATATCTTGTTGTTCTTTTGGCTTACCATAACGATACTCCCATAACATCTTAGTATAATTGAAATTACCTTCTGCAGCTTTTTCTGCAACGTGAATCCAGGCTTTCTCCTCACTTCCAAACGCTTTAGTAAGTGCTTTAAGAGTAAGGGCATTAGTTTCTTTTTCTTTAATCTTAGGAGGTCTCCCTTGTCCTCTAGAGACTCCTTTGATAGACCCATTGTTCCTTCTACCATCTACTTTTTTTTCTTTGTTTTCTTCTTGCTCCATATTAAACGTATAACTTATCTCTTAGTAATTCGTGTCTTTTTTTATATTTTCTATGGTTTTCTATAAGTTGTTTATTTTCTTTTAGCAAATTACTATGGAGATTTTGTAATATTCTAAATCTATTGTAAAGTTCCTCATATTTGCCAATAGAAACATAATTCTCTTCAAACGGAATAAGTTCAGCCTCATCGTTCTCTAAGAATGTATTAATCTCATATAACACCCCATTATAAATTAACTTCAATTGGTTATCTGTTTCAATCCAATCTGTCATTTGTTTTATTCCGTGGATCACAGTAGCGTGATTTATTTTAAAATACCTAGCTATTTCATTAAGCGTTATCCTGGAGAAAGTATCTTTCATAACCTTAAAGGCAATATAACGAGCCTCTACTCTTGGTCTCTCTCTATTTCTAACCATTATATCTTGACCAGTTATTTGTTCAACTGATTCTCTAATCTTATCTTTAATTACTTTTCTATCTATTATTGTCATTGTATTCTTTTTGTATTGTTTTAAAATCTTTAAGTGCATTTAATATTCCTTGGCAACATTCATAATGTTCTATATCTCTATAGTAGGCTAGTAAATCATTAGTATCTTCTATACTTACTACACCCATTGTTAAGGATAAATATATATCTTTATAACATTCTTCTTTGCTAGAGTACATCATATAAATAAAATTCGTCTATTTCTTTTTTTCTATCTACAAAGTAATCCTTATAAATTTGAATTGCTTCCATAGTCTTATACTCACCTCTATGGTAAAATTCCTTACTACAATCAAATATACCAATTTGATGGGAGCTCTTATTAATGACTATGAATTTAAAGTCCTTATAGCTAATGCCAAATAAATAACAATAGATAAAACATTGCATATCATACCCATAAGTATCTGCTGAATATTTAAAAGAAGAAAGAGGTTTTCCAGTTGTCTTCAAGTCAACAATAAAATTATCACCTAAGATATCAGCCTTGCCTCTAAAAGGAAATCCTCCAATCATTCCTATGATACCAACTTCTTTACGAGTACCTTGTAAATAGTGGGCTACCTTTGAATTTCCAAGATAGGCATCAGCCATCATATCTGCGTTGTATTTTTCTTTTTCAGTATATACATTATCTTCTCCATACTCCTGGACTGCTAATTTATAGTCTTTAGCACCTTTAGTTTGCACATCTACAAACTGTAGAGAATCCCATTTCTCAGGTTCTAGTAATCTATAGTGGAATAAACTCCCATCTCTAAATTCCTGTCTAACTTCACTACCACCTAATAAACTATTTCTATAGGCTCTAGGGGATTCCAACAACTTCCCACAAGCAGAACTCGATAGGGCATTCTCCCCTAGATAGCCAAAATAGAATTTATCGTCTTGCATCTTAGATAGTATTTCTTGCTTATCCCAAAATACACCATCTAATGTTGTGATGGCTTCGCTTTCTTTTGCCTTACCTGTAAACATAATTATACTAATATTGTTTTAATTATCATTTTCTTTACACTCTCAGGTACTTTAGGATCAACAAGTTCCTCTTGCATCTCTCTAAGGAGTTCTAATCTAGCATAAAACTCTACTGCTGACTCTTCGTGAGTCATTTCCATAAACATTTCTTTTACTCTTCCCATAATAATTCTATTTAATTAAGTTTAACAATTGTTTTATTGACCAAGTGATACCCAATTGAATCAACTCAAAAGGATAGGAAATAACTACCACAAATATTTCTACTGCGAATAGTATCCCTAGTAAAAAGAATATCAGGATAAACTGAGGGTCTTTGAATAAAATCTTGAGTATCTTCATTGAAATATCAACTTGTTTTTAACAAATCTAGGATATTTCTAAAAACCCTGCAAATATTTTTGTTATTTTTTTGGAGTAAAGTTATCTTTCCAAATAGTTTGACATACTGAGAAACGTTGATCCCTATCAGGAAATTCCTCTCCTACTTTGGCATTCCCCATACATCTACGGATAAAATCTTTATTAGTCTCGTACTTCTTTGGTTTCAAAAGTGGCATCTTCTAAACGTTTAATTTTTTCAAGGGCTACGACTAAAGCTTGTTGCGTGAGCTTTATATCGTACTTCATTTTAATTAACTCTGATTCTTTCATAGTGTTTTAATAAAACATATCCAATGGGTATTCATTTTCTTTCCACTCTTATGACCATATAAAGGTTTTTGGTCTGTGAGTTTTAATATTTCTTTTACTGGGAATTGCACTTCACTCCATTTAAATATTAACGTGCCATTAGGTTTTAATATTCTAAAACATTCTTTAAAACCTTGTCGTATCATTTCTCTCCAATCTCCCTGGAGACTTCCGTATTTCTTTGTTATTTGACTATCTGAATTTTGTTGTATATGGGGTGGGTCAAATACAACGTGCCAAAAAGAATTATCAGGCTGTTTTATATCAGTAAAATCTCCTATAATATCAGGATTTATAATATTTGTTTTTGTGCCACAAGGATATGTATCTATATGAGTTTCTCTTCTTTTATCTATAAACAATGCTCTTTCATCTTTTTTATCGAACCACATACCCTTCACACTACAACAAACGTCAATTACAATTTTATTTGAATAAGTTTTCTCCATTTATAAGTGCGACTATTATTCTAATTATAAGGACTAAACAAACGAATCCACTTAGATATATTACAAAATTTATAAAATCCATTATCATTTCTGTTGCTTTATTTTCTCAATATACAATATAGCATCCATCAATTCCTCCTGGAGGTGGTTTATGAATTTATAGAATCCATCAGGACTATCATAAAGAGTAGTTCCGTATTTAATTATACCATCTCTACTTCTTGCTCTCATTGTATCAATTACTTTTTCTACAATTGGGTCTTTAGGTAAATGTCTGTATCCTGTGGAATCTGCTGTCCACTCACTATTCATCTCATACCATTTTTCTACACTATCACTCATACTTTAAATTTATGTAATACTTCTGCTTTTTCTATTATTAGAAACCCTACTTCTTTGGCAATCTTTTTATTGTCTTCAAATTCAGTAGTTTTATTATGGGGTTGAATTTGCCAATTAGGTTCTATATCGAACAAATCAAATCTATAGATACCTTTAGGTGTTGAATTAATATATATAGGAGAATCTATATTATAGCTACATCTTTTGTGGAGACTATCATATTTCTTTTTCTCAATCAATAATTCCTCATAGTGAGCTCCTCTACATTTTAATTCTATTCTATGGAATGTTGAAGGGCTATAACAATCCCATCGACTCATCTTATCATTACTGAGAGTTAAGTCAGGATAATAATTATCCTTTAAGAATTGATATAGCTGAGGTTCATTCATATTAATATTCTTTATAAACTCGTTCTAACTTTTTATGGATTGAATTTAGGAAACATTTACTGCATCCTGTAGTTTGTGCTTTATCATTAAATACTCTATTGTAGATAGCTACCAATTCTTTTTGCACCTCAGGTGATATTACATTCTTACCCTTGGCAAAATAATCTGCTAAATAATTATATTCATTCTCCGTTAAGCAATTAGGCTTTTGATAGGGGAATACTTTATTGAGAACCTCACGTCTATCGGAACAGCCACAATCCTCACCCATTATAAATTTCGCCACAGCACCAATACCAGTAGCATCTAAAACTTTCTCTACAGTATCACCAAACCCAGTTGATTTAGTCTTTGGCATCAAGGTATCTTCTATATTCTTTGAGCGCACCTTCTTTGATTTTGCTTTTGCCATTAGTTAATGTGTTAAATATTGAACTTAAACTTATTTTAGTTTCTTTAGCTATTTTTCTCATACTCATTTCATTGTAGAAATGGATATTAAATACCTTCTTATCATACCAATACCAATCTTCTACTATCCCATCTATCTTCTCAATTACCTGGTCAAAGAATTCTTTTTCCTCTTCTAGTTTGATTCTACAATATTGATAGTCTATTTCCTCTATTGGTAAGTCATCACTATAAACCATCCTTCTGTCTATTTTATGGAATTGAGATAAATATAGATTTCTAAGGGTAACATAAACGTAATAAGTATTAACCTCATTCTCATTATACATAATCTTCTCCACATCTGAGACATAATCAGTAATACGGATATACATTTGTTGAACTAATTCATTGGCATCGTCATCACTTACTCCGAATGACTTAGCCATATAAATCCAGTCATTATGCTTATCAGCTAGTATTTTTATTATTTGCTCCTCCATATATGGAATGAAATACCAAATATTCCAATTAATATTTGTAAAAGGTGTTCAGTCTCAAATAGCTCTTCATCTTCAAAACCATCCATATCTGAATTCCAATAATTGAATCCAAAAGTAAGACCATAAATAGGGAAAATTTGTATATACATATTACAATTTAGTTATCAATACATCTAATCTAGGGTTTTGTGAATCAACCCCCATAAAACAAGAATGAACCTCTACCACAGTAGACAAGTCATCACTATCTATACATCCATTCTCAACCATAGCATCCTGGAAAAATTTATCAACCACAGATATCACATTCATTAAATCTCTTGTTCGTTTATCAGGGGCAAAGTAAAAATATTCAATCTTTAGCTTACCTTTTAGTTTAAAATTTAAACTAGGAGTAATTATCGTTTTAAATCTACGTTTGATATCATTACTTATTTGATAGTGCCAATTACGATAATTATTCATAGTGAGCCATCGTCTACGATTACTATTGTTTGTTATATAGAGGGGCAATGATAGGGCTACTTCTCTTCTTTCTTCTGATTTCATCTATTTTAGTAAATGGAGTAAAGCTATTAAAGTAATAACGAGACTCCTTTATGTTAAATTCAATCATTTCTATATCTTGAGGAATTCCTACCAATCTTTGTTTTTTAATCTTCTGTGAACCAAAGGTAACTAATTTATCTGAGAAATCAATCGCTCTATTAGGTCTCCATATAAACATCACGTTATCTGCTTTGTCAGCAAACGTTCCACCACCTTTTATATAATTCACATCAGGCTTCGGATACCTACCATCATCTCCTTTACGAGGTGTGACTTGATGAGCCACTAAGTGAATAGAAATATGGTTGTCAACTGCAAATCTTTTAAGTTCCGACATAAACCTAGAAATATATAAATCCTCTCTCTCACCACTTCTCATTTTATGTTGAACAGTATTGTAAGGATCAATTATCAAACTATTTATTCCTTTTTGCCTAATAAGTACTTTAGCTTTATCTAGTATTGTTTCAAGTAAAAATCCTTTAGGTGGGTATATCATAAAGAAGTGGTTATTTACAAAAGACAAACCTTCCTCATACTCCTCTAAACACATTTGAATACTCTTATATGTTGGATTACTTGTCTTGCCAATATACATTTCAACCAACTCATTGACAAAATCATTCATTGGCATATTCTCAGGAGAAAATACCCCAAACTTCCATCCATCTAAAGCCGCCTTAACACAAGACAATTGATTTAGAAAAGTAGACTTTCCCTCATTCTGATATCCAGTCCAAATATTAACCTCTCCTGGTCTCCATCTCCAGGCTTTGTCCACATCAGGTATATAGGTTGTAGTACCCTCTTCAACCCCATTATAAAAACCATCTATAAGTGAGTCTCTAATATCATTCACTTCAAAGATACCTTCCACTTTCGGATCTAAGGCACTTTTCCCTCGTTCTAAGAGACTTTCTATACCTTCGTGGACTAATACCTCATTGGCATCCTTAAAAGGGCTTAAATCGACTAATTTGCATTTTTCAGCACCTATTCGTCTAATTAACTCTTTTTGTAAGAATCTGCCATTCTCATCATTATCTACTGAAATATATACTTTCTTGGCATCTCTAAATATCTCGTAGGCACTATCTAAACATTGTAGTTTCTTATCCACAGACTTATCCTGAGGATTAGGAGCTCCCATATTAACTGAGGTCACATTTGGAAAACCTGCTACTGCCCAACTAAGACTATCTATTTCACCTTCGCAAACCATAATGGTATCTTTGCCAACTAGGAAATCATAATTATACATAACTGGTTGAGCATTCTTGCCTTGAGTAAAAGTCTTCTCCTGGATTCCTCTAGTTTTGTAGTTAACTAAAACATTATCTCTGTAGTAAGGAAATATAATTTGATCCCCTAGCTTATTAGAACTAATATTAAATCGTTCTATAATTTCATCAGTTATTCCTCTTGAATTAAGAAATGCTCTTCCGTTATCATTTAGTTTGTATAAAAAGTTTTCGTTTGGCAAAGTATAAGATATTTCTCCCCCTTCCATAAAATTGCTATTTATTGATTCTCCAACCCTTCCTTGCCAATTACAATTGTGACACTTAAATATTCCATCTCTAAGATTTATAGAGAGTGGTAAATCTGTCTTGTTCTTTCTTGTAGGTGAACATTTAGGACATTTAAGTTTCTGTTGTACTTGACTTCCTTTTGGTTGGATTCCTATTCTTGTAAATTCTTGTATCATCTTTTTTTTAGTATAGTACTAAGTATTATATATTTTTTTTTATTAGTACTAAGTATATAACATAGTTAAAACTAAGTATAATATATATTATCTATATATATCTGTCATTTTGGCACTTGGGAATGGTTACTAAATATTCTCCTTTCTTTACCATCATTGCCAATAGAACGAGTTTTCCTGGTAATCAGTTTTTTCTCTTCCAATCTATTGAGAATTCTATATAAAGTTCGTTGAGTTATATTTAGCGTACTACACATTGTTTTATTACTTGCAAAGCAATAATCCTGAACACCAGTTGTACACATAGAATCAATATACTTTAGTACAATAAATTCTTTATGGGATAAATTTAAATTGTCCATTGTAGAAAAATTAATAGTTATAAATCCCTTATCCATAATTATCTTGTTTTAATTAAAAGAGGGCTTTGATATTATCTCCACCCTCGATTGTTGTTAAAATGGCAAGTCTCCTTGAGGTTGACTTACTGCTTGTTGTTTAGGAGCTTCTGTTTTAGCTTCAGCTTTGTAATTGTTTAACCAAACACTATGGGTCTTCCCATATTGATCAGTCTCACGAAGTCTACCTACTGTTAATTTAGCATAACGTTTTCCGTTGTACTCAAAAATATGACTCTGTAAGTCATCAATACAAATAGAAATGTTAATCAAGTCAAATTGATCTACTTTTACTCCTTTACCCACATAGGTTCTAGATTTCTGATTTTCCATAATAAATAAATAAAAATTAATAGTTATCCTTCTAATAAAGCAGCAACTTCTTTGCTAACCTTATATTTTTGTCTTATATCATTTAGAGTGAATTTGCCACTATCTATAGCTTTTTTGGCATTAACAAACTGGGTTGTATTCTTTTGTAACCATTGTTTGTTGTCCACTACTTCAGCAACCACCTCTACGTTATGAGTATTTGTTGCATCTGCGTCTTTCGTATCGTCAATTAAGAACAACCCATTGAGTGCATACTTTCTAGCATAACTACTAGATGCCCCAAAAGATTGTGCGATATCCATACCCTTCTTATTTAAGCTAATACCTGCTTGAGCAGTAACGGAAATAGAATTCTCCCCATCACTAATTGTAGCAGTTGCCTGGATGATGTATAGCTCTCCTAATTGGATAGTCTCATCACTAAGATTTACAGTTACCTTGTGATCCTGCAATAATGGTTTTACAGCCTCTAGGATGTCCTCACAACTCCTATAGTTATAATTACCAAAACTGTTCCTTTGATTCTTTGGTGCTTTCAGTCTCCCCTGGATAGCAACCAGTTTATCGTTTATTGTTTTCATACTGCCAAATGTAAATAATATTTTCCAACTGACAAAATAATTTGTACAGAAAAAAAGAGGCAGTTATTAAAACCACCTCTCTCAAACAAAGATAAACAAGAATTATTTCAAGGGTAAAAAATGAATTTACAAGCAAATATACCCCTATTGAATTTATATTCCAAATTTTACCCCTATTAAATTCACATTTACTTGTCTAGGTGATTTACCAGGAGATTACCATCGTGTTCATTGAAGGTTCTTATTTGTTTGTAAAGATATTTGCTATCTGATTTAACTTTTATTTTTTCTGCCTTAAGAGAATCAATACCTAAATTGGTGTATTGAATGGCATCTAATTCTAAAATACGATCTGTACGCTCCTTAACACTCAAAGCAAAATCTGAGGCAATCTTTTCCGCTAACTTTCTAATAGTTAAATCTTCTGACATTTTATATATATTTAAGGTTAATTATTATCTACCTTGACCTCTATAGAGTTTCTTATAATTCTTAGAGGATTTAAGATGGCTAGTTTTACTTTTTGAATGAATACCTGGTCTATTAACCTTTGGTTTCTTTTTGTAAGTTATTACTTGTTGTTTCTTAGCCATTATTATAATTCTTTACATTCAAATACAAATTCACAAACTACTTGACTATCTTCATTAGGTTCATAACAAAGAGTAGAAATATATTTGCAATCAACTGTTTTTTGTATTGTACAAGATACAAAAAGTAATACAAATAACAATCTTATCATTTTTTAAAGTTTACACCAATTTTATCTGCGGTTCTTGCACCAAAATATCCACATAATACCCAAGTAAGTAAACCTGAAGTATCTGAGGTATCTAATCCTAAAAACCATCCAACTATATATGCGATTGTAAGGGTAGCTAAAGTAAGTGGTCTAACATTTCTTGCTAACCAACTTTGAGAATTACTATCAGCAACCCAACGTTTCGTAACACCATCTATCTCTGCTCTTTCTATACGAAGTTTTTCTAAAGCTACTGCTTTATCAGCCTCACTCATTTCAGACCCACCTATAATAGCTTCTATAACATTGCCAACAACAGTATCATCGGCAATCTTTGCTACTACATTAGGTATCTTACTTAATAAGAACTGACCAACTTGTGTGTCTTTAAACTTCTTTTTTCCTTCAGACATAGTGTACTACCTGTAGTATTAGTAAGTCCAAATAACGTTGTTTGGTTTACTTGGGTCATCGTCAACGTGGATGAATGACTTTGCAATACCGATTCTGTTAAACCCACTTCTAATAAGGGCATTAACAATAGTCCATCTTTCTTTTCCACTTGTAGCTGCAATATCTGCTGCGTGTCCTGTAAG
>Ga0208644_1003606_pt1 | contig 11939 bp, 18 predicted proteins | sample VirMetDEL_Nov_18_FD_184517 | JGI IMG/M metagenome (GOLD analysis project Ga0208644, IMG submission 184517) | Aqueous microbial communities from the Delaware River and Bay under freshwater to marine salinity gradient to study organic matter... | ecosystem: Environmental > Aquatic > Marine >... | reverse complement strand
ATCTGGATTGCTTGGGTGATACACTGCATTATACTATCTTATCGTCCATTGTCAAGTGGGTTCTTTAGGAAATTCTGAAGAATACTGCTCGTACAACTGCCAGTACAACTGCTCGCCCAACTGCTCGTACAACCGCCCCTCCAACTGCCCGTACAACTGCTGGCCCAACTGATCGTGCAACTGCCAGTACAACTGCCGGTCCAACTGCCGGTCCAACTGCCTGTTCAACTGCCAGTACTGATCGTACAACTGCCCGCTCATAATTCTTCCTCTCGCAATTTATTGCGTAACTGCCAGTACAACTGCCAGCACAACTGCACCGATTGCAACTGCCAGTACAACTGCCCGTACAACCGCCCCTCCAACTGCCCGCGCAACTGCCCGTACAACTGAGGTTGATATTCTGTCACCGTTAGCAATTTATTGCTCATATTTCTTCATCCCGCAATTGTTTTTCCAATTCAAACTTCTTTATCTGATAAGCAGATGATAGGTGAAACTGTGCCTGTGAATACTTCGCCAGCCACCGTCTTCTTGGATTATCTCTTGTCCATTGTCTACAATCAAATTTTTCCTCTAAGGGAATTGATTTAAAAATTAGGTATAGTTTGTTGTGGATTCTTCCATACATAAGAAACACTCGTACTCACTCCTTAAAGAATCAGATAAATTACAATAGCGTAGTAAGTCAAATAAACTTCGCAATTTAACTGTTTTATCAATTGTATAGTTGTGATAAATTTGTCGGTACAAATCTGTACCAATTTGAATCTGTAAAATTTTATTTAACTTGTCCATTGTACTTCGTTTTCAGTTGACTTTGTAGATTAACATGATGATCAACTTGAAACTTTCTGTATAGATAATTATGATATGCGGAATATTGATCAAAAAAAGACCGCCAAAATTTATTAGTATTAAGGTTTTTCATTCTTGTTTCTATACCATAAAAAAGGGGCAGTGAGTTTCCTCACCACCCCTAAGTAGTAGCGACTACCATGCTAGTCCTGTACACGACGAATTTCATCAGCATAAGCCTGCTGATAAACACACTGCCAAACAGTATCTGCTGGCAGAATCTTGTCACCATGTTCCGGGTGGCTGATCGTAGTTTCGCTATTACACTTAAACGCAGGACCAACAAGTGCAGCGGGGATATCCTTAAACTGTACTTCATTGACGATGGTGGCATCACCTTCAACAACATGTCGGGAACCCTGAGTAGTACCCGGCACAAGCTGTCGCTGATTAGTCTTCTTGCCATTAGGCAAGGACTCAATAGCAATAAGGTAAAGATCACCCTGTCGCACCACGTCACCCAACGAGGGCGAACCGATACGTTCAGGTTTTGAAGCATCGAAAGATTCGAGAGCTTCACGCATTTCTGTCATACACTGAGAGAGGGTTTTTGTAGCAGACATAATAGTCTCCTTCTAAAGAAAAAAGTGGCAACTGCTTGCCGTTTCATTGTTTAAAGGGTAGCTTGTCTCACTCCTGCATTATATCATTCTGACCCAGAATGTCAAGTCTATTTTTCTAAAAACACCAAGTCAATAGAGGAATTCGGATTAGAGGTTTTTAATCAGAACGTAATCTATTGGCAGGATGTGCTATGAGGCACTGATAATGCGTTCACTAAGTCCATTGCTTAACCAAGCCTGAGCCTCTCGGCAGGTCTTAGTCTCAGGTGGGGTTTCTAAAACGAACTGCTTACCTGTAGATGGACAGATACACATTAGTGCCACCATGTTGTCGTCAGCTTTAAAGAGATACTCTCTCGTGCCTTCGATATCATTCTTGCGTTCATTGATCAATTCAGCGCCGATTTCGGCAAGATATGTAGACCAACCGTATCGTTCAATACGGATGCGGCGTACTTCTTCATTCTGTTCATCACGAATCTGCTGAATAGTCTGAGTTTCAGGTCGCATCACAACCTGTTCATCAACGGCGACACCATTGATAGAATAGATACCCCACCCATCAGCGAAGCTGCAACTCATACCAGACTCATTGTGCAACTGATCGTTATCATTAAAATGAATTTCCGTAGGTTTACGTGAAACATAAACGGTATTTTCATCAAACAAAACAAACGGGCAGCATCGCACCCAATTAAGGAATGGAACAAGTTTTTCCTGATCCATTTCCAGATCAATACGATTGGCAAAGTCATACATAGCAGCATAACCAACATACCACATTGACCAGTACTCGGTCATATTTTTGTGACCATCAGCAATACTTTGCTTTTTACAAGCAACAGGCGAGTCACATACAATAACTTCTGGAGTAGTTTTAAACTCCATATCCCAGATACTTTGCACTGCTGCACGAATATCTTCTTCTGTTTCCTGTGTGGTTTGACGAGACATATACTCGCTGTAAACCGTTTCAATCAATTCGTTTTCGGCTTTCGTAAATTCTGTCTTCATTTCAAAGGCTCCTTAATAGGGAAAAGGGGTTGTGACTCGTTCATTCTACCATAGTATCGGCCAGTGTCAAGCGGTTTCTTGAGGAAATTCTGAAAAATATTGCCCGCGCAACTGCCAGTACAACTGATCGTACCACTGCCTGTCCAACTGCCTGTACAACTGCCTGTACAACTGCTCGTACAACTGCCAGTCCAACTGCCAGTCCAACTGCCTGTGCAACTGCCCGCGCAACTGCCTGTGCAACTGCCTGTACAACTGCCAGTACAACTGCTGCCTGCTCATATCGTTCATAATTCTTCCTCTCGCAATTTATTGTACAACTGCCCGCGCAACTGCCTGCGCAACTGCCTGTACAACTGCCCGCGCAACTGCCTGTGCAACTGCCTGTGCAACTGCCAGTCCAACTGCCTGTACAACTGCCTGTACAACTGCCTGTTCAACTGCTTGCTCATACTTTTTCCTCTCGCAATTTATTGCGCAACTGCCAGTACCACTGCCCGTCCAACTGCCCGCTCAACTGCCAGTACAACTGCCAGTACAACTGCCTGTCCAACTGCCCGTACAACTGCCAGTACAACTGCCAGTACAACTGCCTGTCCAACTGCCCGTACAACTGCCCTCGCAATTTATTGCGTAACTGCCCGCCCAACTGCCCTCGCAATTTATTGCGTAACTGCCCGCCCAACTGCCCGCTCATACTTTTTCCTCCCGCAATTTATTGAGCAACTGCCAAGACAACTGCCGGTTCAACTGCCTGTCCAACTGCCTATACAACTGCCAGTACAACTGCTGCCTGCTCATATCGTTCATAATTCTTCCTCTCGCAATTTATTGACACACTTCATATCCATTATCTTCAATAAATCTTATTGCGTCAAATTCAATTTCATCAGCGGCGTTGTGATCCCACTCTTCAGTTTCTGGTTCTGTCCAACCAAGAGACTCGGCAAATGACAGAGTATCTTCAAATGAAGTGTAATTAAATTTCATCCCTTAACATCCCCTCCAATTGATTACAAAAATCAAGTTTAAATAATAGATTAATTTTTCTTTTAAAGAAAGGAGATTTACCAATTGGATATTGAAATTGCGGAATCCACAAATCAGAATTTATCCTATGAAATAGGATCATTAATCTATCATCTTCAAATGGTTGAGAGTGTAAGTTTGGCTGGGACCGTTTTATCATAAATAATACCTCTGTTTTCATTTTTGGTGTATAGTATTGTGGAGAAGGTGAAAGATCTCTATAACGATATAATCTATAAGACCCTGCTTCAGTCTGTCACTTATTGTGGCATCTTTCACCTGGAGTAGGGTTTTTTCGTTGGTGAAACCATGAAAACTAAAGTATGCACTAAATGTCAAGAAGAATTTCCGGCGACTACTGAGTATTTTTATAGTTCACCCAGAAACAAGTATGGCGTGACCGCCTGCTGTATAAAATGTACACTAGAAAAGCAAAAAAAACATTATTATATTCCAGAAAACAAAAAACGTAGAAGGGAACAGCAGAAAAAATATCAACAAGAGAACAAAGAAAAAATTAATGCCAGAAAAAGGACTTACGATAGATCAGAATATTTAAAAGAATATTATTCAAAAGAAGAAAATAAGCAGAGACGAAAAGAATATTGTAAACAATATTATGATGACAATAAAGAACGATATCAACTATTGAATAAAAAGAACTTTCGTAAAAATAAGTCTCGATATTATACCCGTGCTGCAAAACATCGAGCAAAACAACGAGACCAGACTCCTGACTTTGCTAATCACGAACTAATATCTCGAATTTATGACGCTTGCCCAAAAGGCTATCATGTTGATCATATGAAACCCCTTGCTAAAGGTGGATTACATCACGAGTCTAATCTCTGTTATTTACCCGCCAGTATCAATCGATCTAAAGGATCAAAAACAATTGAGGAATTTGGTCAAGAAGAATTTAATAAACACGTTATTTATTGGCAGGTTTTTCTTTTGGAGGAATAGTACAATCGAAGATGACCCCACCCTCATATTCAACATAGAAAGATTTAGCAATACGGAAACTTGCAATAAGACGCCCTTCATTGATTACTTTAGACCAGTAGTTCAGGCGGAATTTATTGCCCGTAACATTAATTGCATCTACTTTATAAAAATACGGGACAGAAGCAAATTCCATAAGAGTTTCTTCTGGAATAGTTTTCCCAATAGGTGTAACTGCTTCTGGTTCAACTTTACGAAATGATTTCTTTTTTGTCGCTGGCATTGTATTTTCCTTTTAAAAGGTGAAGGTTTTCTATATTATAATACACTATCGGCCAGTGTCAAGCGGTTTCTTGAGGAAATTCTGAAAAATATTGCCCGCGCAACTGCCTGTACAACTGCTCGCCCAACTGCCTGTCCAACTGCTCGTACAACTGCCAGTACAACTGCCCGTCCAACTGCCCTCGCAATTTATTGTACAACTGCCTGTGCAACTGCCAGTCCAACTGCCTGTACAACTGCCTGTACAACTGCCAGTACAACTGCTGCCTGAACTGATGCCTGCTCATATCGTTCATAATTCTTCCTTTCGCTCATCTTTCCTGCGAGCAAAATAAAGAAGTTCTTCTTCAAGAAAAAGAAATGGATCACCCAATCGTACATGAAATACTTCTTCTAACTCACACCGCAAATCAATATGTAATGAATCAAGATAATTTCTTTCTGGTGACTCTCTTAATTCTAATAAACGCATTCTAGGTGATCGGTATTTACTCATAGTAATCAATTTTACATTTTCTTAAAAATGCCGGTTATGTATACGGCGACACCATATCGTCATCTTCATCTGAAGCCCAAGATCTCATGGCTACAACATCCCAATCTTCGTACCAATCTTCATCATTGTAATCGTCAACCACTGCTGGCAACAATGGTTCTGAATATTCACCAACGACCTCATACTTACAACATCGGACCTTTTGATGATCGCTATCGAGTGGAACGCTTACAACATCTGCCGGATCAATCTTGCAGATCATTACCTTATCGCCGGGGGAACCATATGATTGAACATAATCAATAGCACCAACGTGCAGACCCTGTGAACAACCAACATCGCAGTTATCATCAACTTTAAAACGCATCATAGTTGGAGTTTGACCAACAGAATTATCAATAGTGCCGGAATACTTATCCATATAATCCGGCCTAACTGCCTTATAAGCGAGGAAATACCCGTCAGAAGTGATAGGCAAAAACTTATGAGACAGGAACGTATACAGTTCGTTGATAGCCCGGAAGGAAGGATTGTTATACAGCCTCTCAAGAAATCTAAGCATAGGCTGATAATCAAATCCATCACGAATCATTTGAATCACTCTATTAGTGATAACAGAATGCACCTGCTCATCACCATAGTATAGAATTCCACCATCAATGCGGAAATTGCCCTCACTCCAGTTTTGAATTACAAGACCCGTATTAATGAGTTCGTTGAATTCTTCTACATCATTAGTTTTGAGACACTCAACCAAACCAATAAAGTTAGGATGTGTGGCATCAAAAGTGTGAGACTTATTGTCTACTACTACCGTGTAACGATTGTCATTTGTCTTAATGTGGTTCATTGTTTTTCCTTGTTAAAGTAAGATGTGGGACTCGTCCCGTCATTGTATTATATTATCGGCGGTTGTCAAGTGGATTCTTTAGGAAATTCTGAAGAATACTGCTCGCGCAACTGCAAGTACAACTGCCCGTACAACTGCCCTCGCAATTTATTGTGCAACTGCCAGTACAACTGCCCCTCCAACTGCCCGTCCAACTGCCCGTGCAACTGCCCCTCCAACTGCCTGTCCAACTGCTCGTCCAACTGCTCGTCCAACTGCCAGTTCAACTGCATGTACAACTGTCCGATCATACTTTTTCATCCCGCAATTTATTGCGCAACTGCCAGTACCACTGCCCGTCCAACTGCCCGCTCAACTGCCAGTACAACTGCCAGTACAACTGCCTGTCCAACTGCCCGTACAACTGCCAGTACAACTGCCAGTACAACTGCCTGTCCAACTGCCCGTACAACTGCCCTCGCAATTTATTGCGTAACTGCCCGCCCAACTGCCCTCGCAATTTATTGCGTAACTGCCCGCCCAACTGCCCGCTCATACTTTTTCCTCCCGCAATTTATTGAGCAACTGCCAAGACAACTGCCGGTTCAACTGCCTGTCCAACTGCCTATACAACTGCCAGTACAACTGCTGCCTGCTCATATCGTTCATAATTCTTCCTCTCGCAATTTATTGACACACTTCATATCCATTATCTTCAATAAATCTTATTGCGTCAAATTCAATTTCATCAGCGGCGTTGTGATCCCACTCTTCAGTTTCTGGTTCTGTCCAACCAAGAGACTCGGCAAATGACAGAGTATCTTCAAATGAAGTGTAATTAAATTTCATCCCTTAACATCCCCTCCAATTGATTACAAAAATCAAGTTTAAATAATAGATTAATTTTTCTTTTAAAGAAAGGAGATTTACCAATTGGATATTGAAATTGCGGAATCCACAAATCAGAATTTATCCTATGAAATAGGATCATTAATCTATCATCTTCAAATGGTTGAGAGTGTAAGTTTGGCTGGGACCGTTTTATCATAAATAATACCTCTGTTTTCATTTTTGGTGTATAGTATTGTGGAGAAGGTGAAAGATCTCTATAACGATATAATCTATAAGACCCTGCTTCAGTCTGTCACTTATTGTGGCATCTTTCACCTGGAGTAGGGTTTTTTCGTTGGTGAAACCATGAAAACTAAAGTATGCACTAAATGTCAAGAAGAATTTCCGGCGACTACTGAGTATTTTTATAGTTCACCCAGAAACAAGTATGGCGTGACCGCCTGCTGTATAAAATGTACACTAGAAAAGCAAAAAAAACATTATTATATTCCAGAAAACAAAAAACGTAGAAGGGAACAGCAGAAAAAATATCAACAAGAGAACAAAGAAAAAATTAATGCCAGAAAAAGGACTTACGATAGATCAGAATATTTAAAAGAATATTATTCAAAAGAAGAAAATAAGCAGAGACGAAAAGAATATTGTAAACAATATTATGATGACAATAAAGAACGATATCAACTATTGAATAAAAAGAACTTTCGTAAAAATAAGTCTCGATATTATACCCGTGCTGCAAAACATCGAGCAAAACAACGAGACCAGACTCCTGACTTTGCTAATCACGAACTAATATCTCGAATTTATGACGCTTGCCCAAAAGGCTATCATGTTGATCATATGAAACCCCTTGCTAAAGGTGGATTACATCACGAGTCTAATCTCTGTTATTTACCCGCCAGTATCAATCGATCTAAAGGATCAAAAACAATTGAGGAATTTGGTCAAGAAGAATTTAATAAACACGTTATTTATTGGCAGGTTTTTCTTTTGGAGGAATAGTACAATCGAAGATGACCCCACCCTCATATTCAACATAGAAAGATTTAGCAATACGGAAACTTGCAATAAGACGCCCTTCATTGATTACTTTAGACCAGTAGTTCAGGCGGAATTTATTGCCCGTAACATTAATTGCATCTACTTTATAAAAATACGGGACAGAAGCAAATTCCATAAGAGTTTCTTCTGGAATAGTTTTCCCAATAGGTGTAACTGCTTCTGGTTCAACTTTACGAAATGATTTCTTTTTTGTCGCTGGCATTGTATTTTCCTTTTAAAAGGTGAAGGTTTTCTATATTATAATACACTATCGGCCAGTGTCAAGCGGTTTCTTGAGGAAATTCTGAAAAATATTGCCCGCGCAACTGCCTGTACAACTGCTCGCCCAACTGCCTGTCCAACTGCTCGTACAACTGCCAGTACAACTGCCCGTCCAACTGCCCTCGCAATTTATTGTACAACTGCCTGTGCAACTGCCAGTCCAACTGCCTGTACAACTGCCTGTACAACTGCCAGTACAACTGCTGCCTGAACTGATGCCTGCTCATATCGTTCATAATTCTTCCTTTCGCTCATCTTTCCTGCGAGCAAAATAAAGAAGTTCTTCTTCAAGAAAAAGAAATGGATCACCCAATCGTACATGAAATACTTCTTCTAACTCACACCGCAAATCAATATGTAATGAATCAAGATAATTTCTTTCTGGTGACTCTCTTAATTCTAATAAACGCATTCTAGGTGATCGGTATTTACTCATAGTAATCAATTTTACATTTTCTTAAAAATGCCGGTTATGTATACGGCGACACCATATCGTCATCTTCATCTGAAGCCCAAGATCTCATGGCTACAACATCCCAATCTTCGTACCAATCTTCATCATTGTAATCGTCAACCACTGCTGGCAACAATGGTTCTGAATATTCACCAACGACCTCATACTTACAACATCGGACCTTTTGATGATCGCTATCGAGTGGAACGCTTACAACATCTGCCGGATCAATCTTGCAGATCATTACCTTATCGCCGGGGGAACCATATGATTGAACATAATCAATAGCACCAACGTGCAGACCCTGTGAACAACCAACATCGCAGTTATCATCAACTTTAAAACGCATCATAGTTGGAGTTTGACCAACAGAATTATCAATAGTGCCGGAATACTTATCCATATAATCCGGCCTAACTGCCTTATAAGCGAGGAAATACCCGTCAGAAGTGATAGGCAAAAACTTATGAGACAGGAACGTATACAGTTCGTTGATAGCCCGGAAGGAAGGATTGTTATACAGCCTCTCAAGAAATCTAAGCATAGGCTGATAATCAAATCCATCACGAATCATTTGAATCACTCTATTAGTGATAACAGAATGCACCTGCTCATCACCATAGTATAGAATTCCACCATCAATGCGGAAATTGCCCTCACTCCAGTTTTGAATTACAAGACCCGTATTAATGAGTTCGTTGAATTCTTCTACATCATTAGTTTTGAGACACTCAACCAAACCAATAAAGTTAGGATGTGTGGCATCAAAAGTGTGAGACTTATTGTCTACTACTACCGTGTAACGATTGTCATTTGTCTTAATGTGGTTCATTGTTTTTCCTTGTTAAAGTAAGATGTGGGACTCGTCCCGTCATTGTATTATATTATCGGCGGTTGTCAAGTGGATTCTTTAGGAAATTCTGAAGAATACTGCTCGCGCAACTGCAAGTACAACTGCCCGTACAACTGCCCTCGCAATTTATTGTGCAACTGCCAGTACAACTGCCCCTCCAACTGCCCGTCCAACTGCCCGTGCAACTGCCCCTCCAACTGCCTGTCCAACTGCTCGTCCAACTGCTCGTCCAACTGCCAGTTCAACTGCATGTACAACTGTCCGATCATACTTTTTCATCCCGCAATTTATTGCGCAACTGCCAGCGCAACTGCCGGTTCAACTGCTCGTACAACTGCCCGCTCAACTGCTCTCGCAATTTATTGCGCAACTGCCAGTGCAACTGCCGGTTCATCTGCCCATACAACCGCCGATGCAACTGCCCGTTCAACTGCTTGTCCAACTGCCCGATCATACTTTTTCCTCCCGCAATTTATTGCGCAACTGCCAGTACAACTGCTCGTCCAACTGCCCGTCCAACCGCCAGTACAACTGATCGCACAACCGCTCTCGTAATTTATTGTACATATTTAGCGACCTTATCAAGATTACAACATGCCGCAGATACATTGATGATATCAAAGATCTGGTGATTGTCAAGAATTTTCTGGTAGAGATTGTTAATCTCATCAGATTCAGATACTTCAATACCAAGATTCTGAAGAATCTTAACAAGTGAATAGTTATCTCTCGCCTTGTAAAGATCGCGGAAGTCTGCAAACTTTTCGTCTGTAACTTTATCTGCCAAATCGCAGAATAGGTCTGCCATCTGCTTAACACCAGTAAAGTTAGAAACAGTTTTTGGTGCCACCTTCATCATTTCACGTTTCAGGTAATCTTCCAATCTAATCCAGTTACCATTCTGAAAACCTTTACTTTTAAGCAGCACAGACTTAACACCATACACTTTAACATTACCAATATATTGGTTGACACTCTCAAGAGTCTTCGTGATCTGATAAGTATCGTTAACAAACCACTTATGACCAGTGACTTTGTAACGATTAATTTCAACGTATACACGTTCCTCGCCGTCATTAAGATCAACTTCAGTCTCATTCCAACAATCCGAGGCATTGTAAGTATACCTACCATTCCAAGTATAAATCCTACATTTATTTACAGTGCCGCCACTGTAGCTATACTCAACTTTAGGCAGGTCTTCCAAATCCTTAACATAAGAACTATCAATACCAATATCCGCAAGATGTTCAGCCTCTACGAGAATAACACGGCGGTTATCACGATAGTTGAAACTCTTGAGATGCTGGCGAATTCTGCCCGTATAGCCTTTCTTATTCCAGTAATACTCGGTTTTATCATCATAATAACCATGAGTAACATCCATATTCTTTGAGGTTGTGCTATAACCCTCAGTGTAATAACACTTTGCGGCATTCTTAAACTCTGGAGCAAACTTCAAAACCTGCCCATTATATGTACAATCATCCTTAAATTTACGATTGATACTATCATAGAGACACTTTGCCTCATAATAATTCTTACAATCGTTAATTTGCTGCTGTACAACCTCACCAACCTTTTCTTTTACAAGGTCTAATTTAGCAATAACTGCTTCTTTAGTTTTCTTATCAAAAGATAGAGATTCCCTACCGGGAGTAAAACTTAACTCCCCAATATTGAAATACAAGTTCAATTCCATATCATTAAATGGATGTTGAATATCCTTGTAAGATACAGAATAACCAACATTACCCATTACACAATTAATGCTGCCCCATTTTGTAGATGTTGCAAAATCATTAGTGCGAATATTAAAATGGTCAAATGCAGATGATGCACGATCTGCAACTTCCCTGATATTAATATTTGGGATATTGTCGAAGAATTTATAGACATTTACCGCTTCTTGGGTAAATTCATAAACCTGATCTGTAGAAACAGCAACAGATACTTCTACACCATTAGGTTCATCACTATTATCAGTAGTTAGAAGGGCGAACTGTGGGCAGTCATTCTCGTCTTTGTATGCCGAATACACACGTTTTTCACCATTAAACCACGATGTCACAACAAATGAATCCGCAATAGCATACGGACTCTTGGAACCAAGACCCAAAGCACCAACATAATCATTAGAATCAGTTTTAGTGCTATGAAAATATGTGGTATAGATTTCCATACAGTCTTTATGTGACAACCCTGTGCCATAATCACGTACAGAAAACCACGGTTCAAGAGATGTTGGGAGATGAACATCAAATGATTCATCGTTACCTGCTGCTACATGAGCATCATAGGCATTCGTAGAAATCTCACGAATAACAGCCTTGACCTTATTGGTATAAATCTTGTCAGACAGAATATTGAAGGCTTTTGGGTCGGCCTTGAGTTTAAACTGTGTCTGCTCAAATTCTCCACTAACAACAACATTTTTCTTC
>Ga0208644_1003605_pt1 | contig 11944 bp, 6 predicted proteins | sample VirMetDEL_Nov_18_FD_184517 | JGI IMG/M metagenome (GOLD analysis project Ga0208644, IMG submission 184517) | Aqueous microbial communities from the Delaware River and Bay under freshwater to marine salinity gradient to study organic matter... | ecosystem: Environmental > Aquatic > Marine >... | reverse complement strand
AAAAACAAATATATCTACTGATGATCTTAGGGTATTGGGGGATCAAATAGATAAAGGTACACATGAGGTGGCACTAGATGAGAAAGGTTTTTTTATAACAAATACAGTGCCTATAAATGGTGATGCAATAGTAAATGAATTAGGAATAAAAGTAAATCAAGATAACTCACAAAATATAAGAGTTAAAACTAAAAAAGAATTCGATAAAGTAAAAGAAGCATTATTGCCATACCTTAAAAAATTCGGATTAAATGAGGATTTTATATATTGGACAAAACCAAGAGGCGCAGATAGACTAGTAGGATCAATAGTTGAAATAGAGTTACCTGTTCTTAAGCCTGTGCAAACAGATGTAAAAACTTTAAAAACTGAACAAGATGCCATTCAAGAGCAAACAACAAGTGAAGTACCTATTCAGCCAGAAGCCAGAGTTGGCGAAGAAATGGCGCAAGGAGCACCCCAAGCAGAACCTGAAGTCGTTACAGAAGAGGGTAAAGAAGAAATAGTTTCAGAGATAGACACAGTAATAACTACAGATAATAAAGTTGTTCCTGCTGGAAAGAGACTATTCAACGAACCAAACCCAGAGACTGCTGAAATATCTAAATCCTATAAAGAGAAAGAGGGAATATCTACTACTGAAGGATCAAAGATAGAGCAGCTTGATACAGATAGATCTATGCAAATAGCAGACGCCTATGAAGCAATGCAAGATGCACCTGACGATCCAATGGTTCAAGAGGCATACTCAAAATTAGCTGAGGAAACAAAGAAGCAGTATGATGCTATAAAGGCAGCTGGGTATGAGGTGGAAGTATGGGAAGGAGAAGGAGAGCCATATAAAAATGCTCAAGAGATGATTGATGATGTGCGAAACAATAAGCATATGTATATCTTCTCTACTGAAAAGGGTTTTGGTGATACACCTATAACTGAACAACAGAGACAGCAAAACGCAATGCTTCAGGATTCTGGAGCTGTTGATAAGAATGGAAACAAGTTATTATATAACGATATGTTCCGCTTTGTCCATGACTTCTTTGGTCATTCTGAAAGAGGCAATGGATTTGGAGCTATAGGAGAAGAGAACGCATGGGATGTCCACGCTAGGATGTACTCTCCCTTAGCAAGAAGGGCTATGACAACTGAGACTAGAGGTCAAAACTCTTGGGTTAACTTCGGGCCTCAAATGAGAAATAAGAATGGTCAGATAATTAAAAAGGGAGAACCTGGGTATTTAACTGCAAGAGAGAGGGCTTTTGCTCCTCAAAAGATGGGGCTTCTCCCATTAGAATTCTCTAATATTATAGAATCTAAAGTCGAGGTAGAAACTAAACCAGAAATAACTGAAGGGGCTAAAAAATTATTGGATGCATTAAAACCTAAAGTTGACAAACAAAATGTTAGGAAGCAGGTTGAAAATGCTGAGAAGGCTATTGCAAAAATTTCTCCTGAAACTAAAATTATTGTTCATGAAACATCTCAAGATTATGTGAGTTCTGGTAAGGCTAGAAAACAGAATGAAGGTGGTGAGTATGACATAGAGAATAATACGATCCATATAAACCTTGAGGCCGCTAACGATAGAACAGTGGCTCATGAAGTTTTCCATGCTATACTTTTAAATAAAGGCATGAGCAATAAGCAAGCTCAAGCTATAACAACAAGAATGCTAGATGCTGTAAAGAAATCAGCTTCACCAGAATTAACAAAAAGGTTAGATGATTTTAGTTCTAAATATGATGAGCCATTGCAGAGCGAAGAATCAATTGCTGAATTATTTGGTATACTAGCATCAGAGTACGAAACGCTTCCTAGGCCAACACAAAACTTGATTAAGAGATGGCTAGATATGTTAGCAAAACTATTTGGTCTTAAGCCATTTACAGACAATGAAATTGTTGACATGATGAATGTTGTCTCAACAAAGATTGAGGAAGGTGTTGAGATAAAAGAGAAAGAAATAAAGCCTATAAGAAAGGTAGATATAGAGAAGGAGTTTGAGGGCGGTATACCTGTTGATGAATTGACTGATGCTGATTTAGAAAGAAAACAAGTTCCAGAAGGAACTCCATCAATAGAATCAATAAGAAAGAAAGCTAAAGAACTAGGAGTGTCTGAGGAAGATGTTTATATTGCACTTAGAGATCTCGGGTATTCAGACGCTGAGATATCTGGTGAGTCTAAAGCAAGAAAGGATAAAGCAATCAATGATGCTAAAGATAAGTACGACCTATCTGTAAATAAAAGAGGTAATAAGCATAAGGACGGTGTAGAGTCAGCTATAAACGACTTAAAGAAAAGTGATTGGTATAACGAATCAAATGATACACAAAGAGAGGAAGCTGTTCGTGAACTTAAAAAGTTCTTTGGTGAGAAAACTCGTAAGGCTCCTTCTGTTGATAAAGTTCTTGGTAAGAAAAAGGATAAGGTAACAGTAGATGAGGCGGCTGCACTAAAGGATCAGATAAGACTTGAAGCGAGAGCAGCAAGAGAGTCTAGACTTGACCAAAATAAGAAGAGAGAAAAATTAGCAACAAGTATCAATGAGATACTTATGAAGTATGATAAGGATGCTACGATAAGAAACAAAAAGTTTAAGGCTATAAATAATAGAATAAATAAAACAAACTTAGATAATGAGGTTTCTGTAGAAAAGTTATTGAACTATATAGAGAACACGTTTAGAGATGCTGAATATGGCTTAAAGTTATCAATTGCAAAGAAGAACTCAACAAGTATACGAAAGGAAATAAAAAGAAAAAGAAAGGATCCTGTGTTATTAGCAACAGCAAAGAACTTCCTACTCATAGATCCTTCACTTGTTAGCGATATTGATGCATACTTAGAGATGTCAAATAAGATAGCTAATGGTCTTAAGCCAACATCAATAACAGATACTAAGACAGATGTATCTTCAGGGTTTAATGTATCAGATGTAGATGCTTATGTTGAAAACGAATTAGAGATACAAGATAAAATTTTAGCAGAGGCCTTAGATAAGCAAATAGACCAGATAACAGAGTTGGAGATTAAGGCTAAACAAGAGATGGAAGAAAGGAATATACAGAAGGTATTTGACTACTACTCTTTATTAGCTAAACAGATGTTAAAAAACAATAAAGATCCTTTTACTGGAGAAGATATTGATATTGATGCTGAAACGAAAACACTTATATCTAAACTAATCAATATTGATCCGTTATCAATAAAAAAAGATGATGCTATAAAGGCTATAGAAGCTATTAATAATTTCTTAGTTAACCAATCTACATCAAATGTTCAATCAATTGTCGCTAAATTTGAAGGGGTTGAAGATGCTAGAAAAGAACTTGATAGGGGTACAAAGAGTAGAGATTTAAAACTGTACTTTAGTAAGGGTGCTGGTCGTGTTATATCTTCATACTTTACTGGATTACCGCTTATATTTGAAAAGATATTTGGTAAGACTCCTGGTCTTAGAATAATGAGGGCCATGGGATTGACTGATATAATACAGGGTAAATCTAAAGCTATAAAAACTCTTCAAGGAATATTGAATTCATATAATAATGTTTTTTCAAAAACAAAACCTAATGGTCAGGAATTTAATACCTCATATAATATAGCCGAGAGGGGTCTGATTGCTTTCATGAAAAGACACATACCTGGATCAGAACAAGTTGATTTTAAAAAAAGAAAGGAGTTAATAAAACAATCAATAGAAAGATTAAAACTTGATGGTGATAAAGATCAAGTAAAGAAGGCTGAAATTTATGAAGAAGTTTATAATAAAACACTAAAGGGAGTTAACAACATAAAAGAACTAGAATCTAAAGCAGACGGAACAAACCTTAAAGCTGTAGACTGGTGGATAAATGAGTGGTCAAAACATTACGACCAACTTAGTGTTGTGAACAGAGAGGTATATAATGAGATCCTTGATAAGGATAACAACTATACACCTGACGTGTTTTCATCTATGGGTGATGTTAAGGTTGATTTAGACAGATCAAGTTTCTTTAATTCATCTAATTATGTAAACAAAAAGAAGACAGGTTCATTGATTCAATCTACAAAGCCTACAAATCTACCTGAAGGTAGGTATGTAAACTTAGACTTTGATTTCAATAATGCTAATGCTCTCCTTGGCGCACTACAGGATATTAACACAGCTAGTTCTGTTATGAAGTTGGATGGATTCTTAAAATCTAATGAATTCAAAAAATTAATAAAATCAAATGATGATAGAAAATTACTTGTAGATAGAATCAACACATACATAAATGATATGAAGGGTGCTAATATGTACTCTTATGATGAGTTGAAAAATGTTAGTAAAGCAATAAACTTTGTATCGTCAGTTGGTGTCTCAAAAGCTTTAGGTGGTGGAGCTCAAGTATTAAAACAAACAATGCCAGTAGCATTAAACACTATGATCAATGCAGGTGGAATTAATTTATTAGCTACATTAAACAAAGACTATACAGCTTGGTTAGATAAGGTAGGTTCTGGAGTCTCAATAAGGGGTATAGAATCAACAGCAGAAATAGATAGATTAAACAGCTTAATAGAAAGAGCGGCAGATTCAAAATTTGAGGAAGCAACTAAACTTATAAAAAAGGCTAACGATCTATGGTTGAACATATTCTTAAAGCATCCTGACGTATGGATAGCTAAATCATCATTCCAAGCGTACTATATACAATCACTAAAGAGACAAGGGCTTGAATATAAAAACATAGATTGGAGCACACATGAGACCAATCAAGAAGCAGTTGATTACGCTCAGAATCAAGTAGATAGACAACAGAACTTTTCTGATGTAGCACTTCAAGGCAAACTATTTACAGATAAGAATCAAGTACTACAGTTAGTTAGAAAGATGGTGTTTCCTTTCGCTAGTTTTAGAATGAATCAAAAATCTAGAATGTACTCTGACTTTATAAATCTTTGGAGGGGAGACTCTTCAAGACAAGATAGAATAGACTCAGTAAGATCTTTAGGTGGGCTTGCTGTTGAGCAAGCAGCATTCTTAGCTATTGGGGCATTGATTAAGTCAATAATAGTTAGTCTAGCATATTCGTTCATAGGCGTAGATGAAGACGAAGAAGATAGAGAAAAACGAATAGATGGATATATAAAAGGAGCTAAGACAAATGCTATTCTAGATTTCGCTTCGCCAATACCTCAAACAGACTTTTTAATAACTGGAGGCTACAATAAGTTAGTTGATGTTTTAAGTGATGAAAAAACACCTGAAGAGGAACGAGGATATCTGTATGATGATGAAGGTAGACCTAGAAAAGTATTAGATGATTTAGGTACTATTGGTATAGCAGCTAAAGAAATTGATGCTCTTTTAGAAATGTCTAGAATGGCTTATGATGGAGAATATACTACAGAGTTTTTTGGAATAAAAAAAGATAAAAAAATATGGGATAAAGAAAATATGATAATTCCAGCCGTATTTCAAGCTTTATATGTAACTGGTGCTTTACCTAAAGACTTCTCAGATTTTGCTAAGTACACAACAAAAGCTATGAAGAATAGACGCACTAAATAAAAAATATAAATAGCGTATCGTTTTCTAGTCTAGAATTTTAAATAGAGCGTATAGCAATACTGCGTTTATTGCTAGAACTATTATTAGGTCTATGAATTTATTTTTCATGTTATTAAAATAAGTGTGTTAATCTTGCAACTTGGCCATGCATTTTTGAATGTATAAAGCCTTCGATAGCTTTAGGTGCGTGTTGGTATCCTTGTCTGTGATGCCAGCTGTCACTTGGGGCTGGTGATCTTAAACTTTCAACTGTTACATTTATCAAGTCCTTAGATGTTTTATGGTGAACGTGGTGAGTGTAAAAGTATCTGTACTTGGTAGATGACCACATATCCTTTGCTTCAACACTCATAAGCATACCTAAATCAGCTTGCTTTGCTCCATCACCATGTGTTGTTCCAATTAGACTATTGCCATACATTGTGTACTTTCGGTGCGCAATACTAACGTCAAACGTTATGTTCTCGCAGTTTCTAAAATATGTTCCGATAACATCAGCAAGGAAGAACCCGTTTGTGTAATCATGGTTTGATGGGTTAAATGTAAAATGAACATCTGCTATAGTTATTAGTTTTTCTAGAATGTCTACATATAATTGTTTAGCCATTAAGAAATTCTCGTACCACATACCATCAGTATCTTGTGGTGTTCCGCTTGTTGTTGTACGTCTTGGGGTATCTGTGTGAAGTATATCATTACCACCAATGAAGATTATCTTGTCAATATTAAACCCTCTTGCCTTATTTAATATACCGTCAACACCTTCCTTAACACGCTTCACAGCTATCTGTTGATTATAATCTTGTCCTGTTTCAAATGATGTACACAGCTTACCTATATGGACATCAGCAGGATCAATAACTAAACAATATGAGTCTTCGTCATTAACTCTTTTTATTGTTGGAAATGTTGGGGAATATTTTTTTAGATCCTCTAAAAGTTCTTCCTTGAAATCTTCAAACTTAGATAGTTCAGGCTCAATATATCCTGGGTTCTTTACAAATGCTGAAGAGTTTTTATCTTTAACCCATAGATGTTTGATGTTTGATGTGTTGAGATTAAACCCTTTAGCAACGTCTGTTATGCCCTTACTGTGTAACATCTTCTTCTTGAATCTACTAATGTATATTCTTAGACGATCGTCATCATGCCCTACTATATCTCTAGCTGATTCGGCATTATTTAATCCTTTTAAAATATTTTCTGTTATCTTATCGTTATACTTTTTGTATCTTGAAGCCATTGTTATTCTTTTATAAATTCTACTAATTGATTTAAAATTATATTTAGATTCTTAACTGAATCTACAACGCTGTCATACTCTTCGTCTGTCAGCCCTTCATATATCTCTGAAAGTAAGTCATACATTTCATTCATTGTGAAATTTATGTATCTTATATTGACGTTATCCTGTTTCATATTAACCTCTATAAACCTCTGTTATGCAACCATGATTGCTTATCTCCTCAAGTCTATACTCTTGTAGTTTAGATAGCCTACCTTTTGGTGTCTTTATCTCTGAGAATATAACCCCACAATTAGGAGGTATAGCAACAACATCTGGTATACCATTCTTGTTAGTCTTTATTAATTTAATAACATAGTACCCCTCAGACTCAAGTTGCTTTATTCTTTTATTTTGTATTTGTTGTTCTGTCATAATTAAAAAAAAGGGCTAACGCTACAGTAAGCATTAACCCTTAATAAACTTAAAAACAAATTATGAAAACATTCATATTGGTATCAAATATAAAATATTTTTTTTAAAAAACCTATCTTTCTATAAACTTTTTTTTAAAATGATTTAGTGTATAATTTTTTTTATTATTTACAGCCTTATATATATCATCTTCTATACCGCCATTTGAGAATATCCAATAGACATTATTATGCTGCCTATCTTTCGTGGTCATGCGATCACGACTCTGCCAATAACTTGTCGCTGAGAAGTCTATGTTGTAGTACACAAGGACATCAGCCTGCTTCAAGCTTATACCTTCTCTACCACTTACTATTTGAAGTGCTATATGTTTATCAGTGTTCTCAAATGTTTCAAGGTCTGTACATATATCATCATCAAAAACAGACTGAAGTGCTTTTAACTCTTCTGTAAACTTATAAAATATCCCCATCTTCTTGCCCTCAAATTTATCCTTTATAAATATAGCCTTACTATTGTCGAGTACCATTGAGTTACCTGACTCAAATTTTATAGTGCCAGAAAACATCTGATGAATTTTTGTCATTAACTTTACAGCGGTGTCAGCAAGTATAACCTCATCATTGCCATTAATAACAAGATCCCTCTTTAACCTATCTATTAACTTATATGTTGATGGTTTCATGTCACACCTAAGTATGTGCTCATCTATCTCAACCTTAAAGCCTGCTTCCTTCTGCGTGTAGTTTATGGTGTACTTCTTCATGGCCCTTATTATGTCTTGGCTACCATTACTATAATCATTTATGAAGAAACCATTTATTCTTTTTTGTTCAATCTTAACATAGGTCTTAGCGAATGAATAGAAGTTCTTAAACACATTAAATGGGTTTGTTTTTATGCCGTATACTTGATGATACATCTGACTATATGACTCTGGTGTTGGTGTACCAGACAATAGTATTACATAGGATCCAGTTGTGGTGATAAGTTCTTTCACAGCTATAGCCCTTTTACTTGGCTTGGGAAAAGCACCCATGGTGTGAGCTTCATCACATATGATAAGATCCCACTTTAATTTTAGTGCCTTGTGTAGTGACTCATAGTTTATTACCTCTAGTACATATGAGTGTTTAAGGAGTTCGGAATCATTTATTACACTCCTCATAGCTTTCTTCTTTGTTAAAAACAAAACCTTTCTAAAGCCCATTGACTCAGCTATGCCAAGACTGGTTAATGTTTTCCCAGTCCTGACCTCCATAGCTAAATATAAAAAATGATTATCCCTCAGTATGTCACACCCAACGTTTATTATTTCTTTTTGATAATCTCTAAACTCCATAATTAAAAATTAAATTTCTCTTGATTCTCAAACTCATGCGTGTTTCTCATCCTGATCATACGTCTACCCGTAGACCTATCCTTGTATATGTCAGGCTTTACTTTACTTTTCTGTACACATAAGTAATCAAGCCACCTGTAAAACTTTATCTTTGTGATGTAAAGTTTACCACCCTTGCTGTAGTCTTGGTTATCATTTAAGAAGTCTTGGTAAAGGGTCATCATGCCTATAGCCTCACCTGATAATAATGAAGACACTGACTCGCACACCTCTCCACCAATAACACCCATCCACTCAGCAAACTCAAAGCTAGTGTTTACAACTAAATCTTTAATAGGCTTGTTAATCATGTCGCACTTGATTAGTCCTTGAGACAAGAATGTCATTATGCAATGAACCATATAGTTATCGAACTGACACCATTGATTCTCATCCCAATCAGTGAACATCACCTTACCAAACTCTTCAAATGGAGTGTAACCATTCTTGTAATATTGGTGTAGTTCAAGTTCCCACTTACGCCTTGCGAATGAATTACCAGTACCCTTGATCGCATAGTTAGTAGTGATAGCAATTTTTGGAGAGTTCTCGAATGGTATCTTGATGGCATCCTTATTTTTTTTCTCAAGAGTAATTCCCTCAGTAATAACTGAGAACAGTCTTTCAAAATCAAAGTGCTTCTTGACATCATCAAAAACAATTATCTGCGTGTCGGCAGAAACAAGTTGGTATGGGAATGATTTCTCAAAATTAAATGCCTTACCGTCAATCATAACAACCTTCTTCAAATGACTTAATGCATTCATTATCAATCCTTTACCTGTACCACCCTCTGGGTTTTCACTGATCACCTCGTCATTTAAAATTACTGACGGGCAGAATCCTGCTCCTTTGTAGCCATGTAAAAGGAACCCGATTGTAGACTCCATACTTTTAATCCTTTCATCATCAGAGAAGCAAACATTACTTATAAATGTTTTAAAGTCGCACAGGTTTAGATCGCACTCGTTAAAATCCCTATCTATTATATGATCCTTCCATACATACCCACCTAAGTCAAGGTAGTCTACCATGTCTACACAATCATTAGAAACTTTAACGGCTGAATTATTATAGTATAAGAATGCCGAGTCTTTATCGTCAGACACAAAGTGAGCATCTATATTACTTAGCAATGTTAGGAAGTCGTCTTTAAAGTATTTAGTTCTTTCTGCGAAGTGATTATACACATCATCATCACTCATCTCTAATAAGTAGTTAAGAATAAAATCCTTTATCTTGCCATCAGTTGTGTGGTCGATTATGTTATTAGTCACCCTTACAAAAACATAATTCTCAGAACCATCTGGGTAATACTTATAGAACCCATTGTCTTCCAGGAATTTTTTAAACATTATCGGTACAATCTTTATTGTTCCCTTATCAGATCTTAACCAAAACTTTTGGCTAGATAGTTCTGACTCTACATTAGATACTACAATCTCAGCGGTAGATTCATTTATATTTGATATAACTAATTGATTTACAACCTCTTTCTTCGGTATGCCTCTCCTCATCATAGACCTTACAGAGTTCATCTTCTCCTCATCCTCATAAAACTTTGTACCAAAATTATTTGTGTTTGAGTACGCACTGTCAATAGTTCTATTGATCTCATCCAAACCAAAGTCGTTTGATTGATATCTAGATAATATATATTGAGCCAATGTTTTACCTATGCCGAAATCATTTAATGCTGAAGCTAAGACATATACGTTGTGGTTTCTTTGGCCCTCAACCATTGGGTACTTATCCTCCCACCACTTTATTAATATGTTAACTATTTTGTTCTCATCAGTTATAGGTATCTTAGCAACATCTTTCTTCTTGTTTAACTCCTCATGCTCACTGTCTTTTATTTCTGTCCATGTTGCAGAGTTATGGTTTATATATATCTTAGGATCGTAAGACTCGTAGCATACACGACTTATGTTCTTACTTGTTGAATCAAAATGATCTGAGTTATAGTAATCCATTAATGACATAAAGTGGTTGGTATGGTTGTCTGGGTTATTTGGAATCTTAACTAAAACCTTTAAGCCATTACCACTAGGAGATACGAACACAGAGTATGTAAACTTATCTTTAGATAAGAACTCCTTCATATCATTCATGTCCTTATTATTTTTATACCCATCAAAATCTAAACAGATTAATCCACTATGATGAGTTAATGCTTTGTCGTTTCTCTTTGTAAACTTTCCACTAAAACAGATTGAAGGGAGCTCTTGTTTTAATTTATTTATATCATTCTTATCTTTACATGAGCGTATCTTGTTGACTAAATCCTTAGACGATCCAATCTTTATCCTATTAAGGACAACACTACAATCCCTATAGAAAGGTTGCTCAGTATCTTTTATGTTTCTAAATATGGTTATTGTTTTTTCTGGCATTTGATTTAAGTTTAAGAAATAACTGTACCGACTTGTACCAAACTTGTACCAACTTTTATGCTTGTAAGTTATTGATTATTAGTCTTGTACCAACTGTACCAACTTTTATTGTATTTTTTTAAAAAAAAATAAATTACAATAAGTAAATAAATATATATATAAATATAGGACTTTGAAGTTGGTTTTCTTGGTAACATAAATTAATATTAAGGGGTGGAAATAATTAATCCACCCCATGGTTTAATTAATTAAAATGGCACATCATCATTTGAAGCCTTACTTGTGTCAGGCTTGAATGTATTTAACTCAATGTAGTGCTTACCTGCTTGAGATAATTTGATATCTAAGTTAACCCAACCATTATTGGTATTAGATTTTAAAAACTCTACAGCTTCATCAACCTTTACACTCAATGAGCCTATAACAAACTCTGGAGCATTCTCTTTTCTTTTGAAGATGAAACCATCTGCAAAAACCTTTTCTTTTTTTTCTGACATTTTTATTATGTATTTGATTATACCTAACAATTATTTATACAAGCAGTTAGGCTTTACTTGATTATCTTAAAGAATATCTCGTATAATATAATCCTCTATACTCTCTGTTGCATCATCAGAGAAGAATCTATTGTAAATATCTATAGCTCTCTCAACTTTCATTTCACCAGACTCAATGAACTCAGCACTTGGCTCAAAGATTCCGACCTCCATTGTGGTTTTATCTATGACAATAAACTCTAGTGGCCTATTGAATAACTCTTGATATATGTAACACTGGCTGTCGTAGTTATACTTCTTGGCTGACCACTTGAAATCATTAATGCTTGATGTTGTTTTTAAATCTATTAGTTTATCATGGCAAACAATATCAGCCTTACCTTTCCACATATGCCCCTTAATGTTTCCAATAGCAGGAACCTCAAACATATTTCCATCATCATAGATTGCATTAAATATGTGTAT
>Ga0208644_1003600_pt1 | contig 11951 bp, 12 predicted proteins | sample VirMetDEL_Nov_18_FD_184517 | JGI IMG/M metagenome (GOLD analysis project Ga0208644, IMG submission 184517) | Aqueous microbial communities from the Delaware River and Bay under freshwater to marine salinity gradient to study organic matter... | ecosystem: Environmental > Aquatic > Marine >... | reverse complement strand
CTTAAACTAAATCCATAATGAAACAAATATATAAGTTTGTTGGCATTGATACAGCCATATTCTTACTTCGCCCAGGTGCGAAGTGGGAAATATCAAACAACGTCTTTACAAGGTGGGATGATCCACGGCCATGCCCAAGCATTGAAGAAGTGTATTGGGTGATTGACAAGATCAGAGAGTTTGAGGACAGCATCCCAACGATCTACACGGACGAGCAACTGAAAGAAATGGGCATAGCCAAAGAGGAATTTGAACGTGCAGTTGCATAACCTATTCCCCATTCCTGTTGGCTTTGCAGAGCTTGGCAGACCTCTGAACGATGAGGAGTTGTTCTTCATCCGTGAACTGCCAACAAGACCTAACATGGGTAACACCACAAGTACAGATAACTTTGTACTGCGTAACCCTGCGCTGACAAGCCTACGTTCGTTTGTTGAAGATGCGGTATCGGATTACTTCAAAAGTACGGTCAATCCTAAGCACAACGTCAGTCTTAGAGTTACGCAAAGCTGGTGTAACTACTCGGAACCTGGGCAATACCATCACAAACACGCACATCCTAATAGCTACATCTCTGGCGTGTTTTATGTGCAGACCAATGACAACGACAGGATTTACTTTTACAAAGACGGCTGGCAGCAGATCAAGTTTCCGCCGGAGCAGTGGAACCCGTACAACTCAGAGTCTTGGTGGTTTGAAGCCACATCAGGAAAGCTGATTCTGTTTCCGTCAAGCCTGACTCACATGGTTCCTGAAGTCAAAGGCGACAACACAAGAATCTCACTATCGTTTAACACTTTTCCAGTCGGTGTTGTCGGGGAAGAAATGGATTTAACTGGATTACGGCTGGAGGCATAATGGGGCACTACGCTTTTTTAGACGCAAATAACATCGTTACCGAAGTCATTGTCGGTAAAGACGAAGGCGAAGAAGGTATTGACTGGGAGGTACGCTACGCTGAGATACGAGGGCAACCGTGTAAGCGTACAAGCTACAACACCCAAGGCGGTCAGCATCCTAACGGTACACCATTCAGAAAGAACTATGCAGGCATTGGTTACACCTATGATGCAGTGCGGGATGCTTTTATCCCACCGCAACCTTTTGCTAGTTGGGTGCTAAACGCTGGTTCTTGCCTTTGGGAAGCGCCTACGCCTATGCCTACTGACGGAAAGATGTATAGCTGGGATGAAGCAACAACATCATGGATAGCGAATGAAAATCAACCTTGAATTAACGATTGAAGAAATCAATCAAATCCTTGGCACGTTAGATCAAATGCCATACAGGCAGGTGGCTACGTTGATTGACAACATTAAAGCTCAAGCTATGGCTGCTATTGAGCAGCAAAAACCGCAAGAATGAATTTAGACAATCTCTCGAATGTAGTCTTTGGTGACGCAGATGGCTTGCGAGAGATGATCTTTGAGAACGCGCAACAACACCGCACGTTCTACATACAGTTACTAGATCAAGACATTGTTATACCTCAGTATCCACTAGCAGATGCTGACCTTGATGATCTTGATGATTGGTTATGGTCTCACTACCAAGAGCATGAAGTGCTTGCCAATAGATTAAGTCTTGAGAATCCGTTTGACTTGTTCGATACCGACTGGAACCAAGAAGATGATTTCTATGAATGGCTGCAGGGTCATTTGAGCGTACATCAATCAATCATTAATCGTTTGGGGTTATGACATGGCATTACCTGGCGAATTACCTGACGGATGGTTTAACTTTAGCCCTGAAGCAAAGGCACAGTGGCTAACGTCTGAGGGTGTTACGCCTGATGATTTATTACGTGTTGGTCTTAGTCAGGCTGACATCACTTACATGCAGCAGAACTATGGTTACGACCCAAACCAAGCCTATGCCATTGAGCAGCAACGCATTGAGCAGGAACTCATGCGGCAAATGGATTTGGATCGTGCAGAGCAGCAACGTGCAATTGAGCAGCAACGTAGAGAAGCAGAGATAGAGCGCTTGATTGCCGAGCAACAAGAAAGAGAGCGGGCGGCAGAGCCTTCACCAGCCCCTGTTGTTGAACAGCCAGCCGTTGTTGATACGTTTCCTGCACGTTATGCAGAAATGCAGGGAATTCTCAGCGGCATTGCAGGCACTGGCCCGGCAGACTTTGAGTGGTGGGCAAGAAACAAAACGCCAGACGAAGCCAGAGCGTTGGTTGCGCAGCGTTATGCGCAGATGGAATCTATTCTCAAGCAGTTGCCTAATGTTGGCCCTGCTGATTTTCAATGGTGGACTGCAAATAAAACGCTAGACGAAGCGACTAACTTTGTTGCACAGCAAAAACCCACTGAAGCAGCGCCACCAGTTGTTACCGATCAAGAAGTATTAGATCAAGTTGCGCAAGACCAGGGTGAAACGATTGAGCGGCCTGCACAGCCTTCGCCAACTGAGGCTGGAGTTTCAGTTCAACCAAAATTTACTGGTGAATTGCGATTTGATCCAACTGCCGGGGAAAATGGTGACTACGTTTTTATAACTCCTGAACAACAACAGGCTGAATACGAAGCAGAGCAAAAACGCATTACTAGTTTAAGTCCAGTACAACGTGCAGTAGAAAACGCGGCATACCAGCAAATTGGTGAACAAGGCAGTACAACTGCATACAACGATATAACTATTGATGGAAAAACATATTCGGTTCTAGACCCAACAACAATAGTAAGAAAATCTGATGATCAGTCTGGCTTAACAAGCAATATGACTCGTTATGAGTATTTGTCGCCAGAAACAGGTGAAGTAACAACTGATGTACAAGTAAATGGCGGGGCGCTACAGGCCGTTATGCCGCTGCTGGTAACAATAGGTACGGCAGCATTTCCAGGCGTTGCTCAAGTTATTGGTACCGCATTAGGCGCAACAACGGCTGCGACTGCTACAGCAATTGGCGGTGCAGTTATCAATGCTGCTGCAAGTGTAGCTGCTGGCGCCGATCCAAAAACCGCAATAACTAACGCGGCTATAGGAGTTGGGATAGGCCAACTCACAAGCGGCTTGACTGGAAACGCGCTGGTAGACAACGCTATACGTTCTGGCGCTACAGCCGCAGCAACAGGCGGTGATATAAGTAACGCTGTACTTAATTCCGTGATTGCTACAGGCGCACAACAAACATTAAACGACGCATCAATAACGGGCGATACCGCACTTGATAGTGGTTTGGTATCCGCTGCAACTAGCGTGGTTCAGGCTTTAGCTACTGGCGGCGATGTTACGCAATCAGCCATTCAAGGTTTTGTTAGCGGGTCAACAGCAGCAATTAACAAGGGAGAAACTGCATCTGAAATTCCAGGAACGACAACAACGATTGGTGGTGGTACCGGGGCAGATACGACGCCTGCAAGTGTTGGTACTGATATGGTTGCAGGCGGTCTTGGTTCGACAGTTGATGTCGGCATGGATACGACTCCAAGCGTAATTCAAGACGATGTGCTTGGTATTGTCGCGCAAGAACAAGAAGCAGATCGAGTTGCCTCTGCAAGCCAAGTGTTGCAGGCGCCAGGGCAGATGCAAAAGGTCACTGCTGAAGATGCGGCTATCCTTGGTTTAACGCCACTGTATGAGCAATACCAAGGCCCGAACGGTACGCTTTACATGCGTGACATCAATACAGGGAAGATCACGCAAGTCTTACCGCAAGGTGCAGCAACTAATGTTGCGGGAGGTGGTGTTTTCCTTGATAAACCGCAAGTCATAGGTGCTATTGAAGCGCTGCCTGCTAATGCTTTGTATCAAGGTGTGTTGTACACAAATGACCCATCATTGATCGGCAAAGCTATAACCTCTGACGTACTTAACAATATAAGCATCAGCTCAGAGCGTGACTTCAATATACGTCCGGTTGGCAACTTAGAGATCACGCAAAACGCTGATGGCAGTTACACACAGAAAGACAAGGTAACTGGCGACACAGTTACTTATGGTGCTGATAACAAGATTATTAGCCAGACTAAGAGTGTTTACACCAGAGCTAATGAAGTGGCTGGTGGTTTAACTGGAACGGCACAGGCTGGCCTTGGCGAGTTAGGCGCTGCTATTTCTGCAACTGCCCAGCAGTTAGGTGTTGACTCGCAAGGTGCTATAGATCGATTCAAAGCTATTCAAACGTCTGGCGAGCTTATGCGGCCAGAGTATGTCAACCAACAGTCGCAAGCCTTTGTTGATGAAATCTATCGTGTTGCTAGTGATCCTAATTCAACTACAGAGCAAATAGCCAGAGCTATTGCTAGTGCTGCGCTTAACAATCCTGCTGGTGCTGCAGCCATTCTTGGTTCAGAACTTATTCAAGAGCTTCCTGGTTTGTTGTTACCGGGTGGGAAAGTAGCGCAGTTCCTTGGCTCGATGGCATTAAACGCTGCTGAGTCTGCTGGCGCTCAAGCTCTCCAAAAGATTGACGAACTAAAAGCAGCAAATCCCAATGCAACGCCACAAGAACTTGCTCGCATGGCTAGGCAAGACGCTGGTGTTGCAGGTGCCGTCACTGCTGCTATTGGTTTAATACCAGGTGCAAACAATGTCATTGCAAGGACATTGCTAGAGCCGGTGACCGAAGCATTAGAAGAAGGGTTGATTGAATACATAACGACTGGCGACGCTAATGCTGCTAAAGGTAAAGCAGTGCTTGGCGCTGTCATTGGTGGCAAGACTGCTGCTGCAATCAACACGGGTGAAGAGCTTGCAACAGCCGTGCAGAATAACTTTGGCGCACAAGTTCCCGGCGGTGTAGCCGCTACGCCTGGCGCATCCATTACGGTTACTGCACCTTCATTGCCAGCAGATACAACGGTTGATTCTGGTGTTGATTTAACGCCTGACAACCTTGGTACGTTGCCAACTACGCTTCCTGATGTTCCTGAATTTGAAGTTGCGCCAGAAGCGCCAACTACAGGCGTTGTTGTTGCCGTTGATACAAATAATAATCAAGCGTCTGTTATTGATGACACTGGCGCATTAACAGTTGTCCCTGCTAATGGTTTGACTCCAGGCCAGACAACCGTGTTGCCCGCTACACCAGTAATAACAGCGCCAACTGTTCCTGTTAGCACTACGCCAGTAGTAACGGAAACGGCTCCTCCTGTAGCAACAGAACCAACAGTAACTGATGGTGTTGTTTTGCAAGACAATGGTGACGGTACATCGCTTGTTCTTACGCAAGACGGTGGCGCAACAAATGTTCCTTCGGTAGACGCGTCAACAGGTCTTGCACTTGCGCCAGGAACTTCTGTAACAGTTGACACATCAAACAATACTGCTACGGCTACAGGCACGGATACAAGTACGGCAACAAGCGCTGAAACAACAGCGAGCGCAGACACTGGCGCCACTACTAATACAGGCGCCGCTACAGAAACTGCTACAGGCGCAGAAACAGCTACTGATACGGGGACGGTTACTGACACTGCAACAGGAGTTGATACTCAGACTGATACGCAGACTGGAGTAGATACAACTACACAGACGCAGACTCAAACTCAACCAGAAACACAGACTCAGCCAGAGATCGTTACGCAAACTCAGCCAGATACCGTTACGCAGGTAACGCCTGAGCCTACGCCACAAATCAATACGGAAGAGCCGGAGCCTTCGCAGCCAGAAGACTTGATCTCGCCACCTCCTGAACTTACGCCTGAAGATCAGTTGCTTCAGCAGATCATCAAAGAGTTAGAGAAGCCAACCGTACCTGAAACACCAGAACCTCCACCTATTGAGCCTCCTCCGTTTACGCCGCCAGAGTCGGTTGTAGAGACGCCTCCAGTTACAGTAGAGCAGCGGTTAACAGTAAGTCCTAAGACTGTAAGACCAACAGTAATGCCTGGTAGCAGAGTTGAGGAAACAGCACAGATACTTCCTATTAGACCAGGCTTGTCAGAAGGTGGTACTGGTGGTATAGAGGGTACGCCTGAAGAAGAACAACAGCCTGTCTGGAATGTTAGATCGTTGAAATTACGTCGATTGTTAGGAATCTAATCATGGCTAAACAACTTGCCGCACTTCTCGGTGGTGGCCTCGATCTCAAAGCCTTAGCAGAGATGCTACGCAGGCAGGGCCGTGGACAAGATACTATCTTGGCGCACATTACGCCGCAAGAGGCTGCACTACTAAAGTCTAGAGGTGGCGCTGGCACCATGAATCCTGCAACGGGATTGCCTGAGTTTGAGAACGGTGATTTTCTTGGTAACTATGAAGACATGGCGCCTGCTGAACAGCAAGGGTTTGATAACCAGGTATTTTCGCCTGATACTGTATCTCAACCTATTGATATGAGTAGAGCGTTTATTTACTCAGATCCTACCGATACCGGGGCTGCTTCTAATGTTCCTGACTATACGCAGGATTTATATCCAGCCATACAGCCTTCATTTAGACCGTCTATGAATTACGGCGAAGGCATGACTGGAGCTGCAACAGAAACTTATGATCGTGGTGTGCAGGCGCAAGCTCCTCAAAGAGAGCTTGGCGATCTTGTTAAGTCTGGAGCTAAACAAGTCTTAGAAGGTTTGAAGACGCCAACAGGTGCGGCGTTAGGGCAGACAGCACTAGCAGCTCTTATGGCTCGACGCGGCTATCAGCAGGCCCGTAAGATGGAAGGTGAGTTGCGCCAGTTAGGCCAGGCTCCTAGAGAAGTTGGTCAACAGCAGCTCGGCGCTGGTATGCGTGGTGAGTTAACGCCGGTTCAAATGCAACAGATTGCAGCGTTTCAAGCGCAGCAGCGTCAAGCGTTAGCAAACACGGGCCAAAGATCAGGAACTGCGCAGCAACAACTAGCAGCAAGAACCACTGAGATGCAGCAACGCGGAGCACAAGACCTGATTAACCAAGGCTTGAAGAACATTGGCATTTCAGACAAGTATCTACAGCAAGCCATTCTTGCAGGCTACCAAGCTGACTCACAAGTGGCTGATGCATTAGGCGAAGCGCTTCGTGCAGCAGGCAACGTCCTTGCTGGTACGCCATCGACTGAAGTTGCTAAGCCAGTACAAACGCCTGCAACACAGGTTAGGAAGACACCTTTAACTAGCCCATTAGGTGGTTAATCATGACAACAAGCGTCACTAGTCTTCGCAATCCAATTGACGATTTAACGTCGCAGTTAAATCAACCGCCAACCAAACCTGTTGGCACGATTGAAGAACAGTTCACCAGGCAGCGTGAGCGTGGCGCTCGTGCAGAAGAATTGCGTCCGGGAGTCATGAAAGAAAGTCTTGGCGGAATAGAAAGCGCTATGACTGATTTGCAAGCTAAGAGGGAGAAAGGTGCTCAAGATTACGGAACGATGCTCGAAAAGCAAGCCAAGGATACGGCGGCGCTAGAAGAAAAGTACACGGCCATGCGGCCTGAGCCTATTGAGTTTGCGCCTAGCAAACAAACGCCTGAACAGTTGCAAACCATTGCGGTATCAATGATGCTCATTGGTGCGCTAGCAGGAGGTTCTGCAAAGCGTAGCGGCATTGCCGGACTGAAAGCCATGAAGGGCATGGTTGATGGATATAGGCAAGGCCGTAAAGATGTCTTTGATCGTGAGAAGACAATTTTTGAAAAAGCTCTTGATACGCAAAAACAAAAGCTAGAAGAAGTTAAAGCGCTTTATGACTCTGCGCTTAGAGCACAGTCAGCCGGGCAAACAGCGGAAGCAAATAAGTTCAAGGCTTTGCTAGAGGCTGAAATCCAAGGCGGCTCTATGTATGTAGACATAGCTAAAGGCCGTTACGACGCTTCTAATAAGATGTTTGATGCGGCCACAAAGGCTGGCGGCGAAGCTACTAAGTCAATGATTGAAATTAACAAAGCTATTGAAGATCGTAAAGCTCGTTTAGAACAAGCCCGTGCAACTAAAGAAATGGCATTAAGCAACCAACTTATGCTTGAAAATTTGCGCCAAGAAAACCGCAAGGAAATGGAAGGCGTTAGAGCTGGAACCAAAATGGGTACTGCTGGCCCAAGGTTTCAAGTTATGGAACTCACGGGTAAAAAGTTGCCAACTGACAAATTGGCTTTGGATGTTATTAATACAGGGCAAGGTTTGCTTGAGGTTTCTAAGCTCAGAGATCGTTTGCAAGACCCGGAAATTCAAACTGGTCTTCGAGCTGTGCCAGCCCCTATTCTTACAAAGATTAGAAGTTTAGTTGGCAGAGAAACAACGGAAGGTGATATTGCTGCAGTGCTTGCAAGCAAAGAATTGTCTGGTACAGACAAAACAACTTTGTTTATCAAGGACGCAATTCTTGCGGCTTTCAAGATTGAGCAAGGTTTGACGGGAACTAGAGTTCCAGTATTCACGCAAAAAACAGTTGGCCCAATTCTTGACCCAAGAGCTTACTCGCCAGAAACGTATGACAAACTTTTAGAAACCAGGCAGAAGGAATTGTTTGGCCGTGGGAAAGACTATGGCTTTGATGAAGGAGAGATGAGCGCCATAGCTAGAGTTCAAGGAATGCCTGGTACAACAGGAGCAAAACCTGCCGCGCCACAACAGCCATCTCAAAAAAATTACATAGACGATCAGCGGGCAAAAGCAAATGAAGCATTGGCAAACGGGGCTAACCGCGACGCTGTAGCCAAAAGATTCAAAGAGCGTACAGGACAGGAGCTATAAATGGATGGTTATGAAGACCTGGTTCCGACTAAAAAAACTGACGATTACAGCGATTTAGTTCCTAAAAAAACAACATTAGACAGAAGTAGGCCTGTTACTGATGTTGCTAATAGAGCATTAGTTGCTGGTACGCTTGGTGCGCCTGTTGATATTGCAACCATGTTGATGCGCCCATTTGGCTATAAAGAAGAAAAGCCATTTATGGGTTCTGAATACATTGGTCAAAAAATGCAAGAGGCTGGCATGGTAACGCCTACCCGCAGGCCTGTAGCTGAACTTTTGACTGGGCTTGCGCCTTCTATTTTGACTGGTGGAGCGGGACTTGCTCGCTACGGTATAGGCAAGGCTGGCGAATTAATAAGTACCGCAAGAGGTAAGCCTGCGGCAGCAGAGGCCGAGCGTGTTCGTCAAGCTGGATTTGCTGAACTCAAACCAGGTATAGCAAGAACGGAGCAAGAACTTGCTGATATTGAAAGACAGCGCGGGTTTACAGAAAAAGCATTAGGACAAATTAGACAACAACCAATTGTTAGTCAGCAACGTCAGGCAAATCAACCGTATACGCCAAAACAATTGCAGCCTTTGCAGGCCGCTGAGTTACGCAAACCAATCACTGAGCAAGTTGCGGCACAAAATGTTGCGGAACAGCAAAGGCTCGCAAGAGCGCAAGCATCGATGGGTCAGGCAGAAGAGCAATTTAGCGCTGCAAAAAACGCTGTAGATCAATTAGAACAGCGCTTGTTAAAACAGCCTGGCATCAATGCAGAACAATTTGGCTCAGAACTTCGCCAGGCTACGCAAAAACTAGAAAAAGATTTAGTTGCTACTAGAGCGGAAGGGTCAGGCTTTTCAAATGTATTGGAAAAGTACGGTGATCAACCTGTAGTCAATACAAACAGACTTGTATCAACCATTGAAAATCTTAAAGAACAAACAAGAAATCCAAACGTGATTAGGATGCTTGATCAGGTTAAGTACCTTGCAGGTACTGAAGGAGCTGATGGGAAAGTTATTAATCAACTAAGCCTGCGCAACGCCGATTCTTTGAGAAAGTATCTGAGCAAAGATATCTTCCAGACTGAAGAAGGAAGGATGCTTGCTGCAAACAAGGAAGTCTTAAATGTTCTAAAACAGCTTAGAGGTGATTTGATTAAGCAAACACCTGATGACTACAAGCAAGCGCTTGGAGCTTTCAGAACATTGTCTAGACCTCTTGACATTGTTGAGCGTAATGGCGCTCTTGCTAGGGTCATTGATGTTGACCCGCTGTCAACTGCTGAGAAGTTAACAGAGGCTCAAGTTACGGGAGAAATTGTTCGCAAGGCCCAGCAAGGCAATCCAGTGTTCTCTCGATTGCTTGAAGTCTCTCCAAACTTGCGCGAGTCTGGTCGCCTTTACTTTACTCAGAACTTATTTGGCAAAGAAGCTGTTCCTACAGAAGCATCTCTTAGAACTTGGTTGCTAGCTAATGAACGACCGCTTAGGCAACTTGGTTTGTATGATGAATTCAAAAGCATACGAACAGCAAGGGAGACTGCGCAACGTGCTGTCAATGACGCTAAAGGCCAACTCGATGTTGCTAAAGCGGTTGCAGGAGAAGCCAAGGCTGCAAGAGAAGCGTCTGGATCAATGTTTCAAAGATCGCAAACACGGCTGGCAGATGTTCTTGGGACAATTGAAAAACCTGGCGACTTAGCAAAACGTGCTGCAGCCGCACCTGAGAAAGCTTTTGAACAAAAGTTGAATCAACAATTAAGCGCGGCAGCCAATAAAAGGCAAATGATTGACACGCTTTTAGAAGCTGAATCCAATCTCATAAGAGCAGAAAAACCTGCCCAGGTAGTAAAAGAAATGAGACTTCTCGCAAAACAACTTAAAGATAAAAATTTAATAAACGAAGAAACTCGTGATCTTATGATGAGGCAAGCGGACAGTCTAAGTAATGATGTAGAAGCTCAACGCAAAGCTATTTCGACGATTAAAAAAGCTGTTGCTTATGGCGCTGGTTTTGGCGCAACCGGTTATGTTGCTCAGCAACAAATTTTGGGAGGTGGAAATGCCCCTTAAAAAAGGTAGTAGTCAAAAGACTATTTCCGGCAACATCGGAGAGATGGTGCGGAAGTTCAAAGAAAGTGGCAAGATTGGCACAAGCCGACCTGCTAGTAAGAGAGCTGCAGTCAAGCAGGCTGCGGCCATAGCCTATTCCACAGCGCGTAAAACCAAGAGAGGTATGCGATGAACTACGATGGCATGATGAAGGCAGAAGGTAATAAAGAGATGAAGCGCCAAGAAGCGCAGGCAGCAGAGGCAGGGCGCAATGAGGTTGCAGGCTCGCTTGCAGCGCAACGTGCGTTAGGTCGCCAGCCTATGAACAAGATGCCTGAGCGCCAGCCAAAGCGCCGCATGATGCGGTGAAGCGCAAGCAGTCGGGCATAAACCCTGACTTAGAGGCTGCGATAAGCAAACTCTTGGCTGAAGTCATGGCAGACCCGGAAGCAAGCCTTACCGATAAGTCGAAGATTATTGATCGAGCATTGAAGTTAGAAGCCATACGCCTGAAAGCGAGTGATGCTGACTGGGGTAGAGGCTTCATGGATGAAGACGAAGATGAAGATAGTTAAGGTAGACTAGATAACCTTAATTAACCCCATGAGGCTGAACATGGATTCGAATCTTCTGTTGAAGGTAGTACGCATTAGTTTGAAGTTAGTGGTGGCGAGGGTGTTGACAATCTTGGCGTTGTCGATGACTTTTGCCTTAGCTTGCTGGACAATGTGGGGGCCGAGTTATGAGCGGATCGCCGCATTGCTTATCTTTGCCATCACAGTGTTTTTACCATCCTTGATGAAGGAAACAAAGCATGATGACGATGACGAAAGTAGTGAGCAAACAGGTGGTGCTAAAGCCTAGCCAAGGCACGACCAAGCAGGTCAACCCTAACTTCCAGCCTAAGTTCACCAACGGTGCGCCATGCTATGGCACCATGACTGCGGCGCAGCAATGGGGGAACAAAGGTGGCAAATAATATCGCTTTCCAACCGATGGGCCAGACCTATCGGTTAAACCTGACAACCACATCAGCACAAGTTGCAGTCAATGCTGACTCGCCTTGCAACCAAGTGCGCATTCACAACGGTACTGCTGGCGAAGTTTTTGTAAGATTCTCTGCCACCACAGGACAGGCTGCTGTGATACCTGTATCAGGTACACCAGCATACGGCATGATCTTGCATAACAATTCGACTGCTGTGTTTACTGTGCCGCAAGCGGCCATATCTGCACAATCAACACTTTATGTATCAGGCATTGTTGCGAGTGGAACAGGCACTGT
>Ga0208644_1003599_pt1 | contig 11952 bp, 14 predicted proteins | sample VirMetDEL_Nov_18_FD_184517 | JGI IMG/M metagenome (GOLD analysis project Ga0208644, IMG submission 184517) | Aqueous microbial communities from the Delaware River and Bay under freshwater to marine salinity gradient to study organic matter... | ecosystem: Environmental > Aquatic > Marine >... | reverse complement strand
AATGCATACTTCATTTCGTGATGATCATAATCTTCACGGAAATAAGAACGGAAAGTATAAGCCAATGGTCCATGTTCGAGAGTTACGTTATTTTCAACGAACTCAAAATCATTATCTGCATGGGCTGTTAGGGCAAAAGCACAAGCGATTGCAAAAATAATCTTCTTCATATATTTCTCCTATTTAAAGTTATTATTGATTATATGGGTATTCAATCACGTTGTTTCCATCATTGCTATGCATAACCAACATTTCTTGTATGTTATTATATACGAAAGTATAGTCTGCTCTTAGAAATGAAATAAAACATCTTCCATCAGTTAGAATCAATCCTTCTGCAAATTGTTCTCCTTCTTCGTTTTTTAAGATATATGGTTTCATACTGCCTCCATTTTAGGAGCTGCTTTCAGTCTCCTTTGAATTTTTAGTTGTGATCTTTTCCCTCTTTCAACTAAAACTGGATTTGCTCTAGTCAAATAATTCACACCTTCTAAGTGATCATATTCGTGTAAAAAACAGCGAGCAGTCATCCCAATAAATCTTTCGGTATGAGTTTCACCAAACGAATCTGTGTATCTAACACGAATGATGCTTGGTCTCTTGATTTTCACAAATAAAAATGGATAAGATAAACACCCTTCTTGAAGTGCTACGGTATCATCAGATGATGCTAAAAGCTTTGGGTTAAAGCAAACTCTTGTTGGTTCTGATCTCATCACAAATACCCTGTACGGCAATCCACACTGATTAGCAGATAGGCCTAACCCGTTGTTGTTATTCATCGTAACAATCAGACGATTCGATAGATGAATTGGATCTACAGGAGGATTGGAAAAATCGAATGGTTCAATTTTAGTATGAAGTAGAGGATGATTGCTTTCTACTAAAGAATAAGGCTCATAAACTATTTCATCTGTCATTTACATTTTTTCCTTTAATGCTAAAAATTTCATATGAATATCACCATCGTTGATGATTTTGTGATATTTGTTCTGCGGAATCAAAATTATGTCATTACGTTTTATAGATAATAACTCTTTTTCTATTTCAAATACACCAGTTCCATCAATAAAAAGATACAAGCAATCCATGTTAGAGTATTTAAGATGCTTGGTGGTTTTATCTTTATACAAAAGATAAGAAGATATCAAGATATTTCCTAATTGTCTATTTTCGCGAACTAAACAATATTCATCGTCTTTTATGATGGTGCCACCAATATTAAACAAATTATATTTCAATATCATGCTGCTATCTTGCTAAAATTCTTTTTCTTTTCAAATTTGATTACTGAATGAAATTTATCATATAAAGAATCACCTTTGTGTGATATAACAAATATGTTGGTGTCACTGGAAAACGTTTGAAGTATTTTTAAGAATTCTTCTGTGCCGGAGTTATCTAGTGATGAGTCAAATATCTCGTCCATGATAAGAAGGTTAGTGCTAGCGCTGTTACGTAGTTTAGCAATAGCTCTCCATGTAAAAAGCAAAGCCAAGTCAATCCTGAGTTTCTCGCCTTCTGAAAAAGATTCATAGCTAAATTCATCCCTATATCTTGATTTAATCTTTTCTTCAAAATTTTCATTAAGCTCAAAGTTTACAAAAAAATCCATGCTTGCTAGATATTTATTTATCAGCTTATTCATGATAGGTATATATTGCTTTATTATCTTTGTTTTAATACCATTATCTTTTAAAATAGTTGCAGCAATCTCTTGTAAATTCCTTTTTTCTGCCATTTCGTTCTTTTGCTGTATTTTTGCACTTATCTCGTCATTAAGATGCTCTAAAACGCTAGCATCTTCTTCAATCTTCTTAGATTGATTTTTAATTTGAATAATATTGGTTTCTAGTGATTGTATAGTGGCTTTACATATATTCATCTTTTGATATATGTCTAATACTTGTCTTGAAATTAAGTTAATTTGATCTTGAATTTGATTTATTTCAGTTTCTCGTACTAAAGCAGACTTTCTTTCTTCTTCAAGTTTCAGTAGAGCTTCATCGATCTCAGTAACTTGTGAATTTTTTTCATCGATTTTATTCGTCTTAAAATCAACGTGTAAGTTTTGTTTACAAGTTGGGCAGTTATCATTATCGTGGTAGAAAGATATGTCTTTAGCTATCTTTATCTTCTTGTCTAGAAGATTATCGTTTAACTGTTGAATTTTTCTAAGTCTTGAACTATTTTTATCTTTATCAGATATAGTTTCAATCAGTTCATTAGTTTTATCGCTTAGTTCTTGATGTTGATCTGAAAGCTTCTGATAGTTCTCTTGTTCAATTTCAATCTTTTCACTATAAGAAACAATTAGCTCTTCATTATTATTCTTTAGATTCTGAATGTTTAGTTTATGCATGTCCATCTTTTGTTCAGACAAAGCAATTTGCATATCCATTAAAGTTAATTCTTCCTTAGTCTGTTGCATCTTTCCTTTTAGTAAGGTGTTCATCGTGGAAAAGATTTGAATATCAAGAAGATCCTCAATAACTTCTCGCCTATGAGCAGCTGGCAATTGCATGAAAGGTGTGAACGAAGCAGATCCTAAGATTACTATCTGTGAAAAAGACTTATGATTCAATTTAAGAATATGCTTTTCGAGAGTCTCTTGGTACTCTTTCATCTCAGCATTTTGATTTATCATCACGTTATCTTGATAGATTTCAAAAACGCTTGGCTTCATTCCTCGAATAATTTTATATTGTTTTTTACCAGATTCAAACTCGACTTCTACTACCATATTTTTGTTGTTTATGGTATTCATGAGTTGTGGTTTGTTAATTTTTCGGAAAGGCTTTCCGTACAACGCAAATGACAATGCATCAAGCATAGTTGACTTGCCTGATCCATTTTCTCCAACGATTAAAGTTGTACTGTTTTTCTTAAGATTGATTTCGGTGAATATATTACCTGTACTTAAGAAATTCTTCCATTTGAGTTTTGAAAATGTTATAGACATATTACTCCAACATCAACGCTTCACTGTATAATTCATGTAAGAATTTACTTAATTGTTTGGATTTATCTTTACTAACTTGTGATGCATATTTTGTTAGTAGGGTTAATGTATCTTCTGCATCTTTAAGAATATCTTCATCGATTTCCAAATTTAAGTTCAAGTGATCTTCTACGACTTGAAGATCAGCCACTCCTGCTTTTTCTAGTTTATCTATGAACACATCAAACATGTGAGGATTAGATTTATTCTTCACTATAACTTTTATCACACAATCTTTAAACGCAATAAAATCATTCATCAGTACATCTTCCATTGCCATGTTCGTATCGTTGTAATGAATCTTATGGAAGATCTTATTTGGATTATCTACAAAAGTCAATTGGCGTGTGTCTGTATCAAAAACATGAAAACCTCGAGGATCATCGTAGTCTGACCACGTCATCTCATACGGTGCACCCAAGTAATGTATGTTTCCTCTGCTTGATTTATGATGGAAGTGTCCTGAGCAGACTACATCAAATTTATCAAAGATACTTGTTTCAAACCCATGATCATTTGGTTGACCCTTGTACATTTCAAAACCTTTAAGCTCAAGGTGACCAAAAAGTACTTGAGCATCAGTCTTTTGAATCATATCCATACACTGTTGATAGTTTTCAGTACAAATCCAAGGCATCATAAGTATCTTACAACCAATGTCGATTTCCATAGGTTCGGAGATGTATGTGAATCCTGCTCTATCACCATACAATACGTCCATAGAATTAACTTCATTAGTATTCTTATAAAAGGTATCATGATTTCCTATCAGAGCATACAAGAACTTGTTCTTTTGGCGAATTGGTTCAATGAAGTCTTTTTTAAGATTACTTGCTGTCACAAAGTTGATGTACTTTCGTCTATCAACTATATCTCCAAGATGGATGATGAAGTTTATATTATTCTCTTCTAAATAAGGAAAAAACACTTGTTCATAAAATTTAGAAATGTGTTTTGCAAATATAGGACTATCGTTACGACAACCCCAATGAGTATCAGTTATCAGTGCTATCTGTGTCATTCAATATTTCTTCTTCCAAAGTATGAATATCTTCTTCAATGAACTTCTCAATTCCAACAGCTTTCTTCTTTTTCTTTTTAAAGTTAGCTTCTTCAAAAGAACGAACAAAGTCGTTCATATGTTCATTTTCAAAGAATGTTTGATCAACTTTTTCATTATGCTCACTTTGTGTAGCGAGTTCATTGTGAATCATTGACCTCTCTATCATCTTGTGCTTGGTGTAAAGGTGTTTCTTTTCTCGAGTAATTCTTCTAATAAACGCAAAGTAAATTATCTGCGTTATGTACGCAAACGGATTGCTTGATTTTTCAGGATCAAAGTTATCGATGTACATCAAACAATTTTCAACCCCGTCACCTATCATCTCTTCTTTAAATGGATAGTTGATAAAGTTTGGACGATTTGATAGTCTATTAGCTATAAGAAGAATACACTCACCAACATAGTTTGATAGTCTTGGCTTCTTCTTGTGATTTAGTTTTGCTTGCTTAACTGCTTCTCTATGAATAGTAAGTTCAACTAAAAGCTTTTTATTATCTACATAGTGTGATGATTTCATCAGTGCTTCTTACTATCAGATTTCATTAGTGATTCCCAGTATTCAATACTCTTTTTATCTTTGTCAGATAAGCTTTTAGGCATGATTGAATCAGCTTCTCGATCAATCACTTGTTTGATAGCAAAGTTTGCCGTTTTCATTCCTTTAATCATATCTTCCTCAATGAACTTCTTATTGTATTCAATCATTATGTTGTAGTAGTCAATCATCACTTTAAGTGGTTCATACTGAGAAACTATTTGACTGATTGCGATTGGAACCCGTTTGCTTTTCGAGAGCAAAGCAAAAGATCTTAAGAAGACGATGGTTGCGCCATTGTCGATAGTTGTAGTCAACATCGTTAAAGGATTTTCCAACGTAATCACCATGTCGTCAGCAGTTGCATCAGACGCGATTTTTTTACCAATGACGTCTTGTCCGCTTACCAGCTTTAATACTACGTAGTTACTCATGTTAGTTTTACCGGATACATTTTATACTCAAACCTTTCATCGTTGTAGATCTTAACTCGTTCGATAAAGTGTTGAAGACTATAGTTTTTCTTAGAACCATGTGTAAGATCGTCTGCTATGTCGAACAACACACAACCCTCTTTGTTTTCACCAAGCCTCAATCCTCTTCCTATTGATTGAAGATTCCTTATCCTAGACTTTGAGGGAGAAGCGAATATGATGTTGTGTAAGTTCTTTATATTGACGCCTGTTGAGAACGTTCCGTACGATGCTATGATTACTGAATCATTCTCCATCTCAACCAACATCCTTATGTTTTCGCGATCTTCTGCTTCCACTCCGCCGTGAACAAAGTATACTTTTCTTTCTTTTCCAATCTCATCTTGGATGATCTTATGTAGTATAGTACCATGTTTCTCAATATATTGGAATAGCAGGAGCGTATTTCCTTTCAATGAAATAGCTAAATTCTTTATGAACTTATTTCTTTTTTCATTTGAAACTAAGAAATCTATCTCTTCTTGATACTTCTTCTTAGCAACGAGTTTACAGTCTTCTTCGAGATACCTTAGAACCAAACACTTTATCTTGAACTCAGACAGGTGCTTCTGGTCAATGAGCTCCTTAGTCGTCGTCACTCGCTTCACAGATCCAAACAATCCCTCGAGCACAAGCTTGTGTGTCTGTGTACCATCCAACGTTCCAGTAAAACCAAATCGATACTTGCACTGAGTCATCTTGGATAAGATGTTGGTTAAAGACTTTGCTTTAAAAAGATGCGCTTCATCTCCTATTACAACGTTGTATCTAGAGAACCACTGGTTAGGCATCTTATAAACAGACTGCCACGTTGTAATGACGATAGGTTTATCGGTGTCTTTTTCTTTACCTGAGTGAATGATGTGACAGTACTTCTTGGAATCAAATCCATATGATTCGAAGTCAGTGAACATCTGGTGAACGAGAGAAGTGGTGGGGACGATGAGTAAGATCTTACTCTTGGTAAACCTATACCATCTTATTAAGAGGTAGATGATCAGCGATTTGCCTGAAGCAGTGGGAGATAAAAGAAGCGTGCGGTGGTTACGTACGGCGTGAGCAAAAGCTTCTACTTGGTAATCTCTTGGCTCAAGCTTAAGACCAAGAGTATCTATGTACTCCTTTGCTTCATGTAAAGACATCTCAAAGTTACTGTTATCATATAAGTATTCTACTTCATACTCACGTTCTTGAGCAAACTTTTCAACGTAATCCATCAACCCAGCATACAACAGACGTGTAGAAGTATTGAACAGGTGTATCTCGCCATTCCAGAACCCGGATCTATACTCGGGCATAAACTGATAGCCGGGTACTTTGAATGTGAAGTAAGAGTCTATCTCTTTAGCTATAGACGGTTCACACCTAATCTTATTATGTACCTCGTTAACCTTTTCAATGCTTATTAGATCCATTATGCTCCAATTTTAAACTTTTCCCAGTCTATCGCAGACTTTATTTGATATCCTCTTGAATTTAAACTCTTTATGATATTTTCAACAAGATCAATCTTTTCTTTCTGAAAATCCATCTTCAACCTAGCATCAGCAATGTCTCTATCACTATCTAAGTATATATGAAGATCAGATTTCAATACTTTTAAGCTGAAAGGATCCCATCCATAACTTTTAAGTTCTTCTTGAGATAAGATACCGTTGTAGTACTCAAACTTGATTCTCGCTAGTTCTTTGAACTCCTTTTCCATCTTCTTATAAGAGAGTCTTTCAGCTGAGAATAACTTGAAGTACTTAGAGTGTAATTGAGATATCTTAAGAGATTCTTCTCCTAACTCCGTTCTATCTATCTGACAATCTTGTTCCCACATCGTTTGAATATCTTCTAATTTCATGATTATTATCAACTATAATATATTAAAGACCAGTATACTAGATTATACTAGTATTTAAAAAATAAGTACACCAGTTTATAACTGCTTAATATCAAACTTTCTATGTGTAAAAGTCACAGTAGATTCAACATATTGAACATCTGTATACTGGGAGTTGAATGTCAACGGAGATAAATTCACAGGAAATACATCTACAAAAGTGATTTCTGTTATAGGATTCATTTGAGATGAAAGAATCAGTAACGTAGCATCGGAGTATATAGAATCACCAGTTAATGTGTCTGCGTTACCGCTCAATGGTCCACGCGACTGAGGAGCAATGTTTTTATATTGACTGTAATTGTCTGGAAAACCCATACCCTTCATCCAGTTATACAACTCCAAATAATTGTTCATATCTTCATCAACACGGAATGTAATTTGAAGATCACCAAATTCAAGATGATCTCCAGGTATAGGCAATTGAATAAAGGGTGTTGGCATTGTAGTTCTATTCAATTGAATAGAAGGAAGAACTACAGACTGAATAAACCAATTCATTGTAGGTGTTTTCTTTATAGAAAACTTGTAACCTAAAGGCGATAAGAAATTCTTATTCGTGGGTTGACTTCTAATATCAGCCATACATAATCCTTTGTTTAAGGATATTTATATTAAAAGAAAGGAGAACATTGCGTTCTCCTAATTTTATAGTTTTCTTTTTATAAAAAGTAAAGGGGCCGAAGCCCCTTTACTATCAGTCAACACTAATATTACATTAGGTTGTTAACTAGCACTCTACGATAGTAGATGTTGGTGTCTTGTGTAAGAGCACCTAGGCCTACACCGCTTGCATTAGAAGCTGCAGCACCACCTTCAGCAAAAGGATTAGCGACCATGCCGTAGCGGGTCTTGAATCCAATCTTGGGCTGGAAGCTGTTCTGATCTACTGCACGAACCATCTGGAGAGGAACGTATGGGCAATAGAAGAGACCTGCGTCAAATGCATTGGCGCCCTTGTAACCAACTGTCATGTAGTTGCCAGTGGTGTAGGGGTCAATGTATACACGGATACGACCGTTTAGTACACCAGCGAAGGTGTTACCTGTGTCGTCAACATTGAGGTTGTTGCTGTTAAGAGCTGGGGCGTAATCAAGAACACCGGCCATCTGAAGAGCAGAAGCTACGTCAGAGGAGCAGATTATGATATTGCCTTTCCCCCTACGAGTATCTTTTGCGATCTGATTGGCTTCGCGCTCAACCTGGAACATTAGGCCCTTGAACTTTTCAACTGACCAGCGGCCGTTGGAGTCTGTGTCAAGGTCGAATACACCGGCTGTTGTTACGCTACCAGTATTGGCACCACGAACTGCTGTGATATTAACTGTACGAATTACTTCGCGGTTAATTTCAGCAAGAATTTCAGCTGATAGAATGTTGGAGAGCTCTGTCTCAGCGTCTAGGCCATGGATTGCCTTTAGATCCTGAGCAAGTTCCATCGTGTATTCAGCCTTTAGTGCGCGGCTACGAGCAGTTACTGTTACTTTCTCAATACTGAAAGCCATTTCAGCAAAAGCAGGATTGCTTGTTGTGCCTAGAGCTTCAGCATTTGCAAGAGGTAGACCAGCACCTGTATTATAGAGGTTATTGGTTACGTTGCTGTTAGCAGAAGGAACTGAACCAACGGATGTATTGCCGATACCCGTTTGACCACTCTTAGAGGAAAAGACTGTATTGGCTTCGTTGTAAAGAGCTTCTACGCCATCCTGTGCGCTGTAACGTGCACGCATTGCAAAGATTAGACCTGTTGGGCCAGTCATTGGCTGAACACCGCAGATATCATATGCAATGAGGTTAGGCATTGAGCGACGAACCAAGCTGATTAGAACTGGATCGAAGGTATCAACGTTGCCAGAGCTGTCATTAACGCCCATAGCATTTGTAGGAGCAGCTTCACCAAGTAGACGTTGGCCGCCGAGCTGAGATCCAGCTTCGCGAAGTGCGTTTTCTGTGTTTTCTAGAATTACTGCAGTAACAGCACGGCGATGAGCGTCGACGATCTTTGGTAGATCAGCGTGCTCTAGTACAGGCTGCCACTTTCTTTGAGCTTCTTCAGTTAGAATCATTTGGTTTTCTCCCTTTTCTTAGCAATAAAGCTTAACTGTTTTACTTATTTATAACGAATTGGTTTTTAACGAATTGTTGTTCTCGAAATGGCTCTGACATACTTAGACATCTCGCTGGATGCTACTGCTGCAGGCTCTTCACCATCAAATGATTCTTCAAGAAGATTGGAAGTCTTCTTTACATCGTTTGATGGAAAATAATTTTCTTTGACGATGAGAAGCTTCTTTTTGAAGCTCTCAACCTCATCGAAATCAACACCTTCAGCGAGCTTCTTAAACTTTTCTACTTGAGAAAGAGTTAGTCCTTCAGAAACTTCATTGAAAATTTCTTCGGTTGACATCTCGTTGAGGGAATCTCTTAGCTCAATGTTTTCATTGACTGCTTCATTGAGTTTTGCTTCGAGCTCTTCTACTCTTAGAGCAAGCTCTTCAACAACATTGACTTTTTCTTCAGGAACTTCAATGTAGTGTTCAGCAAACAAATTCTTTAGACCATGAATAAAGTCTTCTGTGATTTCTGAGCGTAATGAAGTTTCAACAGCAACTTCATTTTCTTTTAGCCACTCTTCAACTACGTAATTTAGGTACTGGTCAATCTTACCAGTTAGATCTTGTAGCTGCTGAGCGTAGCTCTCTTCAATCTCTTCAACTTTCTCATTGAGCTTATCAGCATATAGTTCTTCGAGTTGTTCTGTTATTTCGCCGATGCGATAGTTAACTGCCATTTCAAAAATCGTTGAAGCCTTTTCTTTAAATTGCTCTGAAAGGTCTTCGCCATCAAACATAGCATCAAAGTGTTCACCCATTTTTGCTTGGATGGTAGCAGCATTAGCGGCTGCATTGCCAGCGGCTTGAGTATTATTTTCTGGATCAGTATCTTCTACGCCAGTGTTGTTAGGATCTTCAATCTTCTGCATTGGATCACCTTGTGTCTTGCTGTTACCAGGAGCTTTAGCACGAACTCCTGTAGGTTCTGCAACTTCAGAAGAACCTGTAGCACCACCACCAACAGAAACTTTTTCATCAAGAATTTCTGCTGTTTGATCTTCTGATTCGGTTAAAACATTTTTAATTGCTTCTCTTAGTCTCATTTTAAGCGACTCCTTTAATTATTTCTTATTTATTTATTAAAAGTTATAATTTAACTAGTTCGTTGATAAATGATTTAAACGCATTTATCTTTGTTTCAGTTAATCTTTTACTCGGAGCTTTTTTGATAGATTCATGAAGCTCTTCAACTTTTTGTGCTTTAAGGAGTCCATTATCCCATACCCATTCGACCCCTTCCATGATGCCTCTTACGAATGCATCTGGAGCAGATGGATCCGCAACTATATCTGCAGCGGTTGCTAAACGAAAATCATCTTTAACGACCATACAACCTCTTGATTTATCTTCTTCAAGAGAACCCATACCGCGAGTAGAAACTCCTAATGAACCACCACCGTCCATGAGACCTTTTACAATATTACCCATGGGTGTTTCTAAAATATTGGCTCTACCGTAAAAATTAGATCCGTCTTGATGAAGGTTTGTAATTAGATGAGAAACACGATCTAGATTTATGGAAGGACCATTTGGATGGCCCAACTCGCCGTAAGCACGTTTTTGCTCAACAGCTTCTTTCATGTAACGTGAACATTCTTTTTCAAGAATTTCACCGGGATATACGCGGCCGTTTCTATTCTGAATATCGGCCTGCATGAAAATGCCTTCAATAAAATAATTTTTTCCAGATTCTTTATTTTCTACAATATATCTTACGTTTTCTACTTGTTCGCATATGAGTTTCATGGTAGTTCCTTAGCTTGTGTAACCTGTGCTCATCGGGATCTTCTGTACTTCGATGATTAGATGACCATTTCCGGTTCCAACGAGCTTAGCTTCTATAGCCATGTCTGAATTGGCAATCAAAGAACAACCTGAACCGGCAAAATCCATAGTACCACTATCTGTTAACGTTAGAAGTAAAGTTGTGTCTCTTGAAATTGTCCAGTAACCACCACCAGACGCACCCCAGAATACTTGAGTAATTGCGGCACCAGTTAAAACTTCAGCACCAGTGGCTATGGTAGAATTAGTGGTATTTCCAACCGCATTAATTGTAGCGTTTGCAGTGATGTGTATTACTGCCGATGTTCCCGGCCTATTAATCATTATAGACATTAGTCACCCCTCTTTGCTGCATAGAAAGCAGCTAAAGCTCTTTTCATTCTTTCTTTCTTTGATGCTCCTTTGAATCTGGGATCATCTGACTTTATAAAATCATCTATATAAGCTTTAACACCCATTGAAGGCTTTAACACCTCGTCAAGCTCAACTTCTTCTTTCTTCATTTTCTTTTTGTTGTCAGGATGACCCTTACCGCCATCTTTACGAGTGGCCCATACTGCTTTTTGCTGAGCTAGACTTACGTAACCTTCGTCTGTTTGTTCTGTTTCTTCTTTTTGAGTTGCAGCTTCTTCTTTAGCAACGATTGCTTGTCTAGCTAAGTGGCGAGCTCTTGATTGCATAGGATCTGATTTTTGACCAGCTTGCTTTTCAGGAGCTTTTGTATAAGGACCTTCAAACGGTACGCTTTTTTCGCCAGGTTCACCGGGTGGCTCTTCATGCTTCTTTAATATATCGTCAATAGATTTTTTTGCTTGCTTATCGGGATCGATTGCTTCATAAACTTTTTCATCTTCACCCGGATTGTAGCCGTGCTTTGGCTGACGATCTACGCCCTTAACATTTGTAGCATTGAAAACGTCGTCACCGTTACCATTCCGGTCAGCAATCTTTTTGATAACATGCTTATCAGCAAAACGCTTTTCGTCAGCTGACTTTATTTGTAAACCTGGTGTTGTGGTCTCGTCTTTTTTCTTTTCGTCTTTAGCTAATTCGTAAAGAGACCTAATTTCTTTAAGAGTCCTCATACGTTTCT
>Ga0208644_1003598_pt1 | contig 11956 bp, 16 predicted proteins | sample VirMetDEL_Nov_18_FD_184517 | JGI IMG/M metagenome (GOLD analysis project Ga0208644, IMG submission 184517) | Aqueous microbial communities from the Delaware River and Bay under freshwater to marine salinity gradient to study organic matter... | ecosystem: Environmental > Aquatic > Marine >... | reverse complement strand
CAGACGCCGGAACCACGCATAGGCGGGCCAACTTGATCAGAAATGCCGACAACCCCAGGGGTGTCCAGCATTACTGGCACATCTTTAGTCACGGTTGGCGTTCCAGAAAACTCATCCTCATATGGTGTGGGCGCGGCGCTCCCTTGAGCTACGGATTGTTCGGGGAGCGCTTCTCGACCGACACCTCGAAACCTCAACAAGTCGCTGAATGATGTGCCATCACGCAACAAACCAGGCCACGTCATTGCATCCTTGGCACCACTGAACATCGACCCAACATTTTCCATAAAGCCCGGACCAGAATTGACTGCCTCATACGGCGTTGGGCCTTGAACTGGAACGTTCCGGGCGGGGATCATGCCCTGGGACAGGCCTTGCTGCAATTCAATGCGAGGGTCAACGTATGACTCCGTTGCCATAGTGCCGTAATTTCCAGCATTTAAGCGAAGGTCAGCGCTTTGAGCTCCAGGCCAGAGGTAGCGAGGCAGGTTAGCATATGGGTTGCTGGGTGTGTAGCGTCTGCTAACAGCGCCGCCGCTCTGAAACTTCTGCATCGGCATGCCTTGCGCAATGCCCTGTTGCGGCATCGGACGAGGCGGCTGCAAAGGCTGCTGCATTTGCGGCTGAGGCCCCTGAGGCTGGGCCGGAGAAGGCATCTGTTGACCACGGGCGTACATCTCAGACATCGGCGGAAGGTCCTTGCCTCCGCCCCCCTGAGTGGCCTGATAGCGGTCCCGCATATCCTTGCGGCGTTTCAGTTCAGAAAGCACAAGATATTGTGGTGCAGAGCCTGACGGGTTCTGCATCTCGCTTTGAAGCTGCTGATCACTCAGGTCCTTAAGGCGATCCTGAAGCTGTACAATATTCATCAGCTACCTCCACCGAATGCGTTGTAAATGCCAGCAGCGCCAAGGCCCAGGCCCATAAGTTGCGAATACGGGTTAGGGGGCGCTTGATAGGTTGACACTTCAGACTGCGCAGAAATTGGCACGCCGCGAAGCTGAGAGGACAGGAAGTTCAACTGCTGACGCTCAAAGTCACGCTGGTTGATGAAGTCCTGGTACGCAATGTCCAGACCCGCTTGCTCCTGAGCCTGTTGCATTGAGCCAACGCGCATAAGCTGGTCAGCGCGATCAAAGCCCATTTGCTGTTCCATGCCACCAAGCTGACCAAGCCGCTCAGCCGCACCAAGCCCCAGACCAGCAGCACCCTGGCGGGCCTGTTCGTCTCGCGCAAAGATATCAGCACCTGTCAGGTAGGCCTGCTGAAGACCCTCAGCCTCCATTGCGGCTAACTGTTCGTTGAGGTCTCTCTGAGCTTGCATTTCAGCAATAGCCTGACGATCACCGCCAAAGGCACCAGCCTCAACAGCCGCCGCATTACGTGCGCCCTGCTGCTCGTTGAAGCGCCGCGCCATACGTGCTTCTTGCTCGTTCAGGACGTTGTATACATACGGGTCCATGTACTGAGTGGAGTTTTGCGGGAACTGTTGCGCTTGGTATCCGCTGATGCCCGTCGCGACATCTGATGCCGTCTGCATCTGCTGGGGAGAGCCAGCCTGGGCTTGCTGGGATACGTTCTCAATGCCCTGCGTGGTATACGGGTCCATCTCAGCAAGGCGCTGGTCTTGGTATGCCACATACGGCTGGTTGCTCTCCGCCTCAGTGCGGTCCATGAGGCGCTCGTAGTAAGGCTGAGCGTATTCAGGGAGGTTGCTCTGAGTTACGTTCTGCTTGGCTGGCTGCTGCTGTCCACCACCGCCACCACCTTTTCCGAAACAAACACCACGGCGCATATCAAGGCATTCTTCCTCGCTGAATGCCTCAGGCCCGTCACTCCAAACACTATGCTGATTTTCGAACATCATTGACCTCCGGGCTTACCGCCCGCTCAGTGAAGGCGTACTTCGTTTTCCATCCAATGGACGGCAGCTTGCGGCCCCATCCCATACGACCAGTCATTTCGATAAGGTCGCATCCGTTCTGCGCGGCGAACTCGTTAAGTTTCTCATCAACAAGCTCAAGCCAATCATCAATCCTGTTATCGATACCACTTCCAAAGACCACCAAAAGAGCCTTCTTCCTTGGATACTGCACGAACTTTGTATTGATTGAGTGCAATATCTTTGGCTCTTTCTCTAGCGTGAAAGTCACCCAGAGATGGCTTTCATCGTTGAGCAATTCCCTCAGGACATCTTCAGGCTCGTAACGACCAGAGGATAGGTCTGTCGCCATCTTAAACAGATGTTCAACTTCAGGCCAAATCTTCTGTATTGACCCGTCATTGGGAATTAAGGTGAAAGCAACTTCGCTCATACTGGCATTGCCGCACTATCATCCAGAGGTTGAGGCTGGTTCTTGCTTCCCGTCCGGTCCATCCGGATTTTATCAATCATGTTGTAAAGCTTAGACGCTCCAGCGTCAGTCGAGCCATCCCCAAGACCACTTACAACATCTGCCGGGATAACAAACTCGCCATCAGAAAGGGCGGCTGGCTCTGCGCCGTCAATGGTTGCCGGGATAGCATCATCCATGCCGTCTCCTGGGCCTTTGGTCAGTCCTCCTGCTCCTGCCATTGCTTGGAGGATGCGGGCTCTGAGTTCCGCGAAAGCTTTTTCTCCATGTTTTTCGATAAACGCTTGTATAGCTTGCTGGGGGTTCGGGTGCGATCCCATAATAGCTGCTTTAGCGGCGGATACCGTGGGGTCTTCCGTCTGAGCATACCCACCTCTTTCGAGCATTTCTTTACGTGCGCCAGTAGCAGCCTGTGCTAGGCCACCCTCCGCAAAATAACGGAACTCAGTGTCGATGCCTGGGCGATAGTCAGGCCCAGCGCTTCGCCACTTACGAGGGTTTTCCGGGAAGCTTTCTGGGCGGGAGTAATCCTTGTCGCTCAACCCAGGCATTTCGTAGTCGTCAGCTTGCTTTTGCAGGTAATCACCATAAGCGCCAACAGCCAGAACAGACGCGCCGCCCGGAGATGTCGCAATATTACCAAAGTTTTGGCCAAACTCGCTGAGGCTACCAACCCTCTGACCTCGCGGTGTGAAGTCATTAAAAAAGTTGGTTTCAACATCATACACATCAGTGCCGCCACGGCTTCCGGGGTCCATATTCATTGGCTCAGACAATCTGCCAGCGGGCTGGCTGGTGGCCCCGGCGCTAGGGCCGTATATGCTGGTCGGCTCCATTCCTGGGGCGGATGGCGAGGATGGCGAGCTATAACCCATGTATCCCTGGGTTGGGTCTGTTAGGCGACCCGCACCCGGATTGTATCCCATGTACCCCTGGGTTGGGTCTGGTAGGCTGCCTGGGGCAGCAACCGGAGCAGTTGCTGTCCCTGCTTGCGTTGCCGCCTGTCCAGCAGCGTCCATGCCAGCAGTGCCAGATGCTGCAGCGCCAGAGGCTGCAGTGTCAGCAACGGCGGTGGTGGGGGCGTTGGCAACAACGGTCTCTGTGCCGGACAGCATGCTGGTCGGAAGATCACCCTGGGTCCCAAGGAAGTTCCCACCTTCGCTAAGCCCGCTCATAAGACCAGAACCAATGCCAGCAGTGATACCAGCGAGCAGGCCGCTTTCAAGGTCACCTGTAGCAGCCAACTGTGCAGTGCCCGCACCTAATGCCGTTGCAGCAGTTGTTCCGATTGTCGAGCCTAGGGCTGCGCTTCCAGCCATGCCGCCAAGCATCGGGACTAGGAACGCAAAGGCCTCCTTCTGACCCGTCTCAGGGTTCGTGGTGAGGCCTCCTGGCGTTGCCCGCTCCATCATCTCAACTTCGATGGGGTTCATGTGAACTAACTGGGTATCGCCGTAGCGCCCCTTCGATGCTAGGGCTTGTGCAATTCCTTGATATCGTGGCTGGGTCATGTTGGTCACCTACGGGGTTAATACAGTTACAGTTCCTACGGAACCTGTCGCCACAAGAGTGCCCGCGAAAATGTCTCCTGACCGGACAATCTTTAATACGCCATTATCCTCGAAAACTTCGCCTGTGGCTAGTCCTGATCCGTTGCTTGGAAGGTTTGTTAAGTACAATTCTCCTCCCCGCACAGTAAGCGGGAAGTCTAGGCGCTCAACAATTACCTGAATTGTTCTTAGTATTATGTCCATCTGGGTCTTGTCGTACTGGTCTGTGGCCAGAGGTATGACAAGGTCCATTGGTGGTGTTGATCGTGTCATCAGCGCCTCCCATCAGCCCTGATGCGCAGCTTTGGCACCCCAAGACGCCATTTAACGCCAGTTGCATTGCTCTCCCATCTGAATGTTAGGGAGCGCCCTCTCAAGCGTATGTCTGACTTTGTGGTGTATTGCTCAACAGGAGATGTAGCGCTCCTGGTCGAGGTTCCATCGTCGCTGATGCGGGCTCCGCCAGGATACTGCCTTGCGTACACCGTTGCAGTCCCTGCTGGAGAGCTTGCCTCAGACTGAGAGAAATCAACGTCATGGATGATCTGATCACAGAAGGCCAGCTTGTAGCCCTCAGAAAACGGTTCTAGCTCAGCGCTTTCGACGTACCCGTTGATGGCTGACGCCGGAGATGTTGACCCGTCATCACAGCCTTTCTCATGGAAATAAAGATAACCGTCCGTTCCGGCAGCTATCGGATAGTCTTCAAAGAAGCGATCTATCCAAGCGGTCCTCGCCAGCGTTCCGATAGTCCAGCTTTGATCAACGTAATTGTACACAACGTACTTGTTTATTTCGTCTGATGATGCAGATGGGTAGAACCACCAAATTTCGTTGTCTGCTCTATTTTGCCCCACATTGGTCTTTTGACGCTGAGCCCTGTTGAAATCGTCAAACACATAAGACCGGACGGTGCATGGAATTGGCTGCACACGACCTGAATATACGTAAAAGTTGTCGAGACCCATGAAGTAAAGGTTGTTGTCTGCAGCAACTGTAGCAGCCTTTGGCCCCATGATCGTTATATTGGAGGCGATAAGCTTCTGGCCGAATGTGAACGGCGCACCGACAAAGCGCATTGAGTGCATTGTCTTGTCAGTCCAGATGACGATTTCTTGCCTCGTTTGAATGGCTGAGACGAACTCAGAGCCACCATTGATGCGGAAACCACCACCAGTGTCCTCACTGTCAGGCGTCCAATCCCTAACGCTCTCCGCGTCACTCCAGCGAACCCTGAGCACGTCCTGATTGCCAGGGTCGGTCAGGGGGTCGCATGCAAAGCATATTACGTGCCTGTCCTCATCAGAAACCATAATCTGACGGGCTATTGTTGGTGCGCCCTGCGATCCAGCTAAACTGGACATCTCAACAGCCCTTGTGGACGTGCCGCTTGAATAATCCCAGTAATAAATACCGCCGTTGCGAATATTCATTAAAAGGTCTTCGCCAAAGTTATCCTGAGACCAAAGCCTTAAAAGATCGCTGACGACCAAGCTTGTCGAGGCCTCTCCCCATCCTCCCGCGCCGAAGCTGTCAGACCCCCAACCCGTGCCGGAGACAACAACATCCAGGCCAGGATTGATTTGATATGCAGCAACGACTGCAGAGCCACCTCCGGACGTTGAGCCCGCTGAAGCGGTTGTTGTTACGGTGATTTGATAGTTGTTCGCGTCCACGATGGCTGTGATTTCATGCTCAGCATTGATTTCTGAGGCCGGGATGCCATCAATAGGCCCTGTCGCGCCAGATATCGTCACATATGCGCCATCAGTGGCCCCGTGGGATGTGTCTGTAACTGTCAATACAGCAGAACCAGCAGATGTCGTCGCTATAGGGTCCGACCCAAGGGGGTCTGTAGTCTTCCGCAACGGCGTCACATCATACGGGAACTGACCTTGAATAACGTAATATTTCCTGTGCGTTCCGGCAGCAATCTGCTGAGTGCCGTCAATCGCAACCCACGGGAACAAGTCTCGCGTAGTGCCAATCATCTGGGTTGATTTGTTGTATTTCTCCCAGCCACCAATGGTTTCCGGCTGACCCATGCGGAAGCGAACCTTGTCACAATCGTACCATGACTGATCAGGAGACGATCTCGTTCCCTCCTTCATGATCCCAGGTATGAATTTTAGAGGCAACCAAGGCATCAGTCTGCACACTCCAAAATCTGTTTCTTGCTGTAAGCATCCAGCAAGACCAGCTTGCCAAGACACCAACGCACTTCGCGCTTTGTTTCCATCACGCACCCCTTCCTGCTACGGGCACACAAAAGCCCCGTATCTTCACGCCGGGGATGTTGTAGGTTTTGTATGCCATCTCAAGATATTCTTTCAGTGCAACCTCGCAGATTTGCTGATCGGGGAATACCAAGCGTTGAATAACGGCTGATTTGTCTTGAGGGGTTGCAGGATTAGCCACTGACCAAGCCACGATTACGATTGCCATGAATGAGTTCATTTTATCGGCCTGTTTTATCTTCTAACCAGAGGCTAAGAAGTCGATCAACGCTATCTTTGATGTTCTTTGTGCGCTCATCAACGGCTGTGATCTTGTTACTCAACTCATTGACGTGATCTTTTTGTGTTTTGATATCTGTCCACATCCGACGCCTAATCTCAACGTTGTCGAGGATATCAGCCTCAACGGTTGAAAGGCGCTGGTCTGTCTCAGCCTTCCATGTTGCGCCGACAAACACTAAGGTTAAGGTCTGCATAACAAACGCAAATATCATGGCAAGTGGAACTTTCTTATCTAAGTGCCATGATTGGTGGCGACGTTCGTTACCTTGGTGGCTTTCATGTATCATATCTACGGGTGGCTCCCGTTGTGCATTTTATAGAGCCTATCAGCGGCATCGCGTAGATACGTTAATTCTTTCTTAACTTCTGCAATTTCACGCGACTGTTTATCGAGGTTGCTGGGTGATAGTATGTTGCCCAGCACGTTGACCTGATGCTTAAAGACAGCCGACCCGCTTTCGATTGTGTCGAGCCTGTCATTTATTGTGTGCATTTCTGTTTCAATATTCTTGAGGTCTTCAATCACCCGCGCAAGCTGCGATTTCACAACAGCAAAAGCCCCGGCTAATGTTGCGACAAGGCTAATAAATTGAACGAGTTCTCTGGTTCCAAGTTCCATAGTGTTATTTTCCCGAGTTACTCCCAGAACACTTCCACCTCTTACGGCTAAGACGCAACGGGCTATTAGGGTTCTTTGCTGCCTTGGGGTGCTTTTTCATTTGACCAGCCGATCTTGCGCAGTATGCGTTGCCTTTTGCAGTTCCCGGCTTTACCCGTGCGCCACCCCCTTTGGCTTTGCCAGCTTGACCGTAACTGACTTTTTTGCCAGAGGCTGTAACTTTGACTTTGGCTTTACCTTTTGCGGGTTTTATTGCCATCGTTATTTCTTCTTTGGTTTTGAGTGGAACAAGTTTTTTGACGCCGCAGTATGCTTTGCTCCGGTCATGAGCTTGCCACCTGTCTTGTGGGTTGGACCTTTGTACAGTTTTCCGCTGGCTAAGTAATGAGGTTGATTTTTTGCCATTTCACTTCCTTTTCTTTGCTGTCTTGGCTGCAGCTTTAAACGCTTTTGCCGTTGGTGCGCCTTTTGCTCCCGGCTTACGAATACTCTCTGGTTTTTTACCCGCTGCCTTTTGTGCTTTAATGCGCTTACGTTTAGCGTGAATGTTATCGTACAAACCAGCCATTAACAGTATCCTCCAGTGCAGCGATTAGCCCAAAGAATTGCGCCAACAACTACCGCCGCCGCAAGCACGCATATCAATTTAAAGCCCTCAAGCATCCAGCGATACACGGTGTCCCAAAATGCCTTGTCCTTATCTGCCTTTGCTGCTGCTGCTGCCTTGGCTTTCTTCTGCTTTTCTGCCTTTGCCGCTATTCTCTTTTCACGCTCATCAACAATGCTGTCCCATGTGCCTTGTCCCCACTTCCGGTCAATCTCTTTTTTGAGCGATGCGATTGCCTCCTCTTGCTGCCGCGCCTCCAACACATCGTTGGCAACAGACGAGATACTGGTCTCGTCGTCGTAGTCTGCGTCGCCGGACCTCATCCTCAAAATTTGCTGCATCCGCGTCTTTGGTTTTTTCTTTTTTGGTGGCTTGGCTTCTTGGGCAGACAGCAATTTGTCGATGCCGCCGACAATCTCTTTCAGATCACCAGCGGTCTCGACGAGTTTCTTTGCCCCGGCAATGGCTAATCCAATCGTTACCGGGTCCATAATCAGTCAGGGTCCGCGATAGTCAATTCACTAGCGTCTACAAGGCGCATGATTTCTTGATAATCTTTGTTGGACGGGTCAACAGGCACTGCCGTAGACTTACCGTCAATCACACCGATAATGCAGTCCTCGTTAGCGTCTGCGTACTTTAAGTCTTCAAAATTCATTGCAACCTCACAATTCTGCCGAATGAGCAAATACTTTGGTCGTGCCGTTCGCCATAAAGCCGCTCTCCCCAGTGGTCTGGGTGAAACCATTGATACGAAGTGCTGCACCAAGCGTATCTATATTTGAGAAGTCAATCGCAGACGATACGCCTGTTTCCGAAGCTGTCGCCCCTTGGATTGTCGGGCTTGTATCAAGAAGCGTAATCGTTGGCGCTGCTCGCATCTCAACTGGGTATACGTCAGAGACAAAGTTTTGTGAAGCTGACGAGAGATAACATGCCAAGCCTGTCCCTGTTTCGCAGTAGTAGCGTTGGCACTTGGCCAATGCCGTGCCGTAATTATCAGGAACAAAGTCCGTGGCAGTGGAGCCGACCTCTAGCTTGACGCCTGTCAGGAAGAAGTTGTTGGCGGTGTTGTCCATGCAGTTTGCAGCGCCAGAGGCAGAAGTAAGGATGCCAGCCTGCCAAGCGTCCGCAGTACCTTCGTAGTTCGAGCCTACGCCAAGGGCAAAGGATATGTTGAGTCCGATGCCGTTGGTTGCGCCGACCCAAGTGCCAGTAACGTCACCACTGAGCGTTATCGTTTTCTTTTCCCAAGTGTTTGCAGAGGTCACGGTGTACGAGGCGGGGTATGACCTGTTTACTGCCGCGTTATAAAACGCCACATGGTTCGTTCCTGTTTTTGGAGACTTGACCCAAAATGACAGGGTTACTGTCGCGGCATCGCTGGCACCAAAACCTAGATGAGCAGTGTTAAAGCCTTCAATGGGTTGGATAATAGAATACGTGTCGGTAGCCCCCAAAGAAGCATCGGCAGTTGTAACGTCTATCTTCATTGAAGTTTTAAAATCAATACCCGCCTCTGCGATTGTTGGAACATCCGTGTCCTGCGTGATGGTTACGGCACCGCTGCCGGAAAAGTTCCAATAAAAGCGATCTAATGTATAGCTGCCGCTAGACGGTGACGCAAAAGACGTACCCCTCTGAGCCACAGCCATGTTGCCGTTGGTGATGAGGTTTGCGCCAATGTTATCTTGCATTTCGGTTTGAACTGTCTGCGTCATTCCCGGTTCCTATTTTTATCCTGTGTAGACTTCTCTATACGCAATGTCAGAAATAGCGCAGTTGTTACTATCTGTTGACACTGCCGCCATCAGCATGACGGTTGTGGAGACTGTAACCCCAAACGTGTGCAGTACACTCCGGCTGGAATTTTCCAGTCGTATGTTATTACTGGCATCTCTAGTTAAATACAGAAAATCAGTGGTTCTAAACCCTGTGTTGTAATCAATTACAGGAGGGTCGCTTTGAGCGCCGTATTGATAACAATATATCGAGCCATTGACAGGCCTATCAAAAAAACCAATGTAATCGTTGCTTATGCCGCTCGAAGGAAACCTATAGTCTGGAAATGCTGACGATGGGCCAATTCCAAAATCCATCCCAGCAGCAGATGTCCCGCCTGGATTAAACTTCCAACGTATCTCAAACTCACCAGATAGCGCGATATTTCTATTAGCGTAGATGTTGTTTCCTGAAGGATTTATGCTATCACCACTTGCATCTGACCAAGTCCCAGACGTTGACCACGCACCCGTCACGGCTTGAAAATCAGGAACCGTGTTTCTACAGCTAGTGAGGGTTGTGTTTAGATACGGCATTACGATCCTGTCCGTGCTTTCAACGTAAATGCCGCACCAGCCCCAGCAGTACCAGAACCAATCTGATCTACGTGAAACTCAAGATAATCGCCAGCCGCGCCTGTCGTTGTCGAAAAAGCGTGGTTGCCGTCTTCTGTCTGCGACGAGGCGTCACACTCTGGGCGCGTCGAGAAGATTGATGATCCGTTCAACTCAATGTCGTAAATAACAGACTGACCAGTGCCAGCCGTGTCCATGTGTATCTCGACATCTTCAAACGTCACTGCGCGAGGTAAGATCATTTTGCCGTAACGCTGAACAGCCAAGTCTTCCGCTGTGCCGTCACCCGCGATACCTGCTTGGAAACCAATGTCGTATGGCTTGCTCTCGTTTGCTAGGTGATCAAGGTCTATTGACCCGTCAACGTACTGGTCGCTGTCAACGGAGTTTGCGGCCATCTTCGCCAGCGTTACAGTCCCATCGCCAGGAGCGCCAATAGTAATAGACTTGTTGTACTGGACGAGGATGTTGTTCGTGCCAGTGGGCGGCGCAGACGTAAACGTCAGCGTCGTGCCGGACACCGTGAAGTCCGTGCCGGGACGCTGAGTGACCCCGCTGATGGTTACCGTTGCACCCTTCGTTGATGTGGCGTTGCTGAGGGTGAAGCTTGTTGTCGAGGCATCTCCGCTGAAAACGTCATAATCAGCGTCGTTTACGCCGCGACCGATAAGAAGTTGGCTCATAGCTTGACCCTCTCAATGGCGATTTGGTCTTCGATATCCTGCAGCCACGCCTTGCCTTCGTCTGTCAGCGTAGCCTCACGCAGACGGCGTTGAGTGATCTGGGCTTCCAGTGAGGCGATAGCTTGCAGTGGACCGGGAACGGGATCGACATATTTAACTACCATGCCATTTTCGTAGGTGTCTTGTGTCGTCGTGTTATTAGGCACATTAACCCAGACCATGCTTTCATGCACGGGGAATTGATCAGCTACCGTTGCGACAAACTCACAGATACGTGTGCCTTGAACAAGAGCGCGTTTCATTATGCGTACTCCTCAACGATTACTATACCGCCAGCACCAGCACCGCCAGCTTGCGACCCGGAGGTGGATGCCCCGCCGCCGCCGTAGTTTCCTCCAGCGCCACCTGTTGCGCTTGCAGCAAGACCGCCTCCAAGTCCACCACCACCAAGGATCGAAGAACCGCCCGTTGCACCAGATTGATTGTCATTCGTCTGAACGCCATCACCAGCTTGACCAGTAATGTTAATGTCGCCGCCAGACCCCGCGCCTCCTGTGCCACCCGCACGCGTCCCGCTTCCTTCGGCAGACCCGCCGCCGCCCCCTGTTGCAGAACAGAACGAACCAAACGACGAAGTACCTCCGGCACTACCAGCACTATTTGACCCGCCAGCAGCACCGCCAGAGCCAATAGTCACTGTTTCACTAGAAGTTCCAGTAACATCAATAAATTCAATGGCGGCACCACCGCCACCACCGCCGCCGCCTGTGCGGTAGCTCGAGTTACCGCCAGCACCGCCACCGCCACCGCCAACAACGGTGACTTTGACTTTGGTAATTCCGGCTGGTTTTGTCCAAGTGCCACTTGCCGTAAACACTTGCATCGACTGCATCCCGCCACCAGCAGCGTCCTGCATCGTTGGAGCCGCGCCAGCGCCGTTAGATGTCAAAACCTGGCCTGATGTTCCCGTGGCAACCGCTGCAGGGTTTCCGCTCGCGTCGTAAGTGATAAGGTTGCCATCGGTTCCAGACGCCAACTTAGTCAAGCCGACCGCATCATCAGCTATTTTGTCTGTCGTTACTGCCCCGTCAGCAATGTTATCTTCGTTTAGCCGTCCAGAACTGATCAGAAATCCGGGCATTAGCTCAACTCCAGAATGCTCATCGTTACTTCGACGCTGGTTCCATCGCTGTCGATCTGAACATAATCACCAGCCTCAAGGACGAGCTTTCCCTGAATAGGGTTCAGGGCGTCGTTTGCAGGGATC
>Ga0208644_1003595_pt1 | contig 11963 bp, 14 predicted proteins | sample VirMetDEL_Nov_18_FD_184517 | JGI IMG/M metagenome (GOLD analysis project Ga0208644, IMG submission 184517) | Aqueous microbial communities from the Delaware River and Bay under freshwater to marine salinity gradient to study organic matter... | ecosystem: Environmental > Aquatic > Marine >... | reverse complement strand
GGTCGGGAAAATCAACTCAGCTGGAATCCACTTGGTACCGAATTCCTTGGTAGGGGCTGTAGTACGGGTAAGGAGCATTACGTGGTTAAACACACCATCTGCGTTTGAATCCACAATCAAAGCACCACTGGGGTAGCCGATGGAACCAAGCAACGCCGCTCCGAGAATCACGAAGTCGTCGCAATCAGCTGCACTTCTTCCTTCTTCTACGTCCTTCAACAGCCTTCGTGCTGTCTGGAACTGTTCCACAGTGTGAATGTCCTTGATGTAGTGAACATTGTTCTGAACCCAGGTAACGATTGCCCGGATTTCACCGAGCTCATCATGGGGCCTAACACCTGCTTTGTGAACGATGTCAACAGCCTTCCGACGCACGTACTCATCACGGATTCCATCCTCGATAAGTCGCTGTAAGTAGCCCAAAACCGACTCAAATCGCTTCTGTGGGCTAACCGAGTCCGAGTACTTGACTCGGAGGATTCGGTCGGCCATGTGGTTGGCACGAGCAACGATGACTTAACCCTGTCCCAACGCTTATCCTCAGGGTAGTGGGTAGAATGAACTGTGGTAAGAGTCTACATCTCAATCCCAGCAGAACCTATCGCACAAGGTAGGCCTCGAATTAGCGCACATGGTGGGTTTGCAAGAGCGTACGACCCGAAGAAGTCGAGGGATTGGAAGGCATTTGTTGCTGACTTTGCGACAAAGGCGATGGCACAGGCTGGCCTGACTGAACCGTTAGATGGTCCACTTGTTATCCGTGCTCGCTTTGGTTTCCCTCTTCCTCGCTCTCAATACCGAACACGTACTCCTCGTCCAGCTCAGTACCACCTAAAACGTCCTGACCTGGACAACCTGTACAAGGGTGTAGCAGACGCGATGGAAGGAATAGTCTACCACCGCGACTCTGAAATTGTCAAAGTCGTCATGGACAAAATCATTGTTGCTCAAGGAGAGGCTCCCTACGTCAACGTCGTGATAGAGAGCGCCGAGGAGCTGAATCTCTCTTGAGCGTGGGCGTGGGCATCTTCTTTCGCGGTTCGCGTTCAAGAACAAGAGTACGCCTTGGCATCTCGTCTTCTTCTTCATCATCTTCGTCGTAGTCGTCTGGGATGTACTGAGAGTCTCGGTATTTCGCCCACTCCAGGTCTTCGTCTTCTGGAAGGTCAAGGGGCTCTTCATCGGGTTCTTCGACGGAGAGTGAGGAGGGTAGAGTGGGGGAAATGGTGAGGGGCGGCTTGGTGGGTCCATTTCGTGCCTGGATGAATCCCATGATTTCTTCTGCTGCACCGAGCAATTGCTTCCAGTTGATGCGCTTGGCTTGATTGATGTATTCAGCTACGTCTACGTCGCGAAGGTTGTCAAGAATGGAGTTGATTCCACCCTTGTTCTCCTTGATTCGTTCAACAACGTCAGCTACACTATCCAAGTCGAGGTCTTTGAGGTCTACACCAACCTTGCCAAAAAGTTCCTTTGCTTCGTCAAGGTCTCCGGTGAAATCAGTCACCATCTTGTTCGCATCATCGAGGGTGTCTTCCAATTTGTCCATCTCAGTCATGATGGTTTCCAGATGTTCGAGCGCCTCGTTGGAGTGCCCGTCAAGACGAATCGTCATGTACGCAATCACTGAGTTGATGGAACCATTCATGATAGCCAAGGCAGTGATGGCCGAGAACAGAAGTTCCTGTGAAAGACCGTAAGCCATCAGCACAAAAGTCACGCTGGCAGGCCCGAGGAAAAGAGCAAGGTACAGCCATGTCGGCCACTTGCGGGTTTCACGGGACTTCTGGCCCTTTACTGGCTCTCCCACAAGACCACCTCAAGCATTTGCGATGCGAGCGATGATTTCCCTGCAGACTTGGGCGCTTTGTGGCTTCTGGAGGAAAGTGTAGTCAAAGCGCACACCACCAGTCTCGACGAATGGATGAATCATCCCCATGAGTTCGTCGTAGGTGTTGGTACTGAAGATGTCCCAGAAGACAGGGTTCTGCTTCAGTTGACCGACAATGTAGCCGTAGACCGCCTCTGGCGAGGTGCCCTTAGACAGTTCTCCACTTGCGGCATTGATGCCTTGGGCGATGTCGCGCAGGTTGCGAATCAAGATGACTTGCTTGGTCATTTCTTCGAGCTTACCTTCCGGTGGAAGGTTGGGGTACTTGACCATCGTAGTATCGACCGCGATTGCTACCTGAGCCTGAACTGCTTCGAGTGTCTTAGGGTCATCCAAAGCTGCTCCGAGTTGCTGACGGAGGGGCTGCATGATTGCATCCTTGTACTCTTGGGCTGAAGGTTGTGCGTCTACAAGGCTCTCATCAAGAAAATCATCCTCTTCTTCTTCACCGAAGAAAATGTCTGGGCCTGATGGAGGCATTGACATACCAATCGGGGTCGGGCTCATCATTTGTTGTGGAGGTTGCTGGGGAACCTGCTGGATAGGGGCTGGTGAAGGCACGGTGGCGTAGGGGTCGAAAGTGGGGGAGTCATAGCCAACTGCCTTAGGTGCTTGGGCACGACTCATCGCGGCTCCTGCCCCAGAAGCAACGGCTCCCAGGATTTCTGGTTGAAGGAGCCGGTCGGCAACCTTCTCAAGTGCACTGTTGCTACCGCCACCACCGTCGAGAAGGTTCTCTACCATCTTGGTCTTGAAGATGGCTTTCATGTCCGAGTCGAAGAAGCCGTCGTTGTCCTTGGTACGCAGCATCTCGCGCATGAACGCCATTTGCTGCATGGAGAACTGTTGGTCGCGGGCCTGTTGTTCACGCCGGAGCGATTCTTCACGCTGCTGGTCGAGGCGACGCTGCTCCATCATCATCATTTGTTGCTGGTGCTGCTGGCGGGCGGCAATCTGTTGCTGTGCCATCATGAATTGCATCATGGAGCTCATCGAGTTGGCGACTGGGTCGCCGCTGTCCTTTTGTTGGACCTGCATGAAACCAGGCGTCATAATCGTAGTTGGGTCGTCGAAAGCCTCTGCCTGCATCCTGTCCATTTGTTGCTTGTAGGCGTTGGAAGGCTCAACCTTGACGGCTTCGGGAATCGGAACAACTGTCTGGGGCTCGTCACTGAACATTGAGGTCTTAGGTGCGGACCTGAGAGCGTCTTTGATTTGGTCAGCGGTGAAGCCCTTGGCCTTCAGCCACGCTGCGTAGTACATCTTGATGTCGTCCGTCTTGCATCCAAGCTTCGAGGAAATTTCACCGAGAGCTGGGTGGAAGTTTCCACCCTGGTGAAAGGGTGGACCATCGTACCACTCCTCATCATCGAAGACGTTGCGAAGCAATTCGCGGCGGTCTTCACTGCTCAGTCGGTCCCACTCACTTTGGGGCCCGTCACTTGTTGTCATGTCCATGTCGAAGTCGTCCATCAGTCATCATCCTCCATCATGTCAAGTGGGAAGCCGTCTTCTGTGCAAAGCACCTCTTCCCCGTCTTCGTCGTAGTAGAAAAATTCGCCAGTTTCGGTGTCCTCGTAGATTTCAATCTCTTCGGCATCAAAAGGTACGCCATCGCGGGCCTTCTGAAAATCCGAGCGAACTTTGTTCACCATGTTGACGCCTTTGGCCATCGCGTTTGAACCGAGCATCATCGCGAGTTCTGCAGTCGCTTCTTGAAGGACATCACTGGCCCCACGTGCATGTTTAGGTTTCGCGAGTGGAATGTTGTGTTCCATGAGGATTTTAGCAACTTGGACAATAGCGATGCGCATGTCGTTGAGGTGTTCATCACCTCGGTAGGGGTTGCCGATAAGGGCTTTGAAGAGCTGGTCGAACTTCTGACGCTCTTCTTCAAGCGCAGCAGTCAAGCCAGGTTCAATGATTTCGACCAGGTTCTCACCTCAGTTGCCGTAGGGGTTCACGTTGGGGTCGTCAGCCGAAGGACTGTCATCCTTTGCAGGTGCCGAAGTAGTGGAGGTAGTGGGAGTTTCCTCCTCCTCGTCGTCGTCGTCCCAGTCATCCTCATCGTCAAAGGCATCCATGACCAACTCAGCGAGCATCTCTTCCCAAACGGACTTGATGGCTTCGAGGTCGTCCCACATCATGTAGAGGACATTCTCCCACACGTACATCTCGAGCTTCTTGCCCTCGTCGTATCGGATGAAGAGACCAAGGTCCCCCATGAGGACGTCGGCTTTCTCAATTGTCAGCACTTCACCATCGGGTCCACGCACCTTGACGATGCTTGCGGTTGCCTGCATGTACGGAAGACTCCTTCGTCGTGGGGATAAAGGAACTGCATGGTGGTCAAGAAAAATCACAAGTGTATAGATGATAGTTTTTGCTTTGACTACACACAAAAGTAGATGCAAAATACGACTGAAAGGGGTAAGTGACTACGTGGGTGAGTGTTAAGTTCGTGGTACAGCGTACAAATGTCAGGGGAGATGTGACACGTGCCCAGAGGACGCAAGCGAAGCTTCCGAAACCTTGTCGCCTGGAAAGGTGACAAGGTAGACGACATCGTCAAAACAGACTCAGAAGGGGATTTTGACGACAGCGAATGGGGTAAGGGCGAGTACATTTCGCAGGAAAAGAAGCGTTCGATGGAATTCGTCACACTGTTTCGAAACTTGCATGGGGACATTCCGGAAGTGCACCCCGACTACACCGACTACAAGCACAAGACGATTCGAGTCAACCCAACTACGATTGCGTACTTTGACTTGTTAAATCGCATGCGCAAGATTGGAATGTTCTCTGACATGCCGCGAGAAGTAGTTGCACAGATGGAACAAGAAGTCAGGGGTATGCGTATCTACAACCACCAGGGTAGCGATGACCTAACCTACCCGATGATGGTACACATATCAGTAAGGTTCCTTACGTGGTGGTTAATGGGAGCCAACAAGCACACCGCAGTCATGATGCGTTACATGACGCGAATGGATGGGAAGAAGATTCGACTGAAAGCTGCTCGACTTGCAGTAGACCGTGGGTATATTCTCGAACAGGAATTCAAGAAAGCACTTGGTCTGGTCGAAGAGGACGACATCCAGGAAGTCATTGACATCGCCAATGCAATCGAAGAACCTGATGAAGACGACTTCGACTTCGACGGCATCGAGGATTTGTTCTAAGATTCTCTGTGTGTACTGCAATGCCCACCGTACTTTTCCCTACCGAGCTTGCGGCAAGGTGTACCAGAGATGGTCGGGGCTTTGCAGTGCTCTTCTTCTGGGAAGTTTCCTTCCCAAATGCAGTTACCGCAGTAGCCCGTTTCATTCTTCTTGCGACGGGTGGTGAACTTCTCACCGCAACCACGGCAAGCGGGGATAGGGGCGGACGCCATGAGACTGGGGGTTTCTCCCCGTCCTTAAGTCATCAGGTTAGGTCAACCTCGATGATTTCGAGTGCGGGTGGGTGGCTCATCCCTTCGAAGAGCTTCTGGTTGGCCTTGTAGTACTTGCTGCACCACAAGACGGCTTCGCGTTCGGTCCTGAACGCCGCAACGATTCCGAGTGGGTACTGTGACTTGTTCGGACCTTTGTCGATGACTACCTTCTGCTCCACGACCTCATCATCTTCCTCATCGAAGACGATGATGTTACCATCGTCGTCAAGAGCGCTGACTTCGGACTTCTTGAATGACTGGGTTTCGACCATGAGCTTACGCCCAAGGTTTGGACACTCTGTACGGGGGCACCAAATGCGGATGTGCGAGGGGTCATGAACGATGTAGAAAGACTCAACGGCTTCTTTTGCATTGGCCGCTGCCTCAAGTGCAGTCAGCCTCGCGATGAGGTCTTGCTCGTTCACCAGATTCACTCCTGGTAAGTCGGAGCGTCGTTAATGTTGTTCGAGAACTTGAACTCCGTACCAGGCACCGGGTAGCGCTTGATGAGACGCTTGATGCGGGTAAAGCGCTCTTTCAGCGCGTGGAGCTGCTTGGTTTCGTTGTAGACCTGAATGTCCACCCTGGTAGCACCGACTCCAAACATCTGCCACCACTGGCGAGTGACAGTGAAACACACGTTCTGGGTGTGGTTTTCGAGGAGAGCATTCTGCTCCGGCCCAAGCCAGAGGGTCCAACCATCGGTGGCCGAAGCGGTGTAGCCCTTCACCGGAGTTGTGTGGGACAAGGCTTCCTTGAACTTCTTCTGTCCCTCAGACTTTTGCTCTGGGGTCAGTGGGAAACCGCCGTAAAGGAGGTTGTAAATGTCGTTGTACTCATCGTACCAGTCAATGTTTTCCTCATCGAATTCGGGAGTGTACTCCCCAGCCTTGAACTTCTTCCAGAGCTCCGAGGTCTCCTTCTGCGTCTTGTCGTCGTGGAGTCGGCGGAACTGGTTCCAGGTCAGGTCCATGAAACAAGAAGTCCTACGCTCTGAGGATAAGCGTTGGCATCAAGCGGTGGCTTTACGGATAGCCTCTTCGTAGTGCTCTACGAGACGTGCCAGGGTTGCACGAGAGATTGCAGTAGAGCGATTAAGCTCTGAAATCGAAATGTCAATTCCTGAGACTCGACCATAAGCCGCGAGGTACGAGACTATCCGGTCCAGTAGGGTGCCGATAGGTTGACTGACCCGTGGCCAGAGTTGTTTGGCTGGGCGCACGAAGTTTTCGGGAATACCGATTGCGTGGTAGTAGACTTCGATAAGGTATAGTCCCTTTTCGTAGTCCTCCCCCTTGTGTACCTCGATGTACTGGATTGCTACAGTAAGGAGTTCTTTTTCACGTAGACCGAGGAAGTCCGCGAGGGCAGCAAAACGGACTCGTTTGTCTTCCATCATCATGAAAGCCGTAGCACATTCCATGATGGCAACAACGAGCGAAGGTGGTCGCTCGATGAGGGCATAGGGTCCGTACTTCGTGAAAAGCATGTAGAAGGAAACGAGTTCGTCAATGTTGTTAGCGAGGAAGGTAACGTAGGAGTTGTAGTCTGGACGGTCAGCCTGAAGCATTTCGTCAATGACTGTTCGGAGGGTGTCGTAGGCCGCCGCCGCCATCTGGTCCCTCGGGTTCAGTTCCTTTTCTCCCCCATCAACCGGAGCCATGTCTGCCCCTTCTCCGTCATCCTCAGCATCCCCATCTGTCCCATCACCTGCTGGGGTGTAGTCAGAATCCGTGTCTGATTCAATGTCGGTCTCGACATGGACAAGCAACCCGCAGGTCTTGCAGGTGTAATTGGGAGCGTTGTAGCGGATTTTTCCGTTGAGGGCCCCGCAATCATCGTCCGAGTTGCCGATTAGGCACTCGAAATCATCGGGCAAGATGTCTTCGTACACCTTCCAACCCCCTGTAGGCTACACCGTCTACACACAACACGGGTGTCTTGCGCGTACCGGTTACTGAGAACATTACGTCAAACCCAGGAACGGAGTCACTGGGGTCAATAAGGTCGAAGTCAACACCTGCATCCTTGAGGATGGAGACAGCCTGGGCTGACTCTGCTTGTTCCAGCCGCGCGAACAGCTTGACTGGCACGTTTTGTGCTGAGGTGCGGTTCGCATAACCTTTTCCTCCGAGCGAAGCGGTAGTTGGAGCATGACCGACCTCGCTGAAGCGATGGGGAACATCTGGAAAGGGCTGGGACAGACTACTCCTCCAGTCGAAAACAAGGATGATGTAGGCGAGTTGCGTGCACACGTGGCACGTGTCCAAGAAGAACTTCTCGGAACCATTGAAGCACTGCAAGCTCGAATCGTCCTCCTCGAAAGGACGATTGCGGAAATGGACACTCGCGTGGGGGCGAATGAGGAGACGGTCAAGGAAGTGTCGAACGTGTTCGAACTCATCTCTCCAGAGGAGCTTCTCGGTCGCCCACTGAAGACGTTCTCTGTCCCTGACGATGATGAACCAGTTCGCTCTGTGAAAGGGTTCACCGCTCCGCCTCCAGAAGCGGAAGTCGAAGAGGATGAGGAAGAGGAATTGGTCTTGGAGCTCGACCTCGATGTTGTTGACTACAACGACGACGACCCCATCTCCATGTACGCCATGAGCGTCTACGAGCACATCCTCAGTGAGGGTGGGGTGCTCAACCAGGACATGAAGCGTCTCGACCTAATTCCAGCGGACATCAGCGATGCCGACAGGAAGGCTGTGTATTTGCGAATGGAAGACCTCGGAATCAAGAAGTATCAGGTGAACAAAATGAGGGTGTTCTACTACCTCGTCGGTGAGGGTTCTGAATCCTACAAGTTGTTCATGAAGAAGAGAAAGGAGTCGTGAAAAACCTCGCGCGCCCCCGCACGCGCAAGGTGTTGCGTTGAAAGTGCCACTTCAAGGCTAACTCACAAGCTCGCAGTACATCGTTAAGCATTGATTCAAGGCTAACTTAGGGTTGAATCCGTGAGTTTCAAGGCAAAGTTAGCCTTGAATGACCTTCGGCGCAGTACATCGTTCTCAGACTTTCAAGGCTAACTTTGAACTTGAAAGTCGAAGTCATTCAAGGCTAAGTCAAAATGACCCCGTTTTCGAGGGGGTGGGGGTGTTCGCGCAGCTGAAATCGTCGTTTGCTTATATACTGGCGAGAGTTTTGTCAAGTTCTGGTACTCATTTTGATACACTTAGCCTTGAAAATGGTCGTTTTTTCAAGTCTAACGCCTCGGAAAAGTTAGCCTTGAATTTAGCCTTGAACTCGGAGCTTAGACTTGAAAGTGAAGATTCAAGGTCAAAGGTTAAGACCCTCATTCATTCTCGACGGCCTCATGAACACCGATGAAGTGAGGGGGGCCATTGAGGGAATGGGCCACGTTGACCGCCTTGTCCTCTTTGAGTCCCTCACTGACTTGATGAACAAACTTCCGAGCAAGCACGTCGCTGCCTACCGCTCCGCCCTCTTCCCCACACGCCGCGTCACTCGCCACGCGGACGCAGTTGAGGAGGTGAGGAAATTCATCCGAAGGGAGGGCTACATCACCCTCTACCACGCGAAGGTGAACGACCTTGTCCCTTCCTCCATTGACTCCGCCACCTGGAAGCGATGCTACATCGAAGTCTTGGAGGCCGAGGAGAACCTCACTGTACACACCAAGCGATACCGGCCAGTCGGACACCGCGGAAAGGGCCAGAAGGTCTACACACTGGGCGGCTACACACCTTCCTTCCTCAAGTCCCACAATTTGCCGTACTCATTGCTTACCGAGCAGGAACGGGCTGCAGGCTTCTTCGTCGAGCGAGTCCTTGCCATGCCGCGAATCATGGCGCGTGGCTTCCCTAAGAAAGCTCAAATCGTCGAGGACTTTCAGGCCATTAAGGTCAGCGGGTCTCCAGTTTTCACAGATTTGGACGCAGCGTCTATCATTACCTGGCTCGACGTGTTCGTAAAGCCTGTCTTGGAGAGGAAGAAGAAGTCCGACCCACGCTACGCCAGGTACAGCATTCACAACGGAAAGGTCATGCTCCTCACTCAGTCTGGGCAGACCCTGCAGGAGGAGGAGTGACATGACGAACGACTTTGACATGCTCGACTTTGACGAGCCAAGTCTTGATGACCTCTCGTTGGAACTCGACATCCCAGTCGAGGACGACGCAGCGGACATGAACCGCAACTACGAGATGAAGCGCTCCCTGCATGCTTGGTTGTGCTTCCACGGTGGCCTGTTCTCCGAATGGGGTCTTACCTGTGAGTCGGTCGATGAAGCAGCCCGCACCTCCGCACAACGCATGCAGGACGAGGGCCACTACCGGTGGGACTCGGCTTACCCGACGCGCGAGCGTGCCATGATGTCACTCTGCACGCAGCTCGGCTCCGAGGTTACCCCTTCTCCCATTTGCTTTGACGTCGAGGGAATCCGTATGGGCTACAACCTTCCTATGTCCATCGGAATGGAGGACACCGTGCTGGCGCGTTTCAATGAACGCTTCCCTGGTAAGGCCGGCTGCGGCTACGCTTCCTGGTCCTCTTTCACCGCGTACTACAGGGGTCTCGCTTCCTACCTCGTCTACGACCTCGACCGCATTCTCGAATTCCTTGAGGAGCTTCTCCCCGACTACATGCGCGAAGTGGACCCGGACTGGCACGACCGCATGGGTAACCGCCACTACCGCCATCCCTCTGTTCAGGTCGTTGGTGTCTCCGAAGACCGCGACCGTACTGTTGGTCAGGCAGTGCGCGCTAAGGAGCTCGGTCGCTTGGTCCGCGTTCACGCTCAGATTACGATGCTTTCTGAGTCGAAGACGCAGTTCCTCACGGCCGCTTTCAAGTGCGCTCGTTGCGAGGATGGAGATGTGGAACGTGTCGAACAACACCCCTTCAGCGATGAAATGCTCTTCCCCATTCCCTGCACCGTGCCTGGCCACTACGAGTGGAACGTCCTCGAACCTCCTGAGTCGCGCGTCATTACCATCCGTCGCGCCCACATCCAGGACCCGATGGTGCAGTCGTCTGACACGCCAAGCATGATGGTCGAATTCCAGGAAGAGCTCGAAGACCTCGTCAGCCCCGGTGAAGAGGTCGTCCTTGTGGGCTACGTGCGTTCGCGCCCGATGGGTAAGCAGGCGAAGAAAGACCGCAACCGAGATGTGTTCATGGTCGTTACCGGCATCGAGTCCAACTCGGTTCAGGCCGACATTAGCGTGAGCGAAACGGAGCGCGACGAAGTCCTCGCCTGGGCCCAGGCTCGCTCCTTTACCGAGCGCATGGAAGGTCTCACCCGCTCCTTTGCCCCTCACATCAAGGGGCGCGATGAGGTCAAGCAGGTCCTCATGTTGCAGCAGTCCGGTGGTTCGCACCACTCCTCGCGCTACGATATTCACGTCGCACTCTTCGGGGACCCAGGCACAGGTAAGACGGAAATGGCCCTGTGGGCCCACTCCATGTCCCCTGGTTCTCGCATGGCGAGTGGTGAGCGAGCCTCCATCGCCGGTTTGGTCGGTGGTCAGTCCACGAAGGAGTCCTTCTTCTCCGGTTCGGAAAAGCGCGTCATCGAGCCTGGTGTCCTCGCTTCTGTGTCCCCTGGTGGCATTGCCTTCATTGACGAAGCCCACGCCCTCGACTCGAAGGGTAGCAACCTCACCGAGAGGCTGAATACCGCACTCGAATTCCAGGAAGTCCCAATGTCCATCATCGGTGGTGGGAAGGTCACGACCAAGTGCCCAGTGATTTTCGTCGCCAACCCGAAGAAGGGTGACAACACGAAATTCGACCGAAACAGCCACCTGACTTACTCGCAGCAGGCCGGTATGCCCGCCTCCACAATGTCTCGCCTCGATTGCCCGATTGTCCTCCTTGACGAGTTGAGCGACGAACAGAAGGAAGAGGAGCGGGCGATGGCTGCTCTGCAGAACATGAGCGGCCACTTCCGCGAGAACGCAGAACAGGAAGGCATCCTTTCGCTTCGCTTCCAACAATGCTACTACGCAATGGCTCGAGACTACACCCACATCACGGTCCCACGAGATGTTCTCCTCTACCTCGCCAAGAACCAGGCACGGGCTCGCCTCAGTGCGGTTGATGACGACGTGGTGAACGCTCGCCGTGTGAACACCCTGCACCGTCTGACATGTGCCGCTGCGAAGCTTGACTTCTGCGACACTGCAACCATGGAACACGCGGACTTCGCTCTGGCTGTCATGTCTCGCACGCTCATGGACCAAGCTCCGAGCGCCGCCGAGGGTGGGAAGACCTCTCAGCAGGTGAAGAACACCGACGACCTGTGGGAAACCCTGTGCGACATGCACGCCTCCCAGGCCAAGGAACAGTACACCACTTCGGACATTGAGGCTTACTTCGCGGAACACAAGCCGGTCAAGCGCGACGCTCTCGTCGTCGCTCTCACTGGCTTCGTCGCTACGCAGAAGCGCCACGAACGGTGGGGTGCTTTCATGCGCCGTCGGAAGGGCGTCTACGAGTTTGAGAGCTGACCACTTTCACTTCCAGAAATGGGCCTTGCGAATGGTTAAGTGCCTCTTTCACCTGCTCTGAAACATGGAAAGCACGGGCCTTACCAGTGAGCAGCTTGAAATCGTGAACGCCCCAACCCCGGAGGAGGACATCCTCTTCCGGTCCGGTGGAGGAGGGTCATCC
>Ga0208644_1003594_pt1 | contig 11966 bp, 6 predicted proteins | sample VirMetDEL_Nov_18_FD_184517 | JGI IMG/M metagenome (GOLD analysis project Ga0208644, IMG submission 184517) | Aqueous microbial communities from the Delaware River and Bay under freshwater to marine salinity gradient to study organic matter... | ecosystem: Environmental > Aquatic > Marine >... | reverse complement strand
AACCTTCTTACCCTTATGATCTGTATCTAAAAGTTTTTGGAGTTGAATTAACTTGTCATCGGTCTTTGGAGTAATAGTACCAATCAATCCATTAATCATTTCAAAAGTTTCAATGTCAGATTCTATATCTTGCTTTAATTTTTCAATTTCAAATGCTTCAATCTTGTATTTTGTCTCACCAGCATCTTTAATTTTTCTTTTAAATTCCTCAATTGTGTCCGGATCATGAATAGAGTCAGGATCATCTTCTGCAATTGCATACATTTCTTTTACAGATACATCACCAATTGGAATTATGCCTTCATCTAAGAGTTTGAGAAATATTTTGTGTGTATTGATATAGCGGTTTATACTATCTTTAAAAGAAGCAATACTGCTTTCCATTCTTTTGAGTAGCAAATGTCGGATAAGAGCTACAAGTTTAATTCCAGATCTTTTAAGTTCTTTGTAAATTTCTATTTGTTGAAACTTTGGTTTGACATAAAGACCTAGACTGTATCTTGCAAATGTCAGATGTTCTGCATCAAGCATACCAACAATGGTGTCATATTTTCTTTGGTAAACCAAGTTAATATCATATCTTCCAGTTACCATTTTACGATTGGGAAAGTATTTTCGTTCTTTATCTACTTCCAAATACTTTCTACCATCATCATCTGTTTTGCCGTATTGATTTAGGACATACCTTCTTGTACGTCTGACCATTATGTTTCTAAGCAAATCAACTAGGTCTGCCTCACCTTTCTTTACTTTTCTAAAATATCTGTCAAGATCTGTTTCATTGGCAGGTGGAATGAGTGTATTTGGTGTAGTGTGAAACAACATTATTTGATTTTTTATGTCAGTTGGATTGTTTGCGTAAGGTGTTGCGGTAAGTAAAATGGCTTTTGCTTCACGTGCCTGCATAAACTGATGTAAGTTCTCATACTGACGAGAACCAGCATTTCTAAAATGATGACTTTCATCAATAAGGACAAGATCCCTATCTTTGTAATAGTAATCTTGTAACAACTCAAAATTTTCCTGAGATAATTTACCACGTGAGAGAAACTTTGCATCAACTTCGTAATCAGTACAAAATTTTTTCCACATTGGTATTAGTTGAGGTGGGCAAATGATTAATGGACGATATTCTTGAAGTTGAAGATATTTCATCAATGCGGTACCAACATAGGTTTTTCCAAGACCTACAACATCGCCAATTATCACACCCCCATACTGTTCAAATAGTGTGAGTCCTTGATCAACAGCATTTCTCTGGAATGGAAATAATTTTGGAAATGTTGTAAGAAATACAGGATCAATATCATGTTGTGCATCTAATTTTTCTTGTAGTTCATTATAGGCTGCCTTGAGAAATATCTCATAAGGTGAATATGTCTTGCCAGCCCAAGAATTCGATAGAATCAATTCAAAGTCTTCAGTAAACTCTAATCCATCATTCCAAAGAGTGTCAAACCAATCCAATAATGCGTTATAATCAAGAGGATTAGCTGTCTTGAGATTAAGTTCGCTATTATGTGAAATTCCTGCAATTGATAAATTACTTGAACCAACTATCCCCATTCCCTCTACAGCCTGAGAATCTTTAAGATGAAAGATGTAGGCTTTGGCATGGAGTTTCTCTTTTGGATATACTCTTACTTCGATCTGTTTTGTCTTCATCATCTCAATTAAAATCTCAACTACACTTCTTTCATCAGAAGTTTGACTCATGTACTCTAGTGATTTGGTTATATTTTTTTGAGAGTCAGAGAGTATTGTTGATTTTCTTTCATCATTGATGTGGGATTTTCTTGAAATATCTGTAGATACTTCTTGTATACTGTGAAATCCTTCTATTAATGCCTCAGATGTGGTTTTATCAGTGGTGTTTGATATCAGTAATCGAATCTTGTCAACATCCTTTAGTGCATTTATTATTACTGAAAAACCAGATATGAAAAAATATCCAACTGCAATACTGGCATTGTCTGTTTTTGGAAGAATCTTTAAAAGTTCATCTTTTAATTTAATTTTATTATTTTCAATAACATTATCTGCTTGAATTCGTGATGACATGAGAATATTGTTCTTAGTATGATATTAGTTTTTAAATTAATCTAAAATTGTAACTACGAAAAATATGAAACTCAATTCTCACAATGAGATCTTTAATGATTTTTAATTCAACCGCGTATAATAGATTGAGGATTACTATCCCAGTTGTGGATCTAGATATCTACCCACCAACCAACAACAGGACAGGCATCCCAACGGATCAGATCCTCAACTCGTTTAGCAGTAGTCTCAAGCATGCCTGAATAATCACCCGTATCCACTGCAATGGCGACATGATTTACCTGTACAGGATCAGAGGGGTTTTTTGAATCAAAGTAAACCATCTGAATCTTCCAATCTCTAGTGTATGAGGAGGATCGTAGCATATCAGCCATTAGAATTACAGTATCCTCACAATCCCCCCCACCTCGAGTCATTGTCTCAATTGCGTATCTTGGATGTTCACCAATATCTGGAGAATATACTGTTAGGCGTGACGTGACATACCATACTTCATAGATAAAGTCAGCATCACCATTACAATTTTCATAGATTTCATCAATTACATTTGCAAAGCTGTATTTCACATAACTTGAAAATTCACCAATCTCCTGATTTTTTCCTTCTGGATATTGTATTGTTTGGATTGGATAGGTGATATTTTGTAAGTATGATTCGTATGTTTGGATTGGTATTTCCCATCGGTATTGATTTCCTTTTGAATCATGGATAATCCATTTTATTTTTCCATCTTCAATTACTGTAATGTTGTTTTGCGTCATTTAGATTTTCATCAAATTTTATGCTGATGTAATATTTATTGAATCTGTTATTTTTTCAGAGACATATACATCTCATATATGAGATAATTTTGGAAAAATTATTGATCAGAGAATTATATGTCATAAAAAAAATTGTATCTATGAAATTTGAAAAAATGGGATTTTCTCTGTGAGTACTTGCTCACATGATTCTTGCTTCCAACACTGTGGAAAAGCTTTAGAGATACATAATTCTCTTGTATCGTTTGTATTTCCGAATTCTTCCTATCTTGCTTTCTGTGTCTCTAGTCCCAACCAATTCAAACAACCTGTGAATCGAATCCAAGATATATACAACAATAAACCGATTAATCTATTATTGTGGTCTCTTTCTGATGATTTTTTTCTTTGTATTGGGATCTTTGTCTATCATAAAAGGGGCTTTTATCGATGTCAAGACTTCTAAATGATTTCTAATTTGGTTAATAGAACCATGCCCAACTTTTTCTCTACATAGAAATGTAATACTTGGAAGTGTCTCTTTATAATCAATCCAACCATTTTGTAATATTTCATCTACAAGGTATTGTCTTGTAATAGAATAACATGCATTACTAATCTCAATTTCAGTAGATGCTGACTTTTTCTTGGGATTTCTTTCTCTCACATATATCGCGTTTCTATTTTCCTCTAGTTTTTGTTCTATAATATCGATATACTTGTGGAGATTCTTTGCTTTATCTGTATTACATGACTGATGGGCAAGAGCTAAATTGTCCAAGTCGTTGTTGAGTGGGACTCTGTTTTCTATATGTTCTAGCCGTACATCTTTAGGATCTTTAAATCCCATATTACACAAATAGCATTTGTATCCGTCTCTTTCTATGACCAGTTCTACTAGTTTTTTCCTCTGTGTATATGATGGATATCCTGCCATTGTATTAGTAGTATCTCCTGTTTTTCAATTCCTGAGAGAGAATTTCTGAAATAAAAGAAATTGGAAACAAAGTAATGTTGAAACTATTCATGTAAAAATTACCTCTTCTCTTACAAGGAACTCATTGGATTCTGCTTCCCTACAGTCTAGACATAATTCTACAGTATAGTTGCCTGAATAACTGGAAAACTCTAGTCTTAATTTTGGTTCATGTTTGCATTTTAATTTCATTATTTGTAATAAGTGAACTCAAAAAATGTTACTTTCGAATATCTTTTTACGTACTTTTTTTACTGATTTTTATGCCTCATTCTGATTCATTCATTACAAAAAAAGATTCATTAAAGCAAAAAATTATTGAATTTTTACAAAATAATCCTCCCTGCAAAATGGAAAAGATTAGAGAGTATGTTCCCATACAAAATAGAAAATATCTCAGATTATATCTTGATGAGCTTGTTGTTGAAAAAAAAATCTGGTTTGATCAGAGATTTGAAGTGTATGCTTCCATTACAATCTCTCAAAAGAATATTCACAAATACTTGCTGAAAGCCATTCCGTTAGGATTAGAAGAACAATTTAAACAATTTAAAGAAATCTGTTCTGATGGTAAAACAGTTCAGGTCAAGGATTGTACCAAAGAATCAGATTGTTTAGAAATTTCAATTGATGGAGTGCTAAGAAAAATGTATTGTTATTTCAAACTCAGAGAAAAGATCTTATTTGTGGAAAAAGAGATTATTCAAAATTCCAATAGTTCAAAATTGGCAGTAGAATGGTATGAAAAAGTCTACATTGAGATACTGCTTAACATTATATTTCATCTAAAATACATTAAACAAAATTCAGGGATGGTTTTATCATCTAGATTAAGTAGGCTTACACTAGAATTCGCAAATCAATTGTGGAGTGATGAACTTTACATTTACAATTACAATCATGGAGCATATACATTTGGAGATTTGTTAAAGATTCTCAATGTGTATCTCAAAGACGGAGTAAAGGAAGCTTCTGCAATACATCTGATTCTCAGTAATGTATCTAGAAAAAGAGGACAGAAAATAACAATAAAAGAGATAGAAGAGTCCAGAATTAACTTAAACAGACAATTCCCAAAACATCTAAGAAAGACAAAGGATCTTCTTACCAAAGTTTTAGATTCCAATGGTCAGTTGGATCACGACAAATTTGTTAGAATGTATTATGCATATCTTGGAAAACCACATGCAGTACTCTCAAAGGAAGAAATGAAAATCATATATCGATTGGTGGGAAAACAAACTGCTAGTATTATTAAAATGACAAAAATTCCAATCAAAAATGAAGAGATGATCAATCTTCCATCATTTGATACTTCTCCATTCTTTTGATTTTCATTTCGAGTTCTCTAATCTTTCTAGATGCATCTAAATTGAGTTGGTTTTGTTTTTCTAATTCGTTTGTTTTTGCTTTTTCTTGTTCTAGTTTGATTTGTATTCTGTATTTGTCATCTATCATCAGTTCAGACATCGCATCTAGATATTGTGGAATCATATCAACAATATTTGTCCAGTAATAGTTTTTGTCTGTCTTTACGATTCCTCCATGTCCAAGTAGTCTTTCTTTGATTACTAGTGAAGAAAGAGTTGATGATTTTTGATTGGATTCCATCATTATCTTATCATAGTATCGTCTAAATCCGTGTGTAACTGGAACATCATGTCTTCTTTTTCCCTCAGTAAGGGGACTTACAATTCCAATTCTGTTTCTAATCTTGTCAATTCTTGATCTAATTGCCTTGTCAGAAATAGGTACAGGTCTTTTGAATCTCTGTAAAATGACGGGATCATTATTTTGTGGTTGTCTATTCATTTTAGACATCCAAAATATTTTGTATTCCATTAACTTGTTCCACGCTTCAATTGAAATGAGTGTCTCATATTCTTGACTAGTGCCCTTGTAGATTTTCATAACTGCACAAACAATTGTTCCATTGTTGTATGATTCTAATTTGTAATCGTTTTTTACCTTGTATACTGGATATATGCATTCCCATGTTATATCGTTCCATGCACCAACTCTAAAACCACCAGAACTTTCTGCTAGTATGACAAATTCTATGGCCAGATTATCAGAGTGTTCAAGGAGTGTCTTAATCTCATCTCTAGTATAGCCTCTACCCTTGTGGATGTTGTTTAATTCAGGATACATGGTGTAGATTCTTTTCCAAGCAATTCCAACACCATTCATATCTAGTAATTTTTTTATTGGCTTGATTTTGTTTGGAATGGTCGAAGGATTGAGATATTCAGAATTATCTTTGTCAAGACAAGTTCTATTTTTTAGATGTTGTACATATTGGGAAACAATTGCCAGGGTTTTTTGCTGATCATTTCTTGCAAGTTCTACAAACTCTTGTGCCCGCTCGGATAGATTTCCTTTCAGTATTTTCTTGCAAACAATATTCAGAAATGTTGAAAGATTTCTCAACATAGGATTTCTAGTTTCATTTGATTTGATTCCAGAATGAAAATTAGTTAATGCATCTTGTGCTACTAATTGTATTGATTCTGGATCTAATTCAACGACTTTCATGCCTATAGATACTCACCTGCTTGAGTTGTTACTTTCGATGAATTGTTATTGTACCTTTTTTGAGTCCAGTAAATGCACTTAGGATATAGCGGGTCTAGAGGGATTATGGACCATCTAAGTGCATTTTCTAGACTCAAGATAGAGTTATCTTGAATCAATAATTTAGTCCAATTACTCTAAAAATTAAATGTTTCAAAGAATTTGGAAGGTTGAATTTTTATGGTGTATATGAATTTGAAAACCATGGAGAAATTAGGTTCAAAACTTTTCTCAGAAATTAAAATTCAAAATACTGTATGTACAGGGGATTTGAAACAAGAAATAGCAATTGGTTCATTTAACAAATACAGACACCTCAGTTCCAATCTTGATTTGTATAGATGCGGATATGTAAAAGACGATACCATGATTGGTCGTGTGACTGTATTTAGTTCAGGAAAATTAATCTCTGTGGGGACAAAAAGCCCTATTGAAGCAAAAAAAGAACTTGAAAAGGCTTCAAAAATTCTACAATCACACAAACTCTCAAAACCAATAAAAATTATTCCTCAAATAAGAAATATAGTTGGAAGATTTGATTTGCAAAAAAAAATACCTATTGAGAAATTAGCTAGAATCATTCCTAGATCCATGTATGAGCCAGAACAATTTCCTGCCCTAATTTACAACATTCATGGCAGTTGTACTGTCTTGTTGTTTTCTTCTGGAAAGGGAGTCATAGCTGGTGCAAAATCAATCGAAGATTTGAACTCGGCGTTATTTGAAATAAAATCTAGGATAAAATAATTTTTAGTGATTATTTTCAAGATATGCAAGTAATTTATTCACTGAATCAAGTATAATCTTTCAAGTTATCTCCAATCCTTGTACTATAATCTCTGGAGTTAATGAGTTCTCTGTATCTTTAAGTGATTCGTCCTTTTCCAGAAAATATCAAGATTAGTCTGCAAGAAAATTAAAATTTTAAGTGACGAATTAAATAAATTTTAAGAATGTAATTCTGAAATTTCTATTCTAATCTCTTACTATAGTTTTGATTTCCTCTTGTGTAATTTTATAAATTTCAAAAATAACAGTATTTAATTTTTGTTTGATTTTTTCAATGGATAATTCAATATTGCAGATTTCATCTTTTTTTAGATTATGATTTATCATAAGTAATTTTTTATTTTCAATTATTTTAGAAGTCATAGAAATGATATCATTTTTTTTGTCTTCTGAAAATACAATTGGCATAGAAAAATTTTTAACTTTATCAGGTTCATATTTTTTTGTCACACCTCCATGATATTCAGCTCCAAAATTTGAATACCACCAATCAAATAGTTTACTGTTAATAATTCCCAAAACATACAGTGGATCTAATTTTTTAGATATGATCATCGTATTAGTTCCTTTAAAAACACTTTTTTTGTCATCAAAAGCAAATGATGGCTCTTTAGCAGTACGGGGTGACAATATTTTATATCCATTTTCTTGAATTAATTTTAAATTCCTAACATTTGGAAAATGCCACCAATTTTTCTTTTTATCTTTAATTCTATTTGATAAAATATGGTAAATATTTGGAAATTTATTCTTAAAATCGGATTCTAAGGAAATGTTATTTGCCACAATCCAATATTTCTGATTTTTTTGTGATACAACATATGGTGTAATTTCATTTGAATCTAAAATGAGGTTATAAAGTATCTCCATTTCATTTTGGGGAATTTTAAGATATTCATTAGAATTAATCTCAAATAGTGATGCAATATTTACCGGTGGTTGGAATCCACCATTTACGGAAAAATATTTTTCGTCATTAAAATAAAATAAATTATTCATAGATTCAATTTTTGTTTTAATTGTATAATTTAAATCAGAAATAAATTTCCATGGAGAATCTCCAATTTTTGAAAAATCTTTAATTACAAAATTTGAAAAATGTTTTTTGCTAAGAATATTTTTAACTTTTGAATCATCTAATTCATTAATAAAATAATGATGAATTTTAAAATCACTTTGTTTTGATAATGTTAAAATTAATGAATTTGTGCCTATAGTATCATGCCCAACAAAAACTTTGTAGTTGGGATGAAATTGGATAATTTCTACACTAGTAGATTTATTTAATATATAATTTCTAAATTCTTTACAACGATTGTATTCAAGCCATTCTTGAGGAATAATTATTGATGAGATGCCATTTTCTTTAATTAGATTAATTATACCTACAATAAAAAACAGATAGTAATTTGGATGAGCATCTGCATGGTTTATTCTACATGAATATCTGCAATCTAAATAAGTTCCATCTTCAAAAAATTTTCTCTCAATACTAGAAATTTTATTCCAAGAAATATAAGGTGGATTTCCCACAACAGCGTCAAATCCAGAATCATTTTTTTTATCAGCATTTTCATCATAAAAAATATCTGGAAATTCTAAATCCCAGTGAAAAAATTTTGTATCAGATGATAGATTCTGAATTTTTTTCCATTTGTCATCCGAAAAAAAATCTAAACTATTCTCAGCAATTTTTGCTTTAAAATCAGATACAACAGGAATGTCAAATCCAAAGGATTCAGCAACCTTGCAATTCAAAAGAGATTTGATATTGTAATAGATCGAGCCGAATGATTGGATTTTTTGATATTTCTCAAGCTTGGTTTTTACCGCACTAGCGTTGTCCTCTTCCAAGTTTTCAAACATAATGAAATCCTTGATATTTCGCTTGAATTGCTCTCTGCCTTTTTGCGATTCCATCAGGGTGGTTTGTTTATTGAAAAGGACGTCTATTTGCGTGCCAATAAGAGAGTTGCCGTTTTTTAGATGTGCACTAAGAAACGATAAAGGTTTGTCTGAAGACAGGGTTTCAAGCCATATAGAAACCATGGCTAGATCAACAGCTAGAGGATTAAAATCAACGCCATACACACAACGCCTTGCAACTTCTCTTTTACGCTCAATTAATTGTTGTTCTGAAATTTGTCCATGTTCTATCTCACAGATTCTAGACGCAGTGTAATTTATTACACCAATAAGAAAATGACCAGAGCCCATAGCAGGATCTAAAATATTTAGCGAGAGAATTTTTTCAATTTGTTCAAATTTATCCTCAGTTTCACTTTGAATCTTCTTTATGAGGGGTTCAATGGTATTTTGGACCATGTAGTCAACTATTGGTTCCGGAGTATAGTAACTGGCACTTGATTTTCGGTCTTCTGGATTTGGCAATTCAACGATTTTATTTTTTTCAACTGTTAGATGGTATTCCAAGAGACTTTCATAGATTGAACCAAGATGTCTTGTTTCTAATGCAGAATAATCTAGAATGAAATAGTTTCCTTTCTTGTCTCTATTCCTGGTAAGCAGACTCAACATCCCCAAAAAGTTTGAATTTGGAATACTCCATTGTTCTAGTTTGGGGTTTAACTTTCTATCAAATATTCTTCCATAGTATGAACGCATAAAGAAATCTTCTTTGTTATAATCTAATTCCTCGCTACCAACTTCAATTAATCTAAAAAGTTTTTTGATTCTTTTTTGTACTTCATACTCATCTAGTTTTTCTATATTGACGGATTTCAAAAGCCATTCTTCTTTGATCCACTTTAAACTAAACTCCTTTTTGTAAACGGGATGATCTGTTGGAAAAATTCCTCTATCTTCTGCATAAAGAATAAAGATTATTCTATAGAGTAAAATAAAAATATCTTCTCTTATATCATCAAGTGTTTCATTACTTAGTAATAGATTATTGGTTTTATCAAAAATTATTCCTTCTGAAATTATTTTTAATGCCTCAAAAACATTCACAGTTAATTCATCGTGTATTCCTATTGCAAAAGAATCAAAGGCATCAGACATCTTTGCTAAAATTGCTGTAGTTGAATCTTCTTTTGAAATAGAAATTTTTTCCAAGAAATCTAAAAATGTTTTTGGTACTCCAGTTTCAGGTCTAATGTCAATAGGAATGTGTCTAGTCTCAGAAAATGATTTTGAGAATTCTTTTGAGAGGTTTGAAAACACCCACTTGAATCCAGTAGGATTGTGAGAGCATATAAGACACAGACCATGATTTTCTTTGATAATTTTTGTTGAAATTCCTTTCCAATGTTTTAGGGAGTCAGTGTTTGTCTGCAGATAATAGATTCGATAGTCATCTTTTTTGGCAATCATACGTGCTTCTGTAATTATTGATTTTTCATCATCATTCCAATTATCTTTGTTTACAGGATCATCAGCAAAATCATAATTTAGATGTGCAAATAGATTTCTTAAGGAGTTCAGATCTGTAAGTCGGAATGCAAGACTCTCTAGTTTTTTGTCAGCCAATCTTTTGCTCCAAATATTTACTATATAGGATTCTTGGAGACTGAATTCCCTCCTCTTGTCGCTTTACATGATTTTGTAATTCATAATGAAGGTATAATTGCCTCAAACTGTTGATTAGTTCTGAATCATCCAAATCACTTTTCTTCATTTTGAGCAATTCACGATTAAGTCTGCCTTTGATTATTGGAATTGAAAATGCCTTTCGTAATGTTTCTATCATCTCTTTCTGATCAGAGTGTTTTCCCATTGTAGCAAACTTCATCAGATTTTCAAGAACCCATTTTTGTGCAAAACCTAATTTTTCGTTGGAGTTTGCCCTTGCCCTAATCTGTTCAATGTCATCTAGGAATCTCTTCCATCCTACTGAAACCAGCGCATCATAATCTTTTGGTGTGGCATACACTGCTTTGTCATCTGATTCCAAAAGTCTGAGAGTATCCCTTGATGTAATTTCTCTAATCTCTTTTTTAGGATTGATCAAATAGTATTTTCTTATTCTACCACTAATGTCAGAACCACTTTCACATGCAAGCAACAACTGTCCACTAGTAGTTTTTTTCCCAGAGCTTCTAACACCATCAGGAATTTTTTTGAATTTGTCCCAGTATTCAGGATCATTAATCTGTATATTTCGTAATATTTGTTCAAATTTGGATGGTTCTAACGGATTTTCCTCTTCTCGGTCAAGAATGGAATTGTCTTGGTTGTAAATTGCATAAATATCCTGAGTGTTGATTGTTTCATTTTCTGTCAAAATTTTATAATCCTCACCGATTACTCGTTGTATCTCATCTATCTTGTGACTAACTGAAGCCTCCAAACCTAAATCTTGTTCAATTTTTGGATCAGGTAAAAAGTTGTGTACTGTTACATACTCATTTTGACTTCCAATTCTATCCACTCTACCTGCTCGTTGAATTAATCTTACAGGATTCCAATGAAAATCATAATTAATTATGACCTGTCCTGCTTGTAGGTTTACACCTTCAGACAAGACATCAGTGGTGATTAAAAGTGAAATCTCTTCTGATTTTTTAGGTCTCTCATCACTACTTGGATTATTGTCAGGATCAAACTTTCTTGCACATTGAATTACATTTCCTGTTGCAGAATCTACCTGCTCTTTAACTCCTTTCCATTTCAAATAATCATTAAGATATTGCGCAGTTGTGGAAAATTCAGTAAAAATTAGAACCTTCTTACCCTTATGATCTGTATCTAAAAGTTTTTGGAGTTGAATTAACTTGTCATCGGTCTTTGGAGTAATAGTACCAATCAATCCATTAATCATTTCAAAAGTTTCAATGTCAGATTCTATCTCTTGCTTTAATTTT
>Ga0208644_1003593_pt1 | contig 11968 bp, 20 predicted proteins | sample VirMetDEL_Nov_18_FD_184517 | JGI IMG/M metagenome (GOLD analysis project Ga0208644, IMG submission 184517) | Aqueous microbial communities from the Delaware River and Bay under freshwater to marine salinity gradient to study organic matter... | ecosystem: Environmental > Aquatic > Marine >... | reverse complement strand
AGAAACATCATTATTCAACGAACTAAAACGTGAAGTTGAAAGTCACAATTTGACAAAGAAGGAGTTAACAGAAGCGGAATTGAACTTCAAAAAACTACACTACGCTTTTAATCAATTACTTGACGAACATTGTCAAAAACGCGAAGTGCAGGGTTATGACGACATAGAAGAAGTTCGTTACAGGTTCATGGAGTTAAGCGGTTTATTAGATTTGTAATGGAAACATTTGATGGTGCGGAATTTGACATACCGCAAACAGACCCGAAAGAAGAACGCGACAAACAAATAAAACTTTTGCGTAATGAGATTCAGTTCCTTAAAAGCGAATTGAATATGGGCGCAAAAATGCAAGGTTTGGTTGGCGGTTCAGCAATTGGTTATGCGCTTGGCATGGGTGGATTAGGAATTGGTTTGGGTGCTATATTGGGTTATAATTTGGCGCACAACAAAACCATCACACCCGAACTTCGTCAAAAGATAATCATTGCCATAAAGCAAAAGAAAAGCCAATTAGACAAATTGGAAAATCTTGAAAACGTTAAACGTGCAGAAGGTACAGGTATTATGTCGTCAAGCGACATGACACACTACGAGTACGAAGAATTACCCTTTACAGGCAAGTGGTTGAGTTTTATTGGTAGACCATCAAAGAACTTTCATGCGCTTATTTTCGGTAGACCTAAAATGGGAAAATCTTATTTTGCGATTTCGTTTGCAAAGTATTTGTCAAACTTTGGTCGTGTCATGTACATAGCATCGGAAGAAGGTTTTTCAGCAACGTTGAAAAAGAAGATAGACGACTTTGGTTTGGCGAATTCAAACGTTGACTTTGCGAACTTTCGTGATTTCATACAAATCAAAAATTCATTACGTCAAAACCCTTACGACTTCGTTTTCATTGATTCAATTAACTTCATTAATCTTGAACCACATGACGTAGAAGAATTAAAGGATTTGAACCCCGATACAGCGTTTGTAACGATACAACAAGCAACCAAACAAGGTTACGCAAGGGGAAGCCAAGAATTTGCCCACAACAGCGATATAATCATTGAAGTTGTTAATGGGGTGGCTTATGCAACAGGTCGTTTTGCACCGCCAAGTGAGATGCAAATTTTTGACACACCGCAACGTGAATCCAATAGTGACAGAAAAACAGATTTGAATTCATACGATAGTTTGTCAAATAATGACTTGGGTGGAGATTCACAATTATCATTAGACGACTTTTTTGGATAAACATTATGAACAGAGAACACATAATAGAATTCATTGACGAAGAATATCTTGACAAAGTATTGTTCGCAGACGGATTTGACGACGCAATTATTGGTTATGACGAACAATCAAAACGCGTCGTTTATTCACAACAGAGAATGATTTTGACATTGTTGAATGACGGAATGGAATTTGAAGATGCAATTGAGTATCTTGGCTTCAACGTTTGGTCGGCTTATGTCGGTGAACACCAACCTATATATATTGTTGAATTAGAATACTAATGAGAGCGTCAAAAACCCCTGCACCATTAAAAGACAGAATCAAAGGTTCGCGAATCAATAAAAAAGGTTCTGCTTCAACTTCAAAAGGAAACATCTTGTTTTCAGCGCCATTGATTGCTTCTATTAAAACAATCATTGAAGGAAGCAAGGTTTCGCTACCGACTGCAAAGGCAGTTGTTAGGCGGGGGTTTGGTGCTTATTCAACTTCGCACAGACCCAATGTTTCAAGAACTGCATGGGGTTTGGCGAGATTAAAGCAATTTGTCAAAAAGTCAAAAGGTCAAAAAGTTAAAACAGCATACACCCAAGACGATGACTTGTTGTAGTTTGTAGATTTGACAAACTATGTTATATTCGCAGTATGCCTTTAATTAGACCGACGGATTCAGCGCAGTTAAGTAATGCTTTTTCACGATTTTGCAGTAAGTTAGAAGATTGTATTCGTAGAGATGGAACTGCCGATACAGAAGGATTTTTCACAAGCGGAGTTACTTCAAATTTTAACAATTATGCAAGTAGTTATAGCGCAGATTCAATTGTAAGTGGTTTGAATAATCGCTTGTTGTCAAGAAATCCTACGGGTTTTTCAAATACTGACATCAACACGTTAAAACGTCGTGTAAGTTTGGGTTTGTTTTCACCCGTATTGACTAACATGAAGTCAACAATTCTTTGCGCGTTTGAATTGACAAATCGTGGTCAAGCCAATAGAATCAATAAACAACAACTTTACACATTTTTGTTTTGTTTGGGTTTTCCCGTTGGTTTGATTGCAAAAATCATTTTGAATGGTAACGTCGGTGGTGTTAGAAATGGAGTATTGACACACAAAGTATGGGCAACTTCTACTTTGGTTGTAATTTCGGGTCGTGGACTTTTGAATGATGTAAAAAAAGGTTTTTTGGGCAATGAAAACGTGGGTTCTTTATGGCAACACAGATTTTTTACCATTTCTTTATTGTGTCAAAAAGTTGGGGGTTTGAATCTATTCAACAAGTTTGTTAATTGCACAGACCAAAAACAACTTCTTTCATCAGTTGTACCCGATTTCAACCCGCAAAGTTTGACAACAAATTTACTTTGTTATGGAAGCGGTGAAAATAACGATGTTTACAGAATCAATACGATAAATTTGTTCCAATCGGCATTCGCAGAACAACGCGGTCAAAGAAGAACGGGTCAAACTTTGTCAAGAAATGCAGTAAACAGAACTGATTTGAGTAGTTCAACTGCACTACCAAGCGCATCAAATACACCAAGAAATTCCGAAGTTCGCAGTAGTGTGTCAAGTGAGCAATCAAGACCAATTACAACACCTACACGCAGTACAGCAACTTCACCTGTTCGCGATGAGCCATTGCAAGAATCAATTGGTGTTGAATTTGAAGTTGTAAGACCAAAAGAAATTCCGTACAGAGAGTTTGTCAATACCATCGTTAGAAAATTTAGAGAAAATGGTTTAGACGTACAGGCAGAAGGATATAATCACCAAACAAGAAACTATTGGAAACTTGTACCCGATGGTTCTATTAGCGCACAAACGGGCGATAGTTTAAGGGGTGATTCGGGTATTGAATGTGTATCGCCTGTATTGAACGGAAAGAAAGGTATTGTAGATATCAAAAAAGCAATTCGTTCTTTGGTTGGTGCAGGTGCATCTATTAATAAATCAGTTGGTTATCATGCACACTTTGGTATAGCGGGTTTATCAATTGAGCATTTAAGAAACTTGCTTTACAATTATCGCGGGTTTGAACCAATCATTGATACAATCATGTTGGAGAATAGAAGGGGTGCAGTTAATAGTAGTTCGGAATCACAATGGGCAAAATCTTTGTATAGAAGATTTCCAAATGAAAATGACTTTTGGCAATTACTTGAAAGTTGTCAAAGTGTAAGCGATATACAATCTCGTGTTTTTGGAAACGACAGATACCAAAAAACCAACTTAATGGCATATAGTCGTTATGGAACAATTGAGTTCCGTCAGCATGGAGGTACGTTAGAAGAAGATACAATCATTTATTGGTTGTATTGGTTACACTTTTTAATTCAAGTTTCTAAACGTAAAAAATTGAGTTTCTTTGATTTCAAACAAGTTCGTAATATCACGCCTGTTTGGTTGTCAACTTGGATGGGAAACAGGTCGTTTGACATGAGTGGTCGTAACTTTAACGCAGTATAATTTGACAAACTATGAAATACACAATAATTGATAGCGCAACCCATACCATTATCAACGCCAAATCCAAAAAAGATTTGTTCAAAGAAATAAAAGATTCAACACCATTTTTTAGAAATCAAACCGACAAACAATTTATGGAAGGTTATTCCATACGTCGCCAATTACTTGGTTTGTCAAGTTTGAATACAACAAGTGTAGAAAAATTCATTGATTCAATGATTGCGAATCAATTAATTGTCAAAGGTGTAATGAGTCAAAAAACTGCAATTAGCAAGTTTTCAGCAAAAACTAAAAAACAATCGGGAATCGGTGGTCGTAAAACCATTGATAAGAAAGTTGAAGCAATCCAAAAGAAGCGAGAATTTGAAGCAAAATTAGATAGGATGGATGCCGAACAAGATGCAAAACTTACACCCGAACAAAGAAAGAAATATAGGTTACTTGAAATGCAACGACGCGAAGCAAGAAGGAACGCGGGTACGCTACCTAAAACTTTTAGTGAGCAAAAAAAAAAAATAGGTAGTACAGATTCCGTTATTAGTTTGTCAAAAATCAAAGAGTTTGCAGAATCAATAAAACAAGTTGAACGCGATAAGTTTAAGAGAAGTAGAAAAATTCAAAAGTTTATTGAAGCGAATACCCCTTTGGTCAACGCAGAAGATTTGACAAAGGGTTCAACCATTTGGGTTTTTTCGGGCGCACCACAATACTATATAGGTCGCGCAAAGTTGGAATATAAGAGTTCGTCAAAATCGCCTAATTTCGTTACGCTATATTTGACAGATGACAATAAATACGAAGAATGGCGTAAGGCAGATAGTTACGAAAATTCAATGAAAGATTTTGACCAAATAAGTATTCCCGCCATACGATTCGGTGAAGGCAAATACTATAAATCTGTTAAGAAAGACAAGAAAATCCCGTTAGGTTAACGACTAACAATCGCGTTTTTATTTGGGTTTGCGGTTTCGGTCATGGTTTGACCCTTTTTGTTTTTGGTATAGAAGTAATATCCCAATATCGCAATAGCGGGTAATGTAATACCGCCAAAGTCAAAAAAGTCACGCTTTGTTGCTTTTCTTGACCTTGCAGAAGATTTTCCACCAAACACTTTTCCAATCATGGAGTAGTTTCCGAATTTTGATTTTTTAGCCATAGTTTGTCAAATTTAATTATTTTGCAACGTATTCGTTTGGATTCTGTATGATGAATTTTCCACTTGCAGTTTGTAAAATCCAAAATCCGTTGGTGTCATAAGCCAAAAAAGAATACTTTGGAAACAATGGTTCGTTTTTCAATATCTTGACGTTACCGCCATCATTGTTATACGTCTTACGTGCTTTGTCAAAATACTTTGTTGGAACGTTGGTATCTGTTGTTCTTACAATTTTTGCTTTTTCCTTATAGTACAGATTTTTCAACTTGTCACCAAACGCCATACGTGATTTCTTTGTATTTGAATCTTGTTGCAATTTGATTGCAGTTGCTTCGCCTTTTACAATTGCTTCAATGTACTTATCAACGTTGGCAGGTGTCAAACGACCATTGAGTGCATATTCCTTTGGAAACTTCTTTTTTAACGCTTGGTTGGTTTGTGAACTATCACTTTTTCCCGCATCTCCATCAGCACCCGTTCCCAAAACAAGTTGAATCTTTTTAACTTTTGACACATAGATTGGGTCTGTCAAAGGATTTTTTGGTGGCGTGAATACGATTTTCTTTTCCGCTACGGGAGTCGTGTTTGGAACTTCTTTTTCCATCTCACTATCCATTGGGGGATTTTTTTTGTATTTAGCAATCAGTTTGTCAACAAAGGGAAGTTTTCCTTTTGTATATAGGTAGTAACCCGCACCGCCTACCGCAAGTGTACCCAACAATAAATAATCAGCAGTTTTAAGTTTTTTAGCCATTACCAAAGAATTTTGTTTGCAAAGTAACCATTTTTGTTTTGAATTCCAATATCGTTAGCGTGACGTATCTTATATAAGCGACGTCTTTTATCAGCATAACCTTTTGGAACTTTACCCCTTTTTTCTAATTTAAGGTAGGTAGGATAATCCAAATAACCCTTTGCACCGATAGAAGCAATTTTACGACCATTGCGAAAGACATCAATTTTCTTGTCGGGGTCTGTGGATGGTTTAATTTCAACACCCAATTTTTTCGCTTGTTCGCGGGAATAATCTGTAATTACATAAGGCATGGTTCAAAGAAAGTGAATGTATGTCAAAAAAAAATTTGAAAAAAATTTGAAAAAAGTTTGCAAGTATCAAAATCGTTTGTATCTTTGCTACATCAAATCACCACAGAGAACAGAAAGATAGGCGTAGTTCACTTGGTTTTTTGATGCAGACAAATTGTTTTTCATGCGCCTATCTTTCATTTTAACCAACAAAAAAAAAGGAGAACAAATATATGTGTATCGCAATTCTAAACCAAAAACATGAGTTGTCATTGGAAACAATCACAAATTCATGGTACAACAACCCGCAAGGCGGTGGTCTGTTGTTCGTAAACAAAAAGACAGGCAAACTGCAAAGTTTCAAAACGTTTGAGTTGAAGCAATTCTACAAAGCGTACTTGGAGTTTCTTGACGTTGCCAAAGATGACAAAATGATTTTGCATTTTCGTATCGCTACGCAAGGCGTAAAATCACTTGACAACCTGCACCCTTTCATTAATGAAGTTTCGGGTCTTGGATTCGTTCACAATGGCATTATTTCGCAACATTGTGACAGAAACAATTCAAAGTCGGACACAGCGTTATTTAACGACGTCGTTGTAACCAAATTGGATTCCGATTTCGTGAATGACAAAGATTTGCAAACCCGAATGGAAAAGTATGTAGGTCGTTGGAATAAATTGATATTCATGAACGACGACGCAGACACAACCATTATCAATGAAGTGCAAGGTGAGTGGGTAAACGACCAATGGTTCAGCAATGATTCATGGTGTACGTCAAACCGCTATCATGGTCATATTAGAATGTAAAAATCAAAAAATAAAACATATGGAGAACAAAACATTAAAACCGACAATCAACAAAAAAGTAAAAGCCATTTTCATTGAACCACACTTGGGTAGGGTTTCCGAAATTGAAGTAACGGGTGGGTTTCCCGCCTTATACGAAATTATCGGTTGCAATCTCATTGAAACGTACAGAAGTGTTTGGCAAAGTGAAGGCAAAAACGAAATGATGTATTTTGACGAAGAAGGTCGTTTGAAAAAACAACCCTTTGGATTTCAACACAAATTGGTGAATGTAGACAGATTCAATTTGCCTTTCATGGGCAATTGTATAATCATGGGTCGCAATTGGAATACAGGCGAAGATATTGACACACAATTAACAGCCAAAGAAGTAGGTAATCTAATCCAATTTTATAAGGTAGAAATATGACACGTACAGAGAGAAATATCGTTATTGAGTTTGTCAACGAAACAATGTCAAAAGAAACACGTGAAGCATTGACAAATATGTGTTGCGAATCAGTACGCGCTTTTCAAAGTTGTTTAACAAAACATCCAATGTTACAAGCCGTACCAAAAGTTAAATCTTTGGTTGGTCTTATGGCAATAGAGAGCGCAATAACGCACCATGAGTTGTTGTCGGCATCGCACAGCGATACAACAAACCAATTGGCACACCAATGCGCAGAAGCAATGACGCGCACAATGTTGGATTCTTACGACGAAGATTTGTCATTAGAACAAAATTTAGAACTATGGAAATTGAAAAAAGCATAAACGACAGAACCTATTCACAAGTGACATTGAAGTTGTCAAAGTCAATAGTGAATGAACTACAAGAATCACAATGGTTTGAAACACTTGGTATTAAAATGGATACGAGTGATTCCGATAAGAGAGATGAAGCATTCGTGATTTTTTACGCGCATGGAATAGGGCGAAACTTATTCACAAAACGCTTGGTCATGGCGATTATTCACACTTTCAAAAGTAACTTGTAAACCCAATTTTAATAAAAAAATATATGGAACAAAACAAAGAAATCGCAATCTCCAACGGAATGTTGGAAGTTGCCAACCTAAACGAGTTGTTGGAAGCATCAACTAAACTTGACAAACTTAAAGCCGTTGTAGGTTTGTCGTCGTCTTACATTGAACTGCAATCTGTTGGAGATTCTTTCAAAGGAATTTTCGCAGGGTTCACAGAAATCAATGTGAATGACACAGAAACGGGAGAAGTTCGTACATTACCCGCAGTTAGATTCATTATTGACAAACATATGCGCGTCAATGCGGGTGCAGTATTGGTTTCGGAGTGTAAACGTGCGGGTGTACCCGTAGGAACACCACTTGAAGTCAAGTACGAACGGAAAGATAACAAAATCAAAATTTACACTTTGACATTGTTAGGTTAAAAATTTAGATTTGTTAGTTAATTAAGGGGTGACACAAAATCACCCCTTTTTTATCCCTAAACCATGATAAGACGAATTTTAACCCCACGTGGTGTTCGGTATATAGAAAATGGTAGATTCATTGAATCGCGTAGGGGAACACGTGAATGGGTAAGACAAAACATTGACACAATACGAGCAGACAGAACGCGTGGTTTGCAGTATTCCGATTTGACAACAAGAGAACGCCAATCTTTTTCCGCACAGAATCGTTGGCGATACAATGGTCGTTATGTGTCAAACCCTTATAACTTCTTGAATCAATTTGAACCTGTAACACGTGGCAACAGAAATCTTGACAGATTCTTTTCCCAACGTGATTTTGAAGCAATCACACGTTTCGGAGTTGACAGAGTAGTTACACGTGATGGAGATGGAGATTTGCAAAGAACAAGTGGTGAGTTGTTTGACATAGCAAGTTCTTTTCGCGATTTGATTTCGCAGGGTTATCAATTTAATTTGGTAACACAATTTGGAGAAGATTTGACAAACTTACGCGCCATTGATTATTTGCGACAATGGGAATCACAAACCATAGATGACATACGAAGAATGGGTCGCGATGAAGGTCGCGAACTTGACAGAATACGAATAAATTACCCGCACACTATTGACGCAAATCGGAGAAGAGTAACATTAAACCTAAACGACATTGATTATGACACAGACATTGAAGCGTACTTTGATACGCCCTAAAAAAACCATGAAGTTCAAACGTAGTTTTGAATTGGTAGAAGGCACGATTCGTGCATTAAAATCATCAAACGCAAAATTTAACGTTTACCATAGCGCATATTCTACAACAATAGAGTTTCCCGACGAAGGTCGTAAAATGACATATACGACATACAATTATCGTGATAAGGTTTTCGGTGCATCGCGTTGCATTGTAAAGGATTTGACAGACAACCCAATTGCCCACCAAATAAAAAACATGACATGGAGTACAAACAACTTTGGGTCAAAAAATGGATGGAATCCAAAGGATTGTAAAGAAGTAATAAACATTGATATAAGCAAAGCCTACGCATCTTGTTTGTTGAATAGTGGTTTGATATCGGAAAGAACCTTTCAGTTCCTTAATTCGCTCAAAAAACACGAAAGATTACCCGCAGTTGGCATGATTGCCAAACGACAAGTTATGTACAGGTACAACGAAGGCGATTGTATTAGTTTTGACAAAGTAACTTCCGAATGGTCAAACATTTTCTTTTATGTGATTAATCAAGTGAATTCTTGCATGAGAGATTGTCAAATGTTGGCAGGTGACTTTTTCTGTTTTTATTGGGTTGATGGAATTTTCATTGACAAAAGAATTGACAAACAATCATTGGCACAAATTGAACTTTGTTTACAAGATGCGGGTTATAAGTACAAATACGAAAAAGTTGAAAACTTCAAAGCGTACAGAGTAGAAGATAAAATCTATGTAAACATGGTCAAGAATGGCGAAGCAAAACAATATGTTTTCAAAGACACCAACTTCGCTTCAAACTATCATGAAATGTTGAACACCATAGCGGGAGAAAATGAATAAGATACCATTCACGTACAACGAAATCCTGTTTGAAATATGGAACTATCCAACGGAGTTCAAACGCCTTGTAGAGCGCATGGGATTCAATAAATATCACTTTTATTGGTGCAAGAACAAAGCATACTTATGGAAGTGGAGTTTAATAAATGACTTTATGGAGTTTCCCGAAAAATATACTTACGAATACAAACTTGGCGACGTCGTTAAGAAAAAGAAGTTGGGAAAGAATGACGTAATTGAATCCAACTTGGATTTGGGTTGGAGTGATAGTTTGTCAAAAGTTAACGACGTCGTTGGCGACGTCGTTGAACAACTTACTTTATTTTGAAATAGTAATAAGCACCGCCACCCAATAGCAGTAATAAAGGAAGTATTTTACCGCCTTCTTTGGCAACCTTTCCCAAAGTGTCATAAAATTCGTTTACGCGATTAATAGCCATTTGATAACCACCTGTAACATCTGTGGTTGGTTCTTTCTGTATAGAACCCGCGTTGATTTGCCAAGCGATTTTTGTTGCCATTGTCGTGTCTTTAATGTCTTTCACAATATCTTCTATTCCATACCTTTCCATGATTCGCTTTTTAGAAGATTCTAAACCGCGTTTGAAATATAATGCCAACACTTCGGAAGCGATTTTTGGATTGTTCAACAGGTCGGGATTTTCCAATATACCCAATTCTTTATAACGCGCATAGTTTGAACGACCTGTCAATTGATTAAATCCACGACCACGATAATTATATCCATCATTGGGTTGAGTGTTTCCCAAATTTACTGCACCCCATGCACCGCCATAAATCGTATTAAAAAATTTGACTTCATCTTTCTTTAATGCGTCAATTTGTGCATCTGTAAAACGGGTCATTCGTGAACCAAAAATCTTTCTTATTCGCGAAGCAGAAGTATTAGCATAAGACAATTCATTTTTAGGAATGAACGCAGATTCTTTTGACACAATAGACAAAATACCTGCACGAAGGTATTTATTGGTTATTCCATACTTTGTCAAACTTGCATCCATTAACGCAATGTTTTTGCGTTGTTCGTCTGTTAGTTTGGATATATAGTTTGTCATAATTTCAAATTTACTATATTTGCTTTATGGTAAACGAAAAAATATCAACCATTGGTACTGCGGGTATAGGTTCATTATTGGTTGCGGGAACAGATGCGGTTGCTACGGCAACTTTCCCAACACCCGACGAGATTAGTACATTGGGTCAACTTTTGATTCAATTAGCAATAGGTATTGCGACCATTTGGCGCATCGTAAAAAAACCAAAAGACAAATAATATGGCAACCCCAACAAATAGTGCAGACGCAAAAAAAGAAGAACTTAAATGGGAATTGTTGGGTTTGACATTGACTGCATTGGGTTTTTTCTTTGCGTTTAAGCGATATCAAGCAAAAAAGAAACAGATTGGGTCGTGAAAGAATTCATCATATACAATTGCAAAAACAATCGTTTGAATTATTTCATGACGATAAAAGCAAAAAATCATGATGCAGTACGTCGTTTCATTATTGATAACAGGCATCGTGGTGCTTTTTATTTTGCATCAAATAAAGATTGGAAAAAGGTTGAAGGGGCGTTAAACGTGTAGTTTTACTCAATAAATCCACACATTCACAAAAAAACTTTGAAAAAAGTTTGCAAAAAGTTTGTAGATACGAAAACTATCTCTATATTTGTACCATAGAACAAAAGAAAAAAACTTAAAACTATGGAGAACAAAAACATCATGTTGGCTGATTTCGGAATGAATACAAGCCACATCAACAACCAAGACCTTATCTTTAACGTGTACAAAGGTTGCGTAAACAAAGTGAAGGTAGTAGAAACCGAATTTCATTTAGACGTTGCAACCGCAGACGACGTTGACGCAATGGGTATTACCTGCACACCCGAAGTTTGGAACAGATGGGAAAACAACAACGAACCAATTATTACAATGGAAGTTACATTGAATAAGGGTTTTGTTTGGTCAAACAACTACAAGAATCATATTACAAAGCGATTTGGTGCTTTTAGTTTAGAAGAAGCAATTGAGAAGTGTGCAAATGCAATGAGCGAGATTCAATTTAGAGATAACAATTGCAAAGAAGATTGGACAGACATCGTTTATCTTTATCAAAAAAGCGTATACGGAGTTGAAGCGTTTATCACAAAAGATAATCGTTACTATATAGCAAATCAGTTTTACGGAACGTTCGTGCATCAAGACCCAACCATGACCAATTATCCAATTCGTACTATCAACAATCCATTAGAAGTTATTCCAACAATTGAATATATGTTAACGTCATAATAATAAA
>Ga0208644_1003591_pt1 | contig 11975 bp, 15 predicted proteins | sample VirMetDEL_Nov_18_FD_184517 | JGI IMG/M metagenome (GOLD analysis project Ga0208644, IMG submission 184517) | Aqueous microbial communities from the Delaware River and Bay under freshwater to marine salinity gradient to study organic matter... | ecosystem: Environmental > Aquatic > Marine >... | reverse complement strand
TCAGTCAATGCTGGATCTGTTCGTGACTTCATTGATGGGAATGGCTTCTACTCAGGCAATGTGAGCACTGGAACCACTGGAGCTCCATATGTTGAGCACTATGCTATTGATATGCAGTATCAAGCTGAGGGAACTGACTTTGGTGATGATACAGACCATCAGGTCACTCTGTCAAAGTGTGTTTGTGTTCTGGATTTCGCTGAGGGAGATCCATCACAGTTCACTCTGAATTTCACTTGTTATGGTGGCATATCTGCCAGCTAAAATCATTGAGGAGGCCCAATGAATCTCAAAAAACTAGGAAGTCATGAAACCATCACACCCAAGAGCTTGGCCACCTGTCTGGATTTTGTCAGCGTGTGGGGGGCGAATCCAAACAGGGCACAGCTTGGCCGCTTGTGTGCTGCTGCTGTTGGTGTGTGTGTGGATCATTCTGCAATTCTACCCAAATACAAAGTATCATCCGCGGATCCTTTGGCGTATGGTCACACAATCATGGAGAGACTTCTGGAGGCTGGTGTCACTCCTAGTGAGATTTATGATCACGGGTCTCAGCTTCTGCTGGCTATGGCTCAACAGCTACCGACTGAGAATGAGGTTGAAGATCTGGCAAATTTTACGCAGGCCACCACTCAGGAAGGCTGACCAGACTGGGGATGGAGATCTCCAGGAGATGGAACAGAGATCCCAGATGGTTCCAGACTCAACCCAGGGACATCCAGATCGAGCTGTTGGCAGAGCACAGACTGAGTGTGGAAAGCTCAGAGCAGTCAAAGACCAGACAGGAGCGAATCAAGGCCAAGAAAATGGACCAGATGATGAGCAGGTGGAGAGATGAGCAAGGTCATCAGAACAGGAACCACTGAGGCCAGATTCTCAGTTGATCAGCGTGAGTTTTTCACTGCTTTTTTGCGAAAGATAGCCCCAGAGACTGCTGACATCCTTGAGGCTACAGTTGAGGATCTTGAGAGAGATGCAAAAAAACAATGGCCAGTGAGAATGCAGAGAAGGGACAGATCCGAGGAGGAAAGGATCGCAGTGGCTCAGCAGGCTCTGAAACTCCAGCGTGAAGGATACACCAGACAAAGGGCTCAAGCTGCTGCCAATGATATGCTCAGGCGTGGGCGGTTAGATGTCACCAGGCTGACTGAGGAACAAAGGCAAGAGCTCAGGGAGTCAAAATCGAAAAGGTCCATTGATAGATTTGAGACTAACATCAGGATCTCACCCAGTGGAATGGTTGAGGCCAGTGTCTCAAATACTGCCCCTTATGCTTGGGCCATCAAGATGGGATTGGATTCCAGAACTGCTGGAGGTGGTCCGATCTTTCTGCCATTGGGCTCCAGGGTATCCAATGAGCTTCTGTGGAAACCAGCCAAAAAACAAGCCAAAAAGATCGCCACAGTGGTGGCAGATGAGATCACCAAAAAGATTGGGGAGGGCTAAAGATGGCAGATGTAAACAAGTCAGTTGAGATCAGCTATAGGGCAGATCTCAAGCAGCTAATCAGCCAGCTCCAGAGAATGCCAGGAGTGACTGAGACTGAGGCCAAGAAAATGGTGGCCCAGTTGGATCGCCAGTTCAAACGAGCAGAGAGATCAGCCAAGAAAGCAGCAGCAGCCCAATCCAGATCAATGAGACAAGTTGGTGAGTCTGCTAATAAGGCCGCGATCAATGTCAAGGAGATTGGTGACCAAGCTGGTGATCTTGATAGAGCATTTATGGGAGCCGCTCAAGCTGCTAATCTACTGAATCCAGCACTTGGCGAAGTTGTCATGCTGGGCTCTGATGCTGCTGCCATATTTGAGGCCATCACTCTGGGGCTCAATGCTCTAAATCCTGTATTTCTTGGGATCGCTGCTGTGGTCGGTGCAGCTGCTGGGGCCTTTGCTCTGCTCAATGCAGAGAATGAGAAAAGACTCGACATATTGACCAGACTTAAATCAGCAGAGGATGAGAACAGATCCAGACTTGGAGAGCTGGCTGACATCATCACCAATGTGACTGACAGATATGAGAGAGCCAGAGAAGAGTTAGCCCTATTCACTCAGCAACAGTCACAGCTTGACATTGACCGAATCAGAAAGACCAGAGAGATCAACAGAGCCACTCAGGCTGATGTTGATGCTGTGTCTGAGCGTATCAGAGCCAATGAGCATCTGGTCTCTATTCTTCAGCGTGAACAGACTCTTCTCAGTGATATGACTGATGCAGAGAGGGAGATGGTCAAGGCTGCTCAGTTTAGATTTGACACTGTGAGCAATACAGCAGACATCGAAGGTGAGACCAGAAAATCAGTATCAGCCAGGCTCAATCTTATCAATGAGCTCAACAAGGAGATCACCAAAGAGAAGGCCATCAGGGAAGGGATCAAGGTCACAGGGCAGGAGACTCTTGATCTGGCCATTGAGTTGATTGAGAATCAGAATGAACTGAATCAAGCACAGGAACAGGAAGAAAGGCGACAGGAAAGGATCAGAGCACACAAAGAAGCCATCAAGAATCTGGATCAGTTGATAACAGCAGCCCAAGAGCAGGGCCTTGATAGTATTGAGAAAGCTGAGCTTGTATTTCAGAAACAGATTGATGCTCTTAAGGCTCAGGAGCATCTGATCCAGGGAAATGGTGAGCGCAGAATCAAATTCACAGAGGCTCTGGCCACATTGGAAAAACTCCAAGCTGCTGAGGCTGCTGAGGCTGTCATTGCACTGGATGACATTGAAAAGAGCATTGAGCAGAGAAGACAGGAGGCTCTTGAGATATTGAGAGAGAAACAGGCCAAAGCCCACCAGGAACGAATGGATGAGCTCAAGGCTGAGAGAGCCCAGCAGATTGAGGCAGCACAGGCCATCAGTGGAGCATTTGATCAATTTGCCCGTGCTAATTTGGAATTTCTACAGAGCACAGGAAAGGCCACAGAGGATCAACTGATCAAAGCCTTCAGGATGCAGCAGGTGGCAAGCATAGCCCAGGCCACAATCAATGGAGCAGTAGCAGCCACCAGAGCACTGGCTGATTTGGGGCCAGTAGCAGGCGCAATCGCAGCAGGCGCAATCGCAGCAGCCACCACAGCCCAGATCGCTGTCATAGCTTCACAGAAACCACCCACCAGCCACATGGGGGGCTTTCTTCAACCTGATGAGCAGGTCAGAACAGTGCTCACAGGAGAGGCTGTGCTTGACCGTGCTACAGTCAACAGAATAGGAGGAGAGGAGGGAGTCCGATCCCTTATGAATGATGGACAATCTGACTCAAATGTGGTGATTCTTCAACCCTTCAGGCATGTGGATCGATATAATAGATCAGCCAGACAGATGAGAGGGCGCAAAGCCTCAAGGAGATACTGATGGCCCAGGATACCAGCCCAGACAATCTGAGAGGTTTTATTGTGCCATTTCCATTGGATGCTGAGCATCAGTGGGATGATGAGAGCATAATGACCCAGGGAACCAGGAGAGCAGGAATCCCAGAGCCAGATCAATCATCTGCTCTGGTCCTTCAGTCAACTGGATTCCAGGGCTCAAACATCCTGGATATCAAAACCTCAGAGGCTGGCCACATCCAGAACAAGCCTAAATTTGAGTGGAAGGAAAGCAACCAATCCACCTATTATGGATGTGATGCTGCCAATATGCTGAGCCATTGGCAAATGATAGCCACCAACTCAGGAACCAGCACAACCACAATCAATCCCAGAGATGCCATCAAGCTGAGCAGCACTGGGGAGGTGTTGGTGCTGTGTGAGCAAATTGAGAGCACCCAGGTCAAAATCAGATTGGTCAAATACAGTGTGGATGGCTCCAGTGTTTCAGTGAACATTGACACACTCATCAAAGGCCAACTGGGGGGCCAGGAGTTATTTGGTGCTCTTTGTGAGCTCCCAGATCAATCAATCTTATTGGCTCATTGGGTGGCCAATAATACAGATGACAGTGCTCAGCTGTATGTCTACAGGTCAACAGACCAGGGAGACACTTGGACACTGAGATCGAAAAGAGCCCTACCTGATAACATTGATCTCAGTGGGACTCCAGGTGCTGGGGCGAGTGGTTACGACTTAGCTAGAATCAGGATGGCAGCCAACAGCAGTCAGGTGATCCTCTTGGCTGAGCTAGTGGCTCATGACACCAGCTTATCAAGGAGGAATTTATGTGCTCAATATGCCAGTACATCAGAGGGGATGAAATTTGATCTAGTGGTATTGACAAATGGAGCCAGTGAATTTCCCCAGATGGATGTGGACACAGTTGGGGAGGCCTTTGTGGTGTCCTGGATTGAAATTGACAGCATCAAGGTAACCAGGCTCTCCAATGCTTTTGAATCTATTGATAAGGTTCTCAATGTTCTGGCAGCTGATACTTTCAGCTTTCCATCTGCTGTGGGTGTGGCCACCAATAACATTGTCACAGGTCAAAAGAGCATGTGGCTGGATGATGATCAGCGATTGTTCATTGTGGCTGAATCTGTGTCTGGAAGTGATGAGGGGAATGTCTTTGTGGCCTTCTCTGAGCTGGTTGGTGTTAGCTTCAGAGACTTGGGGAAGACTTGGATCCAGATGGGGAAAGCCTTGTCTGGTGGAGCTGCTGCTGTCTGCTATAGCCCCAGAGACACAGATGACAATCTGACCACATTGATTGGGTGCTCAGGTGTGGCAGGTGATCAGATGGTGTTCTGTAATATGGACCCAGGAGACACAGGAAACACCTACAAAGGATCCCTTTATGCTCTGCATCTGGGTGGTTATTCGACCACTAATTATCCAGAGTTGATTTATTATCCAGCAGAGCAGAACAGGTCATTTAACTACATTGATTATCTACCCATCAGACTCCCCAATGTGTCAGGCTGGACAGCTGCTGGGACTGGCACAGAGACCCTAGATGGTGACCATTTCCAGCTTGATGTCACTGCTTCAAATACTAGATCTTATTCACAGACAATTAGTGACAAAACAGGCGGGATCATAGTCAAGGCACATGTTCAAGTTCAATCAGGAGCAAGCACCACCAAAGGGACTGGCATTGACATCCAGATGGAGGAGCTCACAACTACTGATTATTATCTCATCAGGCTGGTCATTGGGATTGATTATCTGTATCTGTACGACCTAAACACAAGCTCCAGCACTCCCCTGAGCAGTGCCACAGGTATAACCAACACTGATGGCCTTGATGTGATTATTCAGCTGGATAATGCCAATGGTAACATTGAGGTTCACTATCGAGCCAGCAGTTCAGGGGCTAGAAGATACAGCAAGATCACAGGCTCAGGAGCCACAGCAGCAGGAGGAGGGAACCAGATCAAATTTGGGGTCACTTCTGCCCATGTGGCTAACATCACATGTGACTGGTATAATCTGAGCTATTCAATAGGCTACAGGACAGGAAAGCTCATAGATCTCAACAAGCTGAATGCTAAGCCCTATCCGCCCAGTGGATTCTTCACCACTGTGGTTGATGGTCTCAAGCTATCCACCAAGGATGGACCAGCCAGAGAGTCTGAGACTTGGCAGATAGAGCCCAGATATGACACTCCAGCCACCAGAATGCTCTACAAGGTCCAACCAAGCTCCAGAGTGGGCTGGAGATCTGACACGATAGCCACACCAGACTCCTCAGATGTACCACAGGAGAGAGTGGCCTGGAGACTGGACACAGCCATCACAGCCAACCACAGGATTCCAGGTGGGACATTGGGACTCCATCTGAAAAATATCAACTTCAAAGACATCACCCTTGAGAGATATGACTCAGGATCATCAGCCTGGGTCAGTGTTGCCACCTTTGCCAATGGTATCCCCTTCAACTTCAGCCGCTCAGGTCATAGCATCAGCAGCACAGACAGCACTGGTGAGTTTTTCCATTATGCTGAATGTGTTGGCTGGAGATTGATGCTGGTCTCAGGTGAGACAACTGTGGTCCGAAAGATCAAATTTAACAGTGAGGGAGTCCTGAGCAATGCCACAGTTAAGCAGGCTGTGTTCACTCTTGAGGATGCCCAAAACTCAGACCCCACAAGTGGCTCAGCCTATTTGATCCCCAGTAGCTTCACAATGTTATTTAGCGACATCACCAACTCAGCAGGCTATCGCTTGAACATCCCAGCCCAGAGAACAAAAGAGGGATACTTTGAGATTGGGAAGATGGTTATGGGGCCTGTGTTATATCCTGCTCATCAATATGGCAGAGGAAGGACCATCCAGTTTGAGGCTGACATCAGCAGCACAGAGCTCAGCAATGGGATCTTGAGATCGAACAAGGATGGCCCAGGTGGGAGAAATATCAGAATAGCCTGGACTGAGGGAGTGGATATATCTGCTCTATTTGAGGCCCAGGCATCTCCTAACTACTACACCAGCTCAACCAATGGGGCAGCAATACCAGCAGCAGCAGAGGGCTCAGCACCTACCTCAATGCTTGGATTGGTGTCATACTTGTCAGGGGGCTTGGATGCTCTGGTCTATCTGCCCAATGTACGCAGGACAGCAGCCACAGAGATCAGCCTCAACAGATACCATGAGCATATGATGGCCACAATGTCTGATGATGTGCAGATTGAGAATGTGGTGGGTGATGAGATCCTGGCCACTGGTCGGGGTGAGGTGATGAGAGTGGGCACAGTAACACTCAGGGAGATCCGATGAGCCTAAAGTCCAGACTGGGAGCCCAGCCCATATTTTTGATTGAGATTGATTGGAATGGGCACAAATACCGCCTTGCCTCTGATGCTGTGGATGTGCCCAGTAATGATGGATGGATCAACTACACAGGAGGCCTCAGAGATTTTGACTTTGCTGAGTCAATGAATCTGGAGGCAACTAACCCAGAGGCCAATGGGCTCAGCTGTGCATGTTATCTGGATGATGTTGACATGCTGCTGGAGATGGCCAGGGGAAACACATTGGAGGGGGCAACTGCTGAGTTTTCATATGTGGTTTATGATCGCGCTATGGTCTCCACCTATGAGGAGAGGGTCATTCTGATGCTTGGCAAAATCCAGGAGCCTCAGTATGGTGACCCATTGGAGCCTGAGAATTTTGTGGCCTTCTCTGTGTTGGCTGAGCCTTATGATGAGAGCCGCTTGATGCTGGAGCCCAGGCTCAAGATTGATGGGCGGTTCAGCAATCGAGATCTTGTGACAGCAGATGGGAAAGCCTGGCCTGTGGTATTTGGTCACCCTGGACTAGTAGAGCAGGCAGATGGAACAGAAACAGAGGTTTTTTCAACCCCAGCCTATGCCAGCAGTGCATTGAGCTCTGACATCAGGGCCTTGATAAGCTTTGGAGAGATTGAGGCAACCACAGCCAAAATCAGTGATGAGCTGGGCCAGACATTGACCAAAACAGTCCAGCAGGATTTTGACATCAATGGGAATGTCTATAGTTATTTGAGCATTGCCCAGGGAGATCACATAGCATTCCCTGGGACCAATGTCTCCAGCTCTGAATCAAGCCGTGAATGGTGGTGTTCGATTGATGGAGGCATCTCCAGCCCATATCAATCAGGGACTCTTAAGGGTGGGGCTGATATATGCAGATGGGCTCTGGCCAAGACAGGTCAAAGGATTGATGATGGAGCCTGGGCCAATCTGTCAGGGGTGCTCAATCGCTATGAGTTCGCAGGGTTTATTAATGACCACACCATCACAGCCTGGGACTGGCTGAGTGGGAACATCATCCCCCACCTTCCGATCACTGTTATTGTGGGGCCTGGTGGGATCAAGCCTGTGCTCATCCAGCTGTGGGCTCTGCATCTAGTCCATCCTGTGGCTGAGATCTCTGTGGGTGTTGCTCAAGATTGGCTCCAGATCTCTGCTGTGGAGACCATCAGGAGCACAGGCGATTTGATTAACAGATCAGTGATCAACTATGCCACCAGGGGCTTTGATGATGACTGTACTCAACAAGTGATCTGTACTGCATTCCCAGAGGGAGATGGTGAGATTGGATCTGATTATGCTGTCATTTCTGAGCAGCGATATGGTCAGCAGGAGACCACCACCTTGGTTGATTATGTCTATTCCAGAGCCACAGCCTCAAGAATGGCAATGGATGTGGTCAGGTCTCAATCAATGCCCATTCGGTCGGTCTCTGTGTTGGCTGGCTTTGAGTGGGGTTGGTTAGAGCTCGGTGATGTCATTGAGGTAACCATCAGCAGGCTCCATCTGTTCTCTCACAAGATGCTGATCACTGGGAAATCTTGGAATGGTCAAGCCTTTGAGTTTAGTTTGATCTATGAAGACAGCCACATCCAGAATGAGAGGCCTTGATGATTGTCTATATTGACCGCCAGCACGCAGGAAAGCCAAACAGGACCAGAGACTTGGGAGCATCCAGGGACTTGAATGGTGATGGCAGGATCACAGCCTCAGAGATGGAGGCCATCTGGACAGCTCGGATCGGGATTGAGTTGGAGATCAATCTGAGAGATCACGGGGTGGAAGTTATGCCGATCTCTGATGGGACATATGCAGCACGCCACCAAAGAGTCAATCAATACCACGAAAATCATCCAGGGCCTGGGATATATTTAGCACTTCATCTCAATGCTGGTGGAGGTGATTATGGTGCGTGGTTCCACGATTACCGATCCAGAGGAGGGGCCAAGTTGGCTGGTTGTATTGGTGCCAGCTGTGGACCAGTATTGGGGATTCCTCAGAAGGTTATCCCAGCCAGCCCAGATGATTGGACCAAGAATGCTTGGAACACCATCAAGGGAGTCGGGCGGCCAATTTCCATTTGCTGTGAGCCATTTTTCATAGATACACATGTTAACCTGTTATCAAAGCCAGGGATCTCAAAACTGGCTCAAGCTATCGCCCAGGGGATACTGACATGGAATCAATGAGCCCAGAACTAATGACCGCCTTAACTGGTCCCTTCAGTGCTTTGGTGCTGGCTGTGGCCATACTTGTGACACTGGGCCGATTATTGGCCAAGTGGATTCCTGTGATTGTGGAGGCACACATGAGCAGGTTTGATCGCATCATTGACAGCCACGATGAGGATCGCAAGCTTTACCAAGACAGCATCCAAAAACTAGCAGAGAGACAGCATCAGATGAGTGAGGACATCAAGATCATCAGAGAGGCTGTGACTAAATAAGACACTGCACCCCATCAATCAGGTGATGGGGTATTCTGATAAATCTGGTGGTTCTGCCATTTCTGCTGAACTGGAAGGTGGTCAAGCTGGGGAAGTTCTCCAGGGCTGCCATCCAGATGTTTTTAAATGGAGCCACATAGATCACCACATTGTCTCCATCAATGAAGGCCTCACAGTGCATATCAGGGCAGGGCTTATTCAATAGCATCTGATTGAATCTGAGCCCAACCTCAAGCTCAAGACCAGGAGCATCCAGATGGGTCAGCCTCCCTGAGAATGTCCTCCTGGGTCTGCTCATCCAGACTCTGACACTCCAGTCTATTCTGGTGGTTGTGCTGGTTTGATACCAATCCACACCACGCTCAATGTCCACTTTGGTGAGCTCCACACACTGCCACGCACCACCAAAATGCTCAATTAGAACAGGCAGGATCCACTTTCTGAATCTATTTTGACCACGCTTTAGATTTCTTTGTATCTCTGACAATCCCGCACCCTTGGGGATAGTCTAGCCGTGTTATGATTTATTTGTGGATATATGTTATTTTTTAAACATTTTTCTACACATTGTTTGAAATGTGTGCAATACTCAAAGAGTGAACAACAACAAAACAACTGGAGACAACATGACAAAGCAAGCAGCAAAACAAAGACTTGAAAATAAAATCAATAAGTATGATGCCACTTTCATCCTGAAGATTCTTATGGATATGGTCAAGCCTATGAGAGAATATTCAGAAGAGGAAAAGATTGTACGCTGTTATTTATTGCAAGCTTACGAAAACAAAACCAGTGAGGATGAGGTTGATGCTTTGCTTGATACTCTTGAGGAAATAGAATGGCCCGCCTGAGCCCATCAGGCATTCACAACACTGATGGTGTGGTCCCTACCATCTCACGCAGTCGCAACAGGGACACCAATCACCAGGAGGAAAACATGACAAACCCAACCAATGACAGGCAGAAACTCAAGCAGAAAGCCACCAGCATCAACTGGTCCTTTCTGTTCCACGATGGCAATCCCGCTCAATACTATTCATGGCAAAATCAATATAGTGTCATGCTGTACCTAATGAGAAAAACTGAGTTTCCTTGGACTGATCAACAGCTCATCAGTTGGGCCTGTGGTCAAGTGTTCTCAGATACAGAGCCAACCAATCAACCAAAGCAACCGCAATGGATACATTCCAGCATTGCTCAGGCGATTGATGAATGGTTCGAGGGGGGAGAGTAACATGACAAGGTTTGAGCAAGTCAAGAAAGAACTAAGAACACTGGCCCTGGTCTCCATTGGGCTGGCAGTAGCATATATCACCATTACAGCCTTTTTGATTGGGATGGCCCATATGTGGGAGGGGACATTTGGATGATCACTATAGGCTCATTATTCAGTGGGATTGGTGGCTTTGAGTTAGGTCTTGAAAGAGCCATCCCCACAGCCAAAACCATCTGGCAAGTTGAACAGGATTCATTTTGTCAGAGGATACTGAGGAAACATTGGCCACAGGCTAAAATTTACACAGATGTGAGAGAAGTGGAATCACATAACCTGACTAAAGTTGACATTCTCTGTGGTGGTTTTCCTTGTCAAGACATCAGCATTGCAGGAAAACAGGAGGGCATAAATGGAAAAAAGTCCGGTCTTTGGTGGGAAATGCACAGACTTATTGGTGAGATTCGACCGAGAATCATTGTGCTGGAGAATGTGGCTGCCATTATTCACAATGGACTCAGCACCGTATCAGGATCGCTGGCCAAAATCGGGTATGATCTCGAATGGCAGATTGTATCAGCTAAACAATTTGGAGCTCCACACATCAGGAGGAGATGGTTTGGTGTTGCCTACTCCAACAGCACAGCGGTATGGCTACAACAAGTCAAAATCCAAAGGAGCAAAGAAAAGAGCCTCACTGGAAACTATGGCCAGGAATGGAGATTTAATCTTAGCAACTCCAACAGCAAACGAAGCAAAGAACAATCCCACAGGAGCAAGCGTGTGGACCAGGAAAAGCTTATTGAATGTGGAAGCAGCCAAGCTGGATGGATACACCCAGAAAACTACTGGACCCAATCTCCGCCTAAACCCACACTTTGTAACTTGGATGATGGGGTTCCCAACAGGGTGGCTAGACTTAGAGCCCTAGGAAATGCCATTGTCCCACAGTGCTCTGAGTACATAGGCCACAAGATCAGACTCTCAGGTCTATTGGAGACACTATGAACCACAGAGAGCCCATAACCATCCCCAATGGTGACTTCTCAGGCTTCACAGCTCGGATGTTGGTCTCACAGCTGAGACTATGGAAAGACCAACTCAGGAAGCACCCAAGGGGCACAGATGCCAGAATCAGAGCAGAGTCAGTTTATCACCAATATGCACAGGAGCTCCAGAGCAGAATCTGGGAGAGTACAAAGCTTAAGGAGGTCAAATGAGCGGATATATTACAACATTTAGGGACTGGGGGCAGCCTCTATTCAGGGCACAGTATCACTCAGGTGCTAGGATAGTGTCAAGAGTGTTTATCAGTCACGAAGATGCCCAGAGTTGGCTTGATGACCACATAGGGGGATCCCGTGACTTTTCCAGAGTGGCTGGCTTGGACTATGGCCCAGCACGATCTGACTATCCAGCAAGTGGCAAACTATACAGACCAAAGCAAAAGAACAATCCAGTATTGGCTGTCAGGACAAAGAGAGCCTAAGATCAGATCACTGTGGCTGTTGTGTCAATGTATCTACACATGTCCACAGGCTGAATCTGAATATATCAGAGCCTCAAGATATTTGGTGGGAGAGGTATGTGGACATGTATTTTTAAACAAGCTATTCCTGGGCAACCAGTCCAGCTGAACCGCCCCAGATTCTCACGAAA
>Ga0208644_1003590_pt1 | contig 11977 bp, 14 predicted proteins | sample VirMetDEL_Nov_18_FD_184517 | JGI IMG/M metagenome (GOLD analysis project Ga0208644, IMG submission 184517) | Aqueous microbial communities from the Delaware River and Bay under freshwater to marine salinity gradient to study organic matter... | ecosystem: Environmental > Aquatic > Marine >... | reverse complement strand
CATATTTCTCGGCTTCATCCTTAGTCAAGCCCCACTTCATTAACAGATTGACGATTGGGCCGTCGTTTATGTCTGTTGAATTTGACGCATAGATTCGAGCGATATATTCAAGAACTTCATTCTTGGTCAAATTCCACTTTGAAGCAAGAACTGAAACTTCTTCATCGCTGATTTGAGCATCAGATAGAACTTGAAGCAAGTCTGTGTAACGCTGCGCAGCTTCATTGAGCTTCATCTGCGCTTCAAGGTTTTCAATCAACTGATTGACTCTTCGAGTTTCTTCTAAATTAGCCTGCTTCAAGAGATTAAGTCGAGCAGCTTCTAACTGAATTGGATCTTTTTCAGTAGTTGGTTTTACACCCAACTTCTTTAATTTTGCTAATGCGACTTCTAATTTAAGTTGTTCTTTTGTTTTCTTATTAAGATTATCTAAATTTTTACCAAATAATTTTGTCCAATAATTAGTTTCCTCAACCGTTTTAGCAAGTGCATCAAGTTCTTGTAAATGTTTTCCAGCTGTTTGTCCATATTTATCAATTGCTATTGTATTTTGCTGTAAGGCAGTAGTATTTGCAACTAATCCTGATGTGTTTTTAGTAAAAACTTCAAATGCGGTTAATGCAGCAATAGCACCAAGTGCAGTTAATCCGCCTGTAGCAAATGCTGTCGCTCTGCCAGCTGCCGTTGCAGCAATAGTTTGAGCTCCAAATAATGTAATTAAACCTTTAATAGCAGTTTGAATTGCTAAAATACCTGTAACAATTTTATAACTAACAAACATGCCAAAAAATAGTGCTGACATTGTTTTAACTATGCCAATATTATCAGCAATTACTTTAAACATTTTACCTAAAGCTGCTGCTGCTTTTATACCAAACTCAATAGCTGCTTTAAGACCTTTTGCAAATTCTTCTTTATTTGCTTGAATAAACGCATTGAATGTTGGTAATACTTCTTTACGGATAATTTCAGCTAAATCTAATAATACAGGAATTAACGCATATCCAAGTGAATCTAATGTTTGATCTAATTGTAGACGCAAACGTTCCATTTGGAATTCGAATGTTTGTGCACGTTTTTCAGCTTGACCACTGAATGTTTTACCCAATGTTTGTAATGCAGCATTAAGATCTTTATTTTTAATAATAGTTTCATCAAGTGGTATACCAAGTCGCTTTAAAGCTCCGATATTGCCACCTAAAGCACGTACCAAACCATCTGTAACTTGTATTAACGATCTACCAGTACCTGCGCTAATATCTAGTGCTAATGCTTGTAATGATTGAGCTTGTTGTAAATTGCCAGTTGCGGTAGTTAATTTTTGTAAACTTGGTATAAGTTCATTGTTATTAACGCCAACTTGTAATTCCAAAGTATCTAAATATTGTTTAACTGATTCTATTTGCGTATCTGTTGCATTTATTGTATTACGTAATGCTTGCGCTAAAGCTTCTTGGGCTTTTTCATCTTCCATCGCGCCTTGCACGGCTTTTTTGCCGATAGCAATACTTAAAGCTGTAGCAGCTGTAGCAGCAGCGCCGAAAGCTAATATTGCTCGCTTACCAAAGTCATCAAATTTCTTTTCTAATTTTTTAAGATCATTTACGGCTTTTTTAGAACCTTTGTCATTATAGACCGTTACAATACGTTCAATAAGTGACATTGTTTAGACCTCTCTTGCTCTTAAAACTGAATCCATTCTAGCTTGTGCTAGTTTTTCTGCTTCTTTTATAGCCGCAAAAATTTGTACCCGAGCCGCAGGTCTTTGACTTTCAGCTGCTCGTGTTAATGCTCGACCTTTATCTTTACCGTCGTGTCTAGCAGTTGGCAATACTCCATAATATTTACTTAGTGTGCCAATAAATTGCTCTGACGCACGTGGATTACGTGATTGCGATGATTTACCACGTAATCGCGATGATGTACTACCACGACCGGCAGCTTCAAATATTGCACCTGCGCGATCTTTTTGCATAACTCCATAAGCATTACGAAAACCTGTTGTGCCGCGTTTGGTACTTGGTCGCATTGGAACAATACCGCTTTGTGCTTTATTAGGATCAAATGCAGGAAATTTGGATCCTCGTGACTTACCTTGTTCTAGTGGACCTATAAAACTTGCTGATTGATTTTGTTTTGCCCAACCAGATGGATGTATACTTCCTGGAATAAAACCTTTTGCTTGCGTCGCAATTGATCTTGTAACTTTAGTTACTTTACGATCAAGACTTCTTTTTAGATCTGGCGCAAAACGTTCTAATGCTGTAACAGTCTCTTTTATACCTTGTAATTGAACTTTGTACTCTGGTGAGATCACTTTTTATTTCGCAATCGTGCTCGTTCTTTTACGTAAACAAATGCTGCTTCTAATAGACCATCTGGAGCATCTAACAAATCATTTATTGGCAAACCGGTCTCCACCGAGAGAGAAGCTATCGAGTAACTTAAACTGTCTCGGTGGATTCGGAAGAAGGGTCTGAAACCAAAGTCACTTCTTTAAGTGTATCCAAAAAGTCAGGACCAAATGGTTTCACAACTTTGCCATTGTGTTTTAATGCAAGCCATGATAAATAATAAATATGCTCAAGTTTTTGTTCTTCAGCAATTAGTTTACCGAGGCCTTTATTATATTTTTGTTCAAATTCAACAATAATTCTTGGTCTCAATGAATAAGTTTCATCAATGCCATCAATTGTTTGAACTCGTATTTGCAAACCGTCCAAGTATTTCCCCCAATCAAATTAGGATGTTGCTTTTGTAATTTCGCCTGATATAGGCCATTGTACAGTAGCTGTTGCTAATTCGCCGACTGAACCATTTAATGGGGTCCACTCTGAAATTAAAACTGTAAACGTGTATTTTGGATTAGTTACGCTAACAGTAGTATTTACGGGTCGAACTTCACAAGTAACTGATGTACCTAATAATGGATAAATTAAAGATTCAATAGATCCATTTGCGTAATCTTGATGAAACTCAAAACTCACTTGATTATCGGCAAGGCCAGCAACTCGAGTTTTAGCAGTATCTCCAAAATTTGTTGTTTCAACAATATCGTAAGTTGTGCTAAGTGAAATGCTGTTTACGTGATCTGAAATATCAGTCGACGACAATGCAATATAAGCATTAGTGAGAATAAGTTTAGCCATCAGGAAGTCGCTTTGGTAACCGCTCCGCTAACTGGCCATGTAACGCTAGCTGTTGCAAGTTCTCCAACTGTACCAGCAACTGGTGTCCACTCTGAGACAAGTGCTGACATTGTATATGATGGATTGTCTGCAGCAACTGCACCGCTAGTTGGTTTTACAACAACAGTTGTTGTAGTACCAAGTAAAGGATAAATTGTTGCTTCTACTTCAGAAGCTGCGTAGTCTTGATGAAATTCAAGAGCGATTGAATTATCAACTAGACCAGCTACGCGAGTACGAGCACCGTCGCCTGAAAATGCTGTGGTTTCAACTGCATCGTATGATGAGGTGATTGTTACTGATGCAATATGATCACTTAGGTCTACAGAGTTGACCGTAATGGATGCATCTGTGAGGACTATTCTTGCCATGTTGGTTTTTTGGCTCCTTCTTGTTGTGGTTTAACTGGACTTGCTTGTTTGACGATATGACCTCCACTGACTAATGCATCAATATTGGCTTTATTATCATCTAACTCTTTTGTGGTAATGGTATCGCCTTGTTTTTTACCGCAAATACCTTTACTTGAAATGATTTTATATGTCATTTTACTCCTATCCCCAAATCGTTAATCTATATCGGTATGATAAAAAATTAACACCTTGCGACTCGTATGTACCAGCTTCTGCGCTAGTAACACGTAATGTATTTACAGCTCCAGATAATGTTCTATCTGCTTCTAACGCTGCTTTAATTGAACTTGCGCCAGATCCAGCTAAATATGCATCTAGTTGATCTTGGCCTGATCTTTCTGAAAATCTTTGTACTATTACCAAAATATCTAACTGCGCTTGGTCAAGACCTCTAGCATTATCAATATCAAAAGTAAAATCTAATTGACCTACAATTGCAGCTGGAGGTGTAACTACATCAGGAATTAAATCAAATGCTCTCAAGCCGGTAATTGTTTGCAGTTGAGTTTTAAGATTATCTCGAACTGTGCTAGGAATCATAGGGCAAGACCATTATTTCGTCTAAGAGGACGGATTAAAGCTTCAACATCTGGATCTAATCTAGATGATAATCTTACGGTACCTAATTCTGGTGTTCCTGCAATTCCAAATGGTGATTGTTTACGAATGAACAATCTAGAAGATTGAATTAAACATGCTTGATTGATTTCATATGGTACTGCAGACCAACCCCAAACTCCTTTAATTCTTACAGCTTGTGGCATTCCAATTGGAAATACATAACGATCTGTGGCTAAAACTCGTGTATATGGCCAACTACGCGTTGGATTATTTACTGGCTCAAGCATAAAATCTGTATTCGCCCACACAGTATCATAAGTTTGATTAAAATTATTATCTGTTGCTATTTCAGTTATTTGCGTGAAATCATCAACAGGAAGAACCCACGGATTATTAGCAGTATAGTAACGAGTTACAGGACTGCCACTAGTACCATTAGCATAGAAAAATCTTCCGGTATAATCATCAATCATGCGGCTTGTGGCATTTACAGCTAATTCAATTAGATCATCATCATTATTATCCGTTATGGCTAATGATGCTTTGACCTCGTTTAGAGTTGCGTATCCGTTTGTTATTGCCACTGATTTTCCTTTTGTTATTAGTCTGCATTATAGCACGCTCAAGTTTTGGAATCAGTATTGCTACTTCATATTTACTACTTGTCGCTAACATATAATCCTTAACAAGAAGTGTAGAAGTAGACAAATCGGGGGCACTTTGCCTACTTCTACACAATTTATTTAATTTTCCTTCAAGTTGACTAGAAGGTTGGAGCTACAAGTCCTGTACCCGAAATGATCGAGTTAGCAAGCGGATAGCGTCCAGCGGTGAATGCACCATAACCGTAAATAACGGTTTTTACAGTCAAATTACCTGCACCTGTCGCATCATAGCGAAGAGTGAATGGTGAACCTGGCTGCTCCCAAAGATGGCACTCGCCTGCGGTTACAATGTAGATCTTATCTTCATCAGTTCCTCCGCCTGCGTTGGTAACAACGTTTGCATCAGTGATAATTGGAAGACCCATCATTTGATAACCTGAATTGCCATATGCAAATGAACCTGCGCCAGTTGCAACAGCATTAGTTGGACCAGCAACTGCTGGAACTGCTAATGGACGATTCGAAGAATCAGTCGCGGCAAGGATCCATGCAAGACGGCGTGGATGCATGACAAAGTGTGTTGGATTAACAAACGCATTTGTCTGGATTTTCTGAATTGCATCAGCGAGTTTTGGATAAAGTTCAGCAACTGTTGGAGATGCGTCTGTATAAGTAACAGCATTTCCGCCTGCGCCATCAAGACCAAGCATCTGACCACTTGAACCACTTCCATTGAGGATCTGGTTGTCAAGTGTTGTATGCCATGAACGAATTAGATCCTGAGTTACAAAAATATCAACTCCGGTTCCACGCTCAATAGCTTGACGTGAAAGATCTTGCTGACCAGCAATTGTACGAACATCTACTGTTAGTAGTGTATCGTCAACATCGGTTTCGCTAACTGCATTGTTTTCAGCTGCTTGTACAGCAGTTGAAGAACCTGTGGTCATGCGAGAGATGTTTAGAGTCATGCCGCTTGCAGGAAGAGCCATCTTATTGGTGGCAAAATCTGCAAATGGACGACCTGCGCGAGCAAGTGGAGCTGCAAGATCAACGAGGTATTGTGGAATTACAAGACCTGCAAAGTTGCTTGTACCGACATCGCGGCGCTCTGTTGCTTCTTCACGAGAATGACGAGCTAGTCTTTCTTGTGCTGCGTAATCAGACTTAAACTGTGCATTGTAAGCATCAGCAAAGAATGAACTATCGCCATCTGGACGATATGTACGTTCTTCGCGTGTAACCTTCGTGGTTTCAACGCGAGGAACTACAATTGATGCTACAGCAGCGCGAGCTTCAGAAGCTTTCTTATCAGCTTCGGCTTGTGCTGTGAGCTTTTCAATTTTTTCGTCAAGCGAACGAGATTCAGCAACGAGGGCTTCAACCTTCTCGGTTTCCTCTGCGGTCAAATCGGTGCGATCTTCTTTGGCTACTGCCTCAAGAATTGCATCCATTTCAACCTTAACTGCATCGCGGCGCTCAACTACTTTGTCAAAATATGACATTGAGTTTTGCTCCTTATGAGGTTGGGAATCGAGGTGGTGGCGAAAATACTCACGGCGCTTACGGGTGTGAGGTTCGCTCCGACTTCGTATCTGTTCGAATGAACAGAAAACTATTTGTTAGCGTTAATTATTGCTTTGGCAAGACGTAATGAAATTGTACGTGGTACTGTTTTTTCGTCTTCATCTTCATCTGTTTGTTCATAGGTAGCTTCATCTTCAATCGGAGTTTCAGTACCGTCCATAAGAGCGCGGAAAACTTCAAGAGCTTTCATAATATACTCATGACCTTCGCTCATATCATCAAAGATAGCTTTTAGAACTAATAATGATTCGCCTGTTATTTCACGGCCTTCATTTATTGCTTGAATTGCAGCTTCTATATGCTCTCGTGCTTCTACGCTTGTAGTCGGATAAGCTGGATAAGTTACTACTGAAACATCGCCATCAGCAAGTGATACTTCAGTCAAAATACGTCTGCTTTTATCTTCACTCCACTTTTGACGAATTACGCGGAAAGCAAAACTCATCTGATCGACATCGCCGCGCTTAACTAATTCGTAAATATCACGAGCTTCTTGCGTGTCAGCTAAATCTGCTTCAAATCTTAATCCTCGATCATCTTCAATCAACCGCAAAGTATTATTTTTTGTACGAGCTAGTGGTAATCCTTCGTGGTTAACTAGCAATCTAACATCTGGAGTTTCATCTAAAGTTTTACGAAACGCTCCTGGAGCTATAGACTCCTTAAAAGGCAGTGGCAAACTTGAATCATTAAAAACTGCTGCATAACCAGCAAGTCTTAGTGTTCCATCATCTGCTCGTGCTTCGACGTCGCGAACATTGTAAGTACGCCGTTCGATCTTCTTTGCCATTTTGCTCCTTGCGTTTTTGTTCTTTACTTCGCCGCCCGGCTCCATATTTTCAGCAATACTAACCGCAACCATTTGCGCAATAGCAGCATCTTTTGTATCGTGACAACCAATTGTTGTATACGAACTATCTGATTCTTGCTTAACTGTTGCCCATCCATTACAATCAGTTTGTTTATCTGAAATAAAATACGGCATATTTATCCTAAATTAGTAACAGCACTTCGTTATCATCTTCAATAATTGAAAATGTAATTACTGTTTGTGCATTGCTTTGTATATTACCAAGATTAGTTAATCCTTGTACGGTAATTTTTTTGATCGGTTTTTCGACGATTTGAGCAAAATTAGGTTGAACAAAGTTTCGTCCATACGTAACCGGCGTATAAGGCGGTGTGGGAATTGTATCAGCTTCTGCGTCTAACGAACCAAGATTACTTAAAGCTTGAACTGTTATTGAAACTAATGTACTTGCAGCGCCGCCTATATTTCCAAGATCGGCTTCAGCAGTAGCTACTACAACCGGTCCTAAAAGATCAACATCTAATTGACCTGTATCTAGGACAAATTGAGCTGGCATTTTATGAAGCCAATGTTAAGGAAACTGTCAATGAACCACTTGGAATTGTGTAAGTATCACCTGCTGTGTAGGGATTTCCAATAATTAAACCGCTAAATAAAAAATTACCAGCAGAAATATTATCCCAAATCGTAAAATGTGTTGCATCTTCTGAACCTGAAATATTTGACCATGTAACTTCAGAATCTGAAACTAATGCTCCGCTTGCTGCTGCACTAAAAGTTACTACTTTGCGTGTGGTCTCTATAGCAGCATTATTTGTACCATTTGCACCAGGATCGCCTACATGCAACTTGACATAGACATCAGCGACCGCATATGTTGTCGCATTTCCAAGTGCATCTAAAAGTGAATTAGCAAGATAGTTACTGAAGCCAGTTGCCATTATTCGCCTTCCTCAATAAATTCTTCTATGATTTCAGCGATTCGACCATGTTCATCTCGAACAACAGTTTTACGAACCTTGCGTCGATCTATTTGATTATTGACTTCAATCTTTGGTGATTCAACATTAACGCTTGGTGCATCGACAGTTACATTTGGAGCTTCAACCATTACAACTGGTTGCTCTACATTAACTGTAGGAGCAGCAACATTGACTGTTGGTTCTGGTACTTGTACTACCATCTGAGGATCTTGACGATGTTCTCTTACATCATAGGCATCAGTTGGTGCATTTGGATCTATTTGTGATATTGGTTGCAATTGAGAACTTGGTAGTCCTGTATGTGCAATATCTGGCATATCAGTAGCTTTGAGTACAGCAGCTGGATCGAAACCAACTTGAACAAGCTTTTGAACTATCTCTGCTCTTAGGTTCAAACCTACATCTTTAGCATCATCAGCGGCTATGTTCTGTAATGGAACTCTGAATTGATCACCAGATTCACCTATTGGTGAGAGATCTTCTACTGATCTCACATCATTGAGGGATAAAAATCCTTCGCGCAAACCCTTTGTATATGCCTCGTACCGCTCAAGAGTTGTTCCACGCAATAAAGCATCTAGGTTAAATTTAATAAATCCATCTTGTTCAGGCAATAGACGAGATAGCGATTGCTCTAAGCGTTCTAGCAACGGTCTTAACGAATGCTGAACAAATGATAAGTTCTGCGCTTCAACTGAGGCAAAACTCATTGCGCCAGCGACAGGGTGACCTAACAAACTGACAGGAACTCTAAATAAACGAGCTATATCTTCAACATTAAAACGGCGTGCTTCTAGTAGTTGGGCATCTTGTGCGTTAATGGACAATGGTTTGAACGTAGCTCCAGCTGACAAGATGCCAATTTTGCCTGCGCGATAAGGTCCTGTATGAGTCAGATTCCAGTCTCGGCCAATATCCTGTGCTTGTTCTTGTGTTAATTCTCCTGGTACTTCAATTACGCCTCCAGGATTTGCTGCATTGCCAAAATACGAAGCTGCATATGTTTCAGCTGCCATAGCTCCGCCGACTGTCATACGTGCAGCACTAATTGGTCCTAGACCATAATAAGAACCTGGAAGACGAAACATTGGGATATGCAACATTTCGCGCTGAGTAAGAATTTCAGTTCTAACATTATCTATAGCTGAAATACCATTGCCAGTACGTTCACGAATTGTAACTTCATATACAAGCGGTTCGTTAGGTGCTAAACGACGAATACGAACGTCTTCTGGATGTATACAATAAAGTTCAAATACTTCATCATTATCGTCGCGTACTGTAAGAATGAAAGCATTACCATGAAGATTGAGAGATGAAATTACTTGTTCAAAAAATTCTAAACGAGAAGCTTCTGGATTTGGTCTATTGATCCATTCAGGTTGCGAACCGTAGACGGCTGCATAGGAAATACGATTACGACCTCGACGTACATAGGCACCTAATGGTAGCGATGAAATTGTATCGCCAAGTAGTCTTACGCAAGCATAGACAGTCGACATACGAATAGATGTCTCGGCATTTACTTCAACGCCAGCAGGAGTAGCATAAGCAGGACGACCTGGTATGATTGGTTCAACCCATTGAGAGTTATTACCATTTCTTGCTTCGCTAGCACGCCGTATTCGTTTTGATAATGCCATTAGTTAGCCTTCTCTGTTATCCATACTAAAAACGATCCCAAAGCAATTAAAGCTACAGGAATTGAGAGCATTGCAATACCGGTTGTAGCTAAGATCAATCCTAATAATCCAATAGCTGTCGATATATCTAGTTTTCTCATTGTCCCTCTCAAACTTGGATCGAAAAGAATCGTGTTACCGGTTCTTTCGGAGCTGGCGGCTGTGTTGCTCTATCATAACCAAAAATAGATGCTACAGCAGCGTCTACCTTTCGTTTTGAACTTGCTTTGGCTACCATAATCCCACGTGAAGATTGTTTAGTAACACAATTACCAATATGTCTAGCTAATCTTTCATCGCCATCATGCGTGAAGCTTTGATTTACTACTGCCTCAAAGAATTTTTGAGTAGCAGGAACCATACGTTCTGCAGAGTTAGGATATGAAACGCATGGTAAACCTTGTTCATCAAGAACCATAAATGTACGATTCCATCTAGCAGGATCGAATACTACTTCTTTTACATTGAATCTTGGATCTCGATATGTTTGTAAAATAGTTTGTTCTACTTCTGCAATAGGTACATGCCAACCATATTCAGCATCAATTGGTTTTTCCCATAAACCAACTACCATTAAATGAGGTTTTTCTGAACCTAATAACCAGGCTACTAAGGCTGTACTATCGTTTGAGAATGATCCGTCAAAGGCCAATACAACATCTTCATTTGGCATTGGCATTCGCTGTCGGTCAGCAAGGCTATCCCAGCTTCCTTGTGGTAACCAAGCTGTAGAAGTTGAGACAAAGCAATTGATTCGCTTCGTTCGAAATTCAGCTTCGGGTGTTCGAAGCACGGCTGAACTGAAGTCTTCAATATCGACAATGTCGCCATAACCTGGATTTGCTTCTTGCCAGAGGATTTCACTGCGATGATCTCCTTCTACATTTTTTGGTTCCCACCAAGCAAAAAAGAAAGATGGATCTATAATTTCACCTTTGACTAATTGCTGTCCATATTGATACAATGAGAAGCAAAGTGAATCTTGACCATTAGTCTGTGTTTTAATACCTGCTGTTGTAATACCAAGTAACAATGAATCTTGGCGAGCTCCACCAGCAAGTGACATTACGTCCCATAATTCACGAGTTGGTTGTGCATGAACTTCGTCAAAAATAATAATAGGAGAAGGATTCAAACCTTCTTTTGTATACGCTTCAGCAGATAAAACCTTATAAACAGAACCAGTAGATTTATATTCAATCGCATCTTTATATAACGTAAAAAGATTCAATAACTCCTCGTCAAGTTCAACCATACGTTTTGCCGTACCAAATACAATACGAGCTTGCTCTTTATCTGCTGCGCAGCTATAGATTTCTGAGCCTTGACCACCGAGAGTTAAACCTGCAAGACCAATGGCAGCACCTAACGCTGACTTGCCATTTTTTCTTGCCATACCAATTAAAGCAGCTCTATGCTTAAATCTTCCATTTTCTTTTCTAGCTAGGGCATGCATTAAAAGTTCTTTTTGCCAAGATCGTAAAATCATCAATTCGCCAGCGCTTGCTGCAATTGAGTCTTTAGTAACTCGACAAACTGCTTCTGTAAATTTTATATATAAATCGCCATCGCCTCGAAGACGATCTGCCTCGTCAACGTTTGTTAACCATTTCGGAGGCCAAGATTTATTTGGCTCGTTTGGTTGCAATGAGTTGTTCGAGGGCTGAGACACGCTTGACCTCCGCTACACCAAGTTGTGAGCGGGATACAGGAGTAAATCCTAGAGAAGCTAAAGCCTCAATAAAGGATTTATTTAACGCAACGACAAGCCGCCCGTCTTGTGCATCGCGAGTTGTTCTATAAACTGTTCGAGCTAATTCTAAATCATCTGCAACTTTGCAAGCATGTTCAACTTGTTTGACGTCACTGATTGGTGAAAGCCAAGTGATTGCTTGGTCCCAAGCTTTTTCCCAAAGTTCTCGACCTGGTAAACCAAGATCTTCAGGCGGAAGTGGAATTCCTTCAGCCATCGGTAAAATTGTAACTTTTGAAATTTCAGGTAATGGTCGACCACCACTATCAGTTGTCATCGTGCGTCCTGTTTTTCGTTTTTGTTCAAGTGGTTTTCGTGGTCGTCCTGCCGTCATGTCGCCCTCATATTTTCAGATCTGGTGGAATTCAAAATTTTGATATTGTGTGCCTGCACG
>Ga0208644_1003588_pt1 | contig 11978 bp, 11 predicted proteins | sample VirMetDEL_Nov_18_FD_184517 | JGI IMG/M metagenome (GOLD analysis project Ga0208644, IMG submission 184517) | Aqueous microbial communities from the Delaware River and Bay under freshwater to marine salinity gradient to study organic matter... | ecosystem: Environmental > Aquatic > Marine >... | reverse complement strand
AAAAGGAAACACGATTAGTTTTTCGTTTCGGAGATAAAGAAGATAAAGTAAAAAATAAACTTTACGAGAGAGATTTGATTCTTGAATTCGAAAAAGATGTTGTCTATGAAAAGTAAAAAAGAAACCAAAGAACAAGAGGAAATTACTATCAAAGTAAAAAAAGGTTCACCTGATGAAGTTAAGTTACAACAAAAGGGTGCGACATATCAAGTTTATGAAAAAGAGGTAAAAGAAACTCAAGATGAGGACCCTCTTAATCCTTACGGAAGTGGGGAAACAACACAACAACCACATCAAGTTGGTCCATCTACTAATGATGGATTTGGTGCTGAGCCTGACAAAACTCCTGGTATGTATCAGGATGGTATGGATGAAGGTGAAATGGGAGAGGCTGACAAATATGGTAAGAAAAACCCATGGGCTATCTGCACATCATCTTTGGGATTAGAAGGAAGAGATAAAGATTCATATTCTGATTCTGAAAAGAAAAAATTTGAAAGATGTGTTTTGGATGTGAAAAAATCTGTCAAAGAAGGTAAAAGTCCATACCAACCTATTTTAGAAATGCAGTTAGAAAGTTTGATTAAGAAACACCTACCTTCAAGAATTACAAAAGGAGACTTTATGGAAACTTTATCAGAACAAGGTGTTATCCGTAAACCTTTAGCAAAATCACCTGTTACATCTTTAGTCGGTACTACCCCTATGGACAAACCCATCGGAAAGTTGTATACTTTGACAAAAAAGGAAGCTATGGAACAAGGTACGACAACTGCACCAACGAGAGTAAAACCAGGAACAAAAGAAAAACCAGGTACTAGTGACCCCTTCAAGAATCCAAAACATCAACCAAAACCTAAGGCGAAAAAAAGTGATGAGGTTGTAAAGATTCCTGATTATATTACTTTTGACCAATTGAAATTCAAATTCGATGAAAAATAATATTTCAGAAGCACCAATCAACTATGGTGATAGACCAGAAAGAATGTCGCCCGACATTGAAAGAAAGTTAGAAAAACAAGAAACTCCTCTTTCAAAAAACCCAGCATTTCCTGACCTAAAATCGGGTGATGTTCCTCAGACATTCGAACAATTGGTTGCATCAAAACGATTTGGTGATGTAGTTGATAAAGTAAAAAGATATACAGGTCAACAAAATATCTCAGGTCAAAACGCTCTTATGCAACTTCAAATGGCCATGATGAGTGGTGTGAGAGAATTGTTTAGTATCCAAGCTAGTAACAAAGAATATTTGGAAAACTTGGCAATTGACTTAGTAAGAAAAGAAATGGGTGTTAGACCTGACCAACTTCAGTATGTTGCCGAATTGGTGATGCCCGGTCAAATTGATATGGAAGGTTTTTCAAAAGAGGGTGAGGAACCAAGCGAAGAAGAAATTGAACAAAATTTCCAACAACAAGAAGAGGACCTCGAGGATTTTATTTCAGCATTCGAAAGATTTGATTTGGAAAAGGCTAAAAGAAGATTTATCAATGCTTTGATTCAGGGTTCATCAAAGAAAGGACATTATATGTTCGAATTGGTTAGAGACGAACTTGATAGATTAGACCCAAGACTTTTAAATTTATACGGTGTCGTAATGTCTGTGAATGACCTAATGTATTGGGTATTACCTGATGAAGCCATGGACATGATGATGAGTCAACAAGGAGTTGGTGGTAAAGAAGAAGTTGATATTGAAACAGACCCTCCTACAGTAAAAGCCCGTGGTTTGTTCTTCCCAATTTTGGTTCATGAATTAATCAAAGGAACTATGGAAGTTTTGGGAACACAAGGATTACCTGACGACCCTAAACAAGCTGAGATGGTAATGGCATCTACAGATACTTTGGCAAGTGAGATTTGGGATTTGAGATTAGGACCAGTAATTTGGGAAAAGTTTATCAATGCTTACCCTTCACAATTATTTGATGAAGATAAAAAATACATACAGAACTACCTATTTGCCAGATTTTCAGCACTTTCTGCTGATGAATTTTTCAAATTAGCTAAGAGTATCCTTCGTGGTGATGCTAAAGCGACACAAGTTTTAGATAGGATGGTTTCAGAAATTGTTGCCCACCTCAACGAAGTTCACGGTGATGAAGAGGATTATAGTGATGAAGATACAACTTCACCAGAAGGTCCTGATGATGATAACTTGGACGATTTGGATGACTTCTTAGGTAGTTTAGGAATTAGTATGTCCTAACACTACTTGAAATGGGATTATCAAGAGAACAATTACTTTTAGAATATTCTAAGTGTGTAAATAATACTCCTTACGCACTAAGAACTTATTTAAGTACTTACGATAATACACAATCAAAATATGTTCCCTTGGAATTATTTCCCGACCAAGTCAATCTTGTGGAGGATTATGAAAAATATAATGAAAATATTGCCCTAAAATATAGACAGGCGGGTGTATCTACAGTTACTGCGGCTTGGGCGAGTAAAAGATTGGTTTTTGCACTAAAAAACAAGCCAGAAAAAATTCTAATTATTGCCAATAAATTAGATACTGCGGTAGAAATGGCCAATAAGATTAGGGGTTTCATTGAACAATGGCCTTCTTGGATTGGTGTTTCTTTTTCACCTGAAAAAAACGCTGCAAGACACTTCAAATTATCAAATGGTTGTGAGGTAAAGGCAGTTGCAACCTCAAAGGACGCACTTCGTGGTTACACCCCAACTATGTTGATATTTGACGAAGCTGCTTACATCGAAGCTGATGGTGACTTCTGGGCTGCCTGTATGGCGTCTTTGTCTACAGGTGGTAAAGTTGTGGTAATATCTACGCCTAATGGATATGACCCCATTTACTACGAAATCTATGAACAAGCCAATCGTGGAATGAATGACTTCAAAGTCACCGAAATGTTTTGGTATCGAGACCCAAGATATACAAAAGATTTATATTTGGTGAAATGTGATGATATCATACACTACTTTTTGAATCGTGACGAATACAATGATGATGAGATAAAAATTGATTATTCTCACAAAGACCCTTTCGATAGAGATTATACGGAATTATTTAGTTACATAGCTCAAGGTTACAAACCATCATCATCATGGTTTGAATCTATGGTAAAAAAATTAAAGTATGATAAACGAAAAGTATCGCAAGAATTAGAATGTAACTTCTTAGGTTCAGGTGACAACGTATTCGAGGCCGCTTTACTACAAAGTATCTCAGAAAAAATGATAAAAGAACCAATTAGTAAGATGGTAAGTGGTGGTTTTTGGATATGGAAAGAACCTGAACTAAATCACCGTTATATTATGGGAGTTGACGTTTCCCGTGGTGATTCAGAAGACTTCTCTACTATTCAAATCTATGATTTTGAAGATAAGGAACAAGTTGCAGAATACCTTGGAAAGGTACCACCAGATGTTTTAGCAGAAATTGCTTATAAATGGGGAACTATGTATAAAGCGTTTATTGTGGTGGATATTACTGGTGGTATGGGTGTTGCCACATCAAGAAAACTTCAAGAATTGGGTTATAAAGATTTATATGTTGATGGAGTAGATTTTGGTAATAAATGGAAATATGACCCAAAAGCTTTGGAGAAAATACCAGGACTTAATTTCAATGCGAAACGAGTTCAAATTGTTGCTGCTTTGGAAGAATCTCTTCGTCATGGATTACTAATACGTTCATCACGATTGTTGAATGAAATGAATACGTTTGTCTATGTAAATGGAAGACCTGACCACATGAAGGGTCAGCATGATGATTTAATTATGTCATTAGCCATGGCGGTTTATATTGCGGAATCATCTTTTTCACAACTCACTAAAGTAACAGAGCAGGCGAAAGTCATGTTGGATTCATGGCAAATGAATACATATGAAACTAAGGCTGAGCAATATTTCAATCCCGCCCTACCCCAAAATCTAAATTCAAATAACCAGGTTTATCGTAATCAACCAAATAAAAGTGATTATGAAAAGTATTTATGGTTATTCGGAGGAATGAAACGTTGATAAAAAAAATATTTGATGTAATTTTTGTAAGATGGCAGAAAATGAAAAAGACTTAACTATATGGCAGAGGTTATCCCAAACCTTTGGACCCAATTCTTTATTGGGTCAGGATTTGCCTACTTATAAATTTGATAAAAAAGAATTATTACGTACCACTGACAAAGCTGAGTTTGAGAAAGAAAAATTACAAGCTCGTCAGACCTCATACCTAACCCAACAATGGGTAAAAATTGAGAATAATTTATATTCACAAGCCGTTTATTATGAACCAACAAGATTGGCATCATATTACGATTATGAATCTATGGAATATACTCCAGAGATTGCATCTGCCTTGGATACTTACGCAGAAGAATCTACAACTGTAAATGAAGATGGGTATATGTTGCAGATTTATTCGGATTCAACAAGAATTAAATCTGTGTTGGGTGATTTGTTCAACAATGCTTTGGACATCAATACCAATCTTCCAATGTGGACAAGGAATACCTCTAAGTACGGTGATAATTTTGTATTCTTAAAATTAGACCCTGAAAAAGGTGTTGTAGGGTGTCTTCAATTACCAAATATTGAAATTGAACGTGTGGAAGTAGGTATGAGAGGTCGTGCTACTTCAGGATTAGCATCCTCCTCAAATCCTAGTGATACTAAGAGTTTGACATTCAATTGGAAAAACAAACAGTTGGAATTTAATTCTTGGGAAATTGCTCACTTCAGATTATTGGGTGATGATAGAAGACTTCCTTATGGAACTTCTATGTTAGAAAAAGCGAGAAGAATTTGGAAACAGTTGGTTCTTGCTGAAGATGCTATGTTGGTTTATAGAACTTCGAGAGCTCCTGAAAGAAGAGTATTCAAAGTGTACGTTGGTAATATGGACGACCAAGATATCCAGCCATATGTACAGAGATTTGCAACTCAATTCAAGAAAGACCAAATTACTGACCCCTCTACAGGTAATGTGGATATGAGATTCAACCAAATGGCTGTTGACCAAGATTTCTTTATCCCTGTTCGTGACCCAAGTGCTCCAAACCCAATTGAAACATTACCTGGTGCTACCAACTTGTCTGAAATTGCCGATATTGAATACATTCAGAAAAAGTTATTGACAGCTCTTAGGATTCCTAAAGCGTTTTTGGGATTTGAAGAAGTTGTTGGAGATGGTAGAAACTTATCTCTTCAAGATATTAGATTTGCTCGTACCATCAACAGAATTCAAAAATCAATGATTGCTGAATTGAATAAAATTGCTATTATTCACTTGTTCTTATTGGGATTTGAAGATGAATTGGGTTCATTCCAACTTAGTTTGACAAACCCATCTAAACAAGCAGACTTACTTACAATTGATGTTTGGAAAGAAAAAATGTTATTGTACAAAGATGCTGTTATGCCAATCGAAGGTATTGCCCCAGTATCACAATCATGGGCAAAGAAACACATTCTTGGATTCTCTGATGAAGAAATTAAACTTGACCTACAACAACAACGAGTTGAAAAGGCAATTTCTACAGAAATTCAAAACACACCTAACGTTATCACTAAGACTGGTTTATTTGACAATATTGATAAATTATATGGTAACGGAGGTAGTCCAACAACAGGTGCCACTGAAACTGAAGCCACAGGTGGTTTTGGTGAAATACCTACAGAACCCGCAGCCCCTGAGGCAGGAATTGAAGCACCGGCTGAAGCTGGTATAACACCAGAATCACTCAATAAGAAAATGAGTGTGATTTTGGAAAGAGAAAATTTCGGGAATATCGAAGAAATTGATTTGAACAAAGGAAACAGGTCTTTAGGTGAAATTGAGAATCAGTTGGGCAAATTGATTGACTAATATATTTATAATAAAACATTAGTTATGAGATTCGGAGAATTATTGAGTAGAATTGAAAAAAAATTGGTTGATTCATATGTAAATGAATCAATAAAAGATGATTTAAAAAACTTCAAAAGTTTAGTACTCAATAATAAAGGATTGAGTTCAATGTATAGTATATACAATCAATTATCTTCTAAACAAGGTATCGATAAAGAAACTGGTGAGTTATTCATCAAAGAAAGTTTGAGACAAATCGAAAAGATTATTCCTACTTTGGAAACAAAAAAAGTTTCTGAATGGGTATCAGGAGTGGTTTGTGAAAACCAATATCAAAACATTGACAAAATGGTTTATGTCGGTGCTAATACCATCTTAGAAAGTGTCGAAGGTAGAAAACAAGTGTTGGATACCATTACATCTAAGAAAACCGTTACAGAGTCAGTAAAGCTACCTTTAGAAACAATTTACGGTATCGCCAACAGACAGGTTGAAAGATTCATCAACGAAATGGATGAAAAATCAAAATCTGATTTGGCTAGAATCCTTATGACTGAAGATGTTGAATTATCAAAAGAATATGAAGATTTGAAATCAAAGACAATTGATACTCTTTCCTCATTGAATGAAAATGATGAGGATACAAAAAATAAGTTGGATGAAACAATTCAACAAATCAAAACTGATGAATATTCAAAAATCAATTACGTAAGACTTTTCAATCTTTACAATAACCTGATTTAATCTTCAATATTTTTCTTTGTTTCTGAATATTTTGCATTTGCAATTTCAGTACGTCTTAATACAGATTTTTTTACAAAGGCTTGTCTTGCACGCAAAAGGTCATTTTGCTTGGTTTTAATCACTTTACCCTTCAAAACTTTTAGGGCTTTTTCGATGTTATTTTTTTCGACTTTTACTATCAACATATTAGTTAAATAATCTTATTTGTTGAAAAAATTTGACGGATGTTGATAAATGACTATATTTCTTACATAAAATAAACAGTCATTTACATGTATATCTATGAAAAAGGGCAAAACATCCAAAATAATTGGATTCCCCTCAGCTAAAATTACCTACGGAACAGTAGATTCAAAAAACCTTAAATCTCTTTATCTAAACCTCCAATCTTGGGTAACCCCCATCGATGAATTTGAGAATTGGGAAAGAATCGTTTCTAATCTTAGTAAATCAATTAAAAATTCAGTCTTTGAAGTTATAGACACCCAAATTTATAAACCCAAATATATTGTTGATTTGGACCTCAGAACAAGTGGTATTGTCTATGGTAAAAAAAGTTTTATGAACTTAGAAGTCACATTGTTCTTAGAAAAAGAATTAGATTTCAAAGACCCCCAAATTAAAGACTCATTGAAAAAGATATCAAGAAATATCTATGTGGAAAATTTTATGAAAAACGAGTATTTTGATTTTGCGGTATCAAAAAAAGTAAAAGAGATGTAGAGGTATATTTATATCTAAAAGACACATATGAAAATTTTAGGTCCTAATGAACTCGGTAAAGGTATTCTTATTGAAATGGATGCAGGATTCATATCCCCAAACGACGAGTTCAATAAAAAACAAATTCATGAAGCAAAAACTCAGTTAGATTATTCTAAACCTTTTGAATTTTATGCCGTACTACAGAAGTATAATACACCAAATAGAAATGGTCGTGTATACCCTGAGAAGATTCTAAAGAGAGAAGCTGAAAATTATAAAAAAATGATTGATAAAGGTATTGCTCTTTCTGAACTCAATCACCCTGAATCATCACTTATTGATTTGGACCGTGTGTCTCACGTTATTGACGATATTTGGTGGGATGGACATATCCTTATGGGTAAATTAAAATTGCTCACATCACCAGGTTTCCACGAAAGAGGAATCGTATCAACAAAAGGAGACCAAGCAGCTAACCTTCTTAGACAGGGGGTTACTTTGGGTATATCTTCAAGAGGTGTTGGTTCTCTGAAAAAGATGGGGGAGCAGAATGAGGTACAAGATGATTTTGAGTTGATTTGTTTTGATTTGGTTTCATCACCTTCTACACCTGGTGCTTACTTATTTAGTAATTTAGATGAGAGAGGAAGTTTTGAAGAGAACTTAGAAGAAGAAAAAATATCAAGATTATCATCATCTTCTACAGGAGAAACAGGAAAAGGAATGAGTCGCTCTATTGACTTATTGAAAAAATTGAACCATTATTTGGATAGATAAAAAAATAGAAAAAATGGAAGAAAAATATTTTATAGCAAAAGTTACTTACGATTTTCCTGAGGAAACTACTGGAAGAATTAAGAAAGTTCGTGAAGAAAAGTTGGTTAGAGGATTCTCTGTTACCGATGTCGAAGCGAAGGTTACTAAGAAATACGAGGCTTTCCAACATGATTGGAGAATCACCGCGGTTTCTGAAAGTAAAATTGATGAAGTGATTGAAAAGTAAAAAATGACCCCACGAAAGTGGGGTTTTTTATTTTTTTATATTCCGTTATTATAAAATAACGGATTTTTTTGTATTTGGCTATATTTATAGTGTAAAATATTCACACAAATAATATGGCAGACAACAAGTCTTTAGTAGAAGAAGCACTACTTCAAATGAAAAATTTGGAACAAGTAGTAGCCGAGAATGCAAAAGGAATACTTGCTTCAACAATGAAGGAAGAAATCTCTGAACTAGTAAAAGAGTCTCTAAAGGAGGCTGAAGAGGATGAAGTTGAGACAACTGAGATGGAAGAACAGGAAACTGAGGACATCTTAGGAATTGAAATGGATTCTGAAGAATCTGACGAAGATGAAATGGGTGATGAAGAAGAATCTGATGACGAAGAGTCTGAGGATGAAATCGAAATCGACATTGATTCTGAGGAAGAAGATGAATTACCTATGGACCTTACAGGTGCTTCGGACGAAGAAATCTTAAAAGTTTTCAAAGCGATGAGTGATGAAGACGGAATTATCGTAACTCAAGATGATGACCAAGTTCACATCGAAGACGAAGATGATGACGTTGAATACATTATCCAAATGGAAGGTGATGAAGAGGAAGACGTTATGGAGCAATGGGATGAGGAAGAAGACGTTATGGTTGACGACGAAATTTCAGACGAGGAATTGGATGCAATGATTGCAGACATTTTCAGTGAGACTGAAATGGGTGAAGGAGAAGACTATGACCATTACAGAGGTGCTGAAAAGGATGATGCGGCTCATATCCGTGATTTAGAAAAGGATATGGAGGATGATGCTGAACACACTGAAGAAATGGAAGAAGAAGATGAGGTAGTTTATGAAATCGAAATCGATGAAGAAGATGATGACATGGATGACATGGAAGAATCTGATGAGGTCAACGAAGACAAAATGACTATCAAACCAGTTATGGGTCACCTTAAGAAAGCTAAATTGACAACAAAGGCTGAAACTAAAGAATCAGCAATTGAACCTAAGGGTAGCGCTAAAGGTGTTGGTATGAACTTAAAACCTAAGAAGTATGAATTTTCTGAAGAAGAAATGGAAGAAGGTAAGGATTGGGGTTCTAACAAACACGAATACAAGCGTAAGTCTGTAGACGGTGTTAAGAAAAAGGCTGGCGAAGGTAAGGACGGTCACTATAAAGACTACGAAGGAAAATTCGGAGGTAATAAAGGTGATAAGTCTAAGACTCACCCTGGAAAGAAAGATTACGAAAAGTCTGAAGCTAAAGAAGCTGCAAGAACTTACGGAATGGGTTCTAAAGAGGGTCGTGGTTTGAGAAAGGGCATCACAAACAACCGTAATTATGTTTATGGTGATAATGGTGTTAAAGTTGAGTCTGTAAACCAAGAAGTTCAAAGATTGAGAGAAAAAAACGAAGAGTACAGAAAAGCTCTAAACGTGTTCAGAGAAAAACTTCAGGAAGTTGCAGTGTTCAATTCAAACTTGGCTTACGCTACAAGATTGTTCACAGAGCATACAACGACTAAGCAAGAGAAAATCAATATTCTTAGAAGATTCGATAATGTTGAAACTTTGAAAGAATCTAAAAATCTCTACAGTTCTATCAAGAACGAATTAAACAATTTGACTTCAGATGTTGTGTCTGAATCAGTAAGCAAGATTGAAAAATCACCAGCTTCAGGTTCAGCTCATAGTTTGATTGAGTCAAAGACTTATGAGAATCCTCAGTTCTTAAGAATGAAGGATATCATGGCAAAAATTGCAAAATAAAAATAAATAAAACCTAAAAAAATATATTAAAATGGGTGCATTATTAGAAAGTGGTCTTGTTGGTAACATCGGCTTGAAGCATTTGAAAGTTATCAAAGAAGACACAATCAACAAATGGGACAAACTTGGATTCCTTGAGGGATTAAGTGGTCACTTGAAAGAGAACGTTGCTCAGTTGTATGAAAACCAAGCTTCACACTTAATCAACGAAGCTTCTTCTACTTCAGACAGCGGTTCTTTCGAGACTGTAGTTTTCCCTATCGTGAGAAGAGTTTTCTCAAAATTATTAGCTAACGACATCGTGTCTGTACAAGCTATGAACTTACCTATCGGTAAGTTATTCTATTTCGTTCCAAGAATCCAAGGTTATTCTGGTGGTACTTGGAATGGTGAGACAGGACAAAGTGGTGACCACTACGCTCCTGTAGGTTCTCCAGGTAACTATCCTGGTGACCCAAATAAAGGTTACGGTACTGACGTTGACGCAGGTACTTACAACCCAGCTTACAACAAAGATTTGTATGACTTGTTCTACGAAGGTAACGAAGCTGCATTGAATCCTCCTGGATTGTTTGATTACTCAAAAGGTAAGTGGTCAGCTGTTACTGCTCCTACTGTTACAGTGGCATGGGAAGATGGAATTTTGATTCCTTCTGGTTACACTTCAGGTGATTACAGAAAGGTTATCATCAAGATGTCTGGTTTCCAAAATGCTGGTGCTGGTCAATTGATTGGACCTAATGGTAACACTATGGATACAGAAGAGTTCCTTTCAGGATTGTTGGTTTTGGGTGTTTCAGGTAACGCTACAACTTCAGCTAACACTAGAAACCCATACTTGTTCAGAGTTGTTACTCAGAGATATGGTAAGGGTATCGTTGAATACGGTTCAAATGTAACTACTACATGGCCAAATGGTTCAGGTGGTCAGTACTACAACGTTTGTGACGCTAACGGATTCATCTACTTGGAAGTTGATTTACAAGTTCCTGTTTGTATTGAGTGTGGTCAATCTACACCTGACGGTTACACAGGTTCTACTTTCGCTTCTACTTCAGGTGACTCAAATGCGTTCCAAGCTGTTTACAGAGTATACAAAAACTTGGAATTCGAAGACCAAATTGGTGAAGTTTCTTTCGACCTTGAGTCAGTAACTGTTTCTGTTACAGAAAGAAAACTTAGAGCACAATGGTCTCCTGAATTGGCACAAGACGTTGCAGCATTCCACAACATCGACGCTGAAGCTGAATTGACAGCTTTATTGTCTGAGCAAGTGGCTGCTGAAATCGACCGTGAAATCTTAAGAGATTTGAGAAAAGGTGCGGCTTGGGACCTTCGTTGGGACTACAACGGTTGGAAGAGATTAGCTTCTAGCGGTACAACTCCTTACACTCAGAAGGACTGGAACCAAACTTTGATTACTGCAATCAACCAATTGTCAGCTCAAATCCATAAATCAACTTTGAGAGGTGGTGCTAACTGGATTGTTGTATCTTCAGAAGTATCTGCTATCTTCGATGACTTAGAGTACTTCCACGTTTCTAACGCGGCTCCTGAACAGGACCAGTACAACATGGGTATCGAGAGAGTTGGTACATTGTCAGGAAGATACCAAGTGTATCGTGACCCATACTTCCCAGCTAACCAAGTGTTGATTGGACACAAAGGAACTAGCTTGTTGGATACAGGTTACATTTACGCTCCATATGTACCTCTTCAGTTGACTCCAACTATGTACAACCCATTCAACTTTACTCCTATCAAGGGTATCATGACTAGATACGCTAAGAAGATGGTTAACAACCGTTTCTATGGTAGAATCACAGTTGATGGTGTTAGAACATTCGACTTGAACGAATTGAGATAATAAATCTTAATTTGTGACCATAAGGGAGGACTTTGTCCTCCCTTTTTTATTTAATGGATATCCATTTTTTAT
>Ga0208644_1003586_pt1 | contig 11981 bp, 20 predicted proteins | sample VirMetDEL_Nov_18_FD_184517 | JGI IMG/M metagenome (GOLD analysis project Ga0208644, IMG submission 184517) | Aqueous microbial communities from the Delaware River and Bay under freshwater to marine salinity gradient to study organic matter... | ecosystem: Environmental > Aquatic > Marine >... | reverse complement strand
TCCGTTCCCCACCCTTCTCTGGGGACAGTGATGTTGAGTCCTGCCATCTCACCAACCACGACAGCAAAGTCGCGCCCCTTGTTGCTACTGAATGCGCCGGGGACGTTTTCCCACAACAACCACCTAGTTCCGCAAAGGCGTCTAGCTGCATGAAAAATCCTCAGTTGTTCGTGAAACAATCCTGACCGCTCGCCGGCCAAGCCCTTGCGCTTTCCCGCAACGCTCAAGTCCTGGCACGGACTACCGCCGACCACCAAGTCAATCGGCCCGAGCGCGGCGATCTGCTCGTCGGTGATCGCTGTCACGTCGCCCAAGTTCGGCACGTCCGGGTAGTGATGAGCGAGTACCGCTGACGGGAACTTGTCGTATTCGCAGAACGCCACTGGCTGCCAACCCAGCGGATGCCAAGCGACGGTGCAGGCTTCGATGCCAGAGAAGAGCGACAGATATCTCACTTGTTCTCCCGCCAAAACGGCAGCACCGGCTTGTCGCGCCGCGGCTCAAAAAACCTGTTGTTGGTCTTTCGCCAAGCTTCGCCGGGCTTGTACTTGGTCTTTGAGCGCTTGCGTGTATCCGTCCGTCCATGCGATGACATATAGACCCTCAAGTAACTTCCTGACCCAGACACCGATGACGGCGCCGGTCCGCACGGTTTCCAAGAAATGGCTGGTGCGCTCGCGTGCGCGATCCACCAGCCGTTGTTTAGTCCACCCGAACATCAGAACGGGATTTCATCGGCAAACGGATCGTCCGCGTCAGCCTTAGCCGGCGGCGGTGCTGCGGCGGGCTGGGCGTCTTTGGGCTTGAAAGACTGAGACACCCACTTCTTCCCGTCAGACTGCCTAACCCTTGTCCAGCCCGACTGGTAATAAGGCGTGATCTGCTGACAATGCGGGCATTGCAGCAAGACTGACCCTTTGCTGTTTGGATGTGTCTCAGTCTTGCGGTCATCGTTTGGCCACAACGACCCCGAGTTCACTTTCTGCTCATACGCCATTAGTCGTCTCCACTGTGATGGCTTCCAATTCGGCCTTGCGGCGGTTCTTTGCTTCTTCCAGCCGCGCTATGCCCTCGTCATCGTTGGCGGCGCGGGCGAGCTTGTACGCAGTGGTAAACGCGGCCTTAAGCGCGTCCATGTCGGCGGCGGTTGCAATGGCATTCAGGTCGTCGCCCTCCTGATCCTGACCCGGCAGCGAGTGGGGTAATGAGTGGGGCGCTGCTACCGGGCCAGGACCAAAGTCGCGGACCTCTTCGACCGTATAAGTGCCGGCCATCACGCCGGGGAATACGGTTCTGATGCCTTCAGCTAAGACACGAGCGCGAAGCATGGAGCGCGGGTACTGGCGCCAGACTTCCTTGTTTGCCAACCCTGCGCGGGCCGCGTCCTTCATGGTCCAGGTGACTTCCAGTGTGCCGCCCTGCGGATGGCTGAAGCGGCCCGTGACCTTATCGTCCTGATAGACCGGCCACTCGACCTTGCCGCCGGCTTGCTGGAAGCGAGCCAGCAGCGCGTCGGACTTGAGCGCGGGACGGCCCTGAATGATGTGGTACTGCGACACCGCGGTCATTGGGTGCAGCCCTTCAGCCTGGCAGAGCAGCATCAGGCTGATGGCCTGGTCTGGCGTCTTGACTCCAAACAGCCCGCCCTTCGCCACCGAGGCGGCCATGAGTTGCATTTCTTCAAACCTTACAACGGCGTTCATTTCCTTACTCCCAAAGCCTCTACGCGCTTGACCGTGTCGGCGACTTCCTCAAGGAACGCGCCCACCTCGGCCAGCATGGCGTCGATGTATTTCTCATCGCGGTTGACCCGCGCAATAAAGCAGTTGTACGGGTCCGGCATCCGCGGGTCGAAGCTCACGAAGTCGCACCATTCCCGGCCCATGACGGCGAGCTGCGCTTGAATCTGCGCCATGTGCTCGGCGGGCATTTCGCCTGCTATTAGCGTCTGAAGGTGTACCGCGCTGTTGAACGGACACTTGATCTCGACCAGCCCGTACTCGCCGACTAGTCCGTCAGGCGAGCAGCCAAAATGGTCATAGGTGCGGTGAATGCAGAAGCCGATTTCCTGCACCGGGTTACCGGCGCGGAACTCGTACTCGATCCGGGCGTTAATCTCGTACTCGACGCCGTGCTGCATGGCTGCATTCGTGAAATGGCGCGTCGGCTCGCGGGTCAGGCGCTCGGCGACCAGTTCCCACAAGTACCGTTCGCGCTCGGCGCCAGGCTTGCCCGATTTCAGCTTCGCCAGCACGTCCTTGACCCGGCTGGCCGTGACCTTGCCGACGCGGGCATAAAACCAGTCGGACGTGCGCTGGTCAGATGTGGCGACCATCATGGCTGCACCTGCTTGCGGATGAACTGCGTCACGGTTGAGCCGTGGCCCGACTTCCAGAGCGGCGACTTGTAAGTGACGATCTCCGCGCAACCTGGGCCGTCGTCAGCAAGCCGCAGGCCGGACGCCTCAAGGATTCGCATCATGCGGTCGAATTCGGACGCGGTGCCGCGCACATACAGGACCAACTTGTCGTTATTCACGGTCGCGGCCCCGCATAAACAACTGATCGTAAACGAGGACCAGCAGCACGAACGCGCCGCTCAGCAGCAGATCGGCGAGGTGCTCGTAGCTCATAGCTCGGCCGCCACGAAAGAAAGGCCGCGGCGGGACTGCTCGGCGTTGATCTGGTCCTCCAGCGCCCAGCTGATGTCGCGGCGCAGTTCGGCTTCGCACTCGTTGCGGAGCCGAATGGCGACCAGCCTGGCATAGCAGCCGGCGGCACCTTGGCGAACGCTGTCCAGTTTGCTTGCGGCGCAGCGGGCAATTTCCGGGCCAGCAATGTCGGCGAGGTCTAGGTCTACGATCCAGCCGGCGATCAGTGAACGACTGGCGGCGCGGATGCCGGCGTCGATGTCGGCGTCTTCTAACCTGATTGAGTAGGCGTCTTGTTGAAGGCCGGCCAAGCGACGGACTAGGTCTAGCCAGGCGGCGTTTCTTGTTTCGATTGTTTGCATGGTCATGGCTCCCTCCTCCATGACCGTCATCCTACAAAAGTAAGAATCCCTATGTCAATAGTAAGACGCCAAGAAGGCAAATCTTACTTTTTGAACGCCTTTGCCATCGCGATCAGCGCGGCCATCTGGCTGTCATCAAGGCCCAGCACGGCCTCAAGCAGTTCCTCGGGCATGGCGGGCTTCATCTCGCCTTCGCCAGACAGCAGCCACTCGGCACGGACGCCGAGCACATTGATGAGGGCCGGCAAATACCGGCTTTTAATCGTGCGATTGCGGCCCAGCTCCCAGGCAGCATAAGCGCCATTTGAGCAGCCAATTGCGGCTGCCACTTCTGGCTGCGTCAACCCGGCGGTTTCTCTAGCCGCTCTGAGTCGGCTTGCAAGGTTCATATCTATCTCCACCAAAACGTCCCTGTTCATTGTAAACCACCGTTTTCTTACTTTTATTGACGGGCGTCACTCACAGACGTAAGATACCGCCGCAATGACCTACGCGCAACTGCTTAGACACTTCGGGACGGCCACCAAGGTCGCGGACACGCTCGGGATCAGCGTGGCTGCGGTTTGCCATTGGAAACGCCGCGGATTTATCCCTGTTCGCACTCAAGCCCTCATTCAGTTGAAGACCGAGGGCAGTCTGAGGGCCAGCGTGGCTCACAAGACGACCCACCGTAGAAGGGTCAAAAAATGAGCCATGACCACTCTGCGGTCAAGCGAAATTTTGGTGTTTTTTGTCCAAGACAAGTTTTGCGGTGCAGCAAATGAGCCAAACCGACGCCATCCGCTACCACCTGCTGCACGTTGGGCCGCTGACCCATTTGGAAGCGCTGCAGCACTACCAATGCAGCCGCCTGGCAGCAAGGGTCAAGGAACTACGCCGCGAGGGAATGGCGATCGAGACCGAAATGGTCAAGTGCGGCCGCAAGCGCTGGGCGCGGTATCGGGTGGCGGGGCAGCAGCAATGCTGATTAACGGCAAGCTGACCAAGCGGCCCGCTGCGAATCACCCAGACCCAGCGCACTGGCAGGCGCTACGGCTTGCTGCATTGACCCGGCAGAACAATGCGTGCGGCACCTGTCCAGCAAGCAGCGAAGGCGGCTATGGACTGGAACTTCACCACCGCCACTACGACACCTTCGGCGCAGAGACGCTGGACGATGTCGTCGTGCTCTGCCGGCAATGCCATGAAGCCATCACTTCTCGACTGCGCCGGGAACGACCGGCGCGGTCTATCGAATTCGTCCAGGAAAACACAGCGCGGCCTGGGCGTGTATCTGCAACGCGCAACAACCTGACGCCCATTGCGGGCATGGAGAGAGAGTATGACCAACGAAGGATTCCGGTTCTACCGGGTAGGCATTCGCGGCTTGTCGCCGCTGGTGATGCACAACGGGCAGCTTGCGGACCCGCTGAACCCGTTTAGCAAGGCCATGAAGGCGATTTCTGGCAAGCGCAAGAAGACCGACGCCGATCTGGCCCAGCTCGCCGACATTGAGTGGCGCGGCGGCTTGTATGTCAACAAGGAAGGCAGGCCGTCAATCCCGAGCCGCGTCATCGAGGCGATGATAGCCAAGGGCGCAACCCGCAGCAAGGAAGGCAAGCAGGCTTTGTCCGGCATGTTTGTTGAGAGTGATGGCCGGCTGTCTTTTGCTGGCGATTCGCTGTCTGTTGACGATCTGTGCGCGAGCGCGGATCACCGCCTGACCGTTGGCGTTCGGGTGGGTCAGTCGCGAGTCATGCGGACCCGGCCCATTTTTAACGACTGGAATGTCACGTTTGAGGTGTCCGCATCCACCGAAGTTGTGACTGACTCGGCGTCGCTGCATCGCTGGGTGTCCGATGCGGGCGCATTCATTGGCCTGTGCGATTACCGGCCTCGGTATGGCCGGTTCAGCGTGACCTCGTTTGTGGAGATTACCGAGCAGCTCAAGTCTGCGGCTTAACGTGGCAGGGCTTGGGGATTAGGGAGCGGATCGGTTTGGCTTGGCCTGGCACCGCAGTTCTGGGTGTGACTAGGCTTGGAGAGGATTTTAAGGCATGTCACGCCTTGATCGGGCGATGTGTGGAGTGGCGAGGCCTGGTTTGGCGAGGATTTTATGGCGAGGCATGAAAAGGCCGCTTGCGGCGCGGTAAGGCGAGGTCTGGTGGGGCAAACAAAGGCTTGGACATTGAGGCACCGCGAGGTCTGGCATGGTGCGGCGCGGCGAGGCGGGCCAAGGCAGGGAACTTTAGGAGTGGCAAGTAACGGCGAGGCAGGTAACCGTCGGGCAGGGAGCGGATAGGCGCGGCAGGGCGAGGCGAGGTCTGGATTTTATGGCGAGGCACCGCGGGGCGCGGAACGGCGCGGCAAGGTATGCAAAGGCTGGGACATTGAGGCTTGGCGTGTTTCGGCTTGGAAGGGTTAGGCAGGGAGAGGCTTGGACATTGTGGCTAGGAGTGGCACGCAAAGGCGAGGTGGGTTGTGGCAATGCGGGGCAAGGACGTTATGGCTCGGCCAGATACGGACAAGCAGGGACAGGCACGGACAGGCAGGGAATTTAGGGTCAGGTAGGGACAGGTAGGGACAGGCAGAGCTAGGAAGGGCAGGGCGAGGATTTATGAACCAACAAAAAAGGAAGCAGGCATGAGAGCACGCAGCCTAAAGCCGGCCATCTTCAAAAACGAGCTGCTGGCCGTCGCTGACCCGTCCTACATGGTGACCTTCATTGGCCTGTGGTGCGCCGCAGACCGCGAGGGACGCCTTGAGGACAGGCCGGCGCGGCTGCATTTCGAGATTAATCCAGGGCGGGCGGTTGAGGACACCGTCCAAGCTCTCGCCTGGCTGGCTGAGAAAGAATTTATCCAGCGCTATCAGGTAGATGGCGCGGATTACATCGCGATCCCTACCTTTGTGAAGCATCAAAAGCCGCACCCAAACGAGAAGCCAAGCACGCTGCCTGAGCCACCACTTCGCACCAAGGTAGAAAGCGCTTGCAACCAAGGTACAAAGCGCTTGGCTCTGAATCCTGAATCAGGACTGCTGAATCATGACTCCCCTTTCACTGAGACTACCGTCTCAGAGCGCGGCAAGCCGCGAACGACCGACAAGAGCGCAAAGCGCCTGCCAGACGACTTCAAACTGACCAAAGAACGCCGAGCCGTGGCCGAGGCTGAAAGACTGCCCGCCGACCGGACGTTTGCGAAGTTCGTGGACTACTGGCGCAGCGCTTCTGGTGCTCGGGCGCGAAAGCTGGACTGGGACGCCACCTGGCGAAACTGGTGCAGGACCGAAGCCGACCGGGCAAGGTCTACGCCAGCAGGTGCGGCAGGCCCGCCACCGAAAAGACCACCGCCGAGCGAAGAAGAACTCGCAGCCGCTCGCCGCGAAGCCGCCGAAAAAAACCGCCGCGAAATGGAGCGCCTCAACCGGCCGCAGTTGGAGGCAGCGGAGAAACGCGACGTGGCGGGACTGATCCGCGCAACGGCGGCAGGACTGCGGGTCACGGGTGGACGATGAGCTGCAAGCAAAACTCGCAAAGCTCAACGCGACGATCCGGCAAGCCAACGCCGACAAACGCGAGCAGCGCGAGACCGACCGCGAGCGAGTCCGACGCCTACTGGCAGAGCAGGCGCCAGAAGTTTTGGCGTTCCTCGATTTGGTACGCGGGCGATTTGGGCCTGGCACTAAGCTGGAGAAATTGAAGTGCGGCGACGAGACGTTTCCGAAAAGAAATACCACGAGCCAGGCTGCCGCTGCGTTGCCTGCGACGACAAGGCCGCGCCGTGGTGGCTAGGCATTGTTGCGGTGCTAGTGGCGATGGTTTTTATGGCGATGGCTGGGTGGCTGGATGCAGGGTGACGACCTGTCTTGGCGCTTCGTCCTGCGCTCGCAACGCCTGCTGCACTTGAACGCCCGCGATTTTGCCCGCCTTGCGGGTGTGAGCCATCAGGCCGTGCGTTGCTGGCGCAGCGGGCTTTACACGCCGCGCTCCGAAGCCGTGCTGCGGGTGGTCAAGGAACTCAAACGGCAAGGCTTGCTGGACCAAGTGCTTGGATAAGGCCGACCGCCTTGCCGACCTGCTGGACCGCGAGGGCGTCACTGGCTACGTCCGCGAGCACCGCTTCCACGGCACCCGCAAGTGGCGCTTCGACTTTGCGTGGCCGCAGCACCTAGTCGCCGTGGAGGTGGAGGGCGGCACTTGGGTCGGCGGCAGGCATACCCGCGGGTCAGGGTTTGCCAAGGACTGCGAGAAGTACAACGAGGCGGCGTGCTTAGGCTGGCGGCTGGTGCGAGTGACGCCTGGCCATTTCAAGACCGGGCAGGCGGTCGAGTGGGTCACTAGGGCGTTGAGCAAGGAGCAGAATGGCCAGACAAGTCAGGGCTGAAATCCACCAGGCAGACCGCGAGTTGAGGCGGTTTATCCTGTACCAGTTCGGCGAGGCCAAGAAACTGGGCTACCCGACCATGTCCGCATTCGCCCGCGAGATTGCCCGCGGGACTGTGTCTTGCCCACCGCCTACTGAAGACGATCCGCTCATGGAGGCCGTGGGCCGTTTTTATTTCCAGCACCTGACCGAGGTCGAGCGACGCGTGATTGCGGAAAAGAACCTAAGCGTGGGCAACCTGAACCAACGAGCGAAGGCCAACGGCATGACGCGGGGCAGGCTTCAAGCCATCATTGACCGCATCCTGGAACGCTGCCACGGCTTTCTGTCAGGCAGGGGGTTTTAACTAGTAAATTATTGAGGGAAAATAAACACAGTAGGAAATATCACTCTGAAATCCTCCACCTGACCCGCTTCGGCGGGTTTTTTTATGTCTCGGGGTCGTGAAACAACAAAAGCCGCCATTCGTGGAGCCAACGCTTGAGCAATGGCTAAGCCGCGACTGGAAACAGAAGGTCACGAAACGCGAGGCCGAGGACGACAAGCACGCCGAGTTGGCGTCTTGGTACGACGTATGGCTGGAAATCATGGGCGGCAAGGAGCGCAAACGATGAAAAGGGCGGTTTTGTGTATCGCGCTTGCTTTCGCGCTGCTGTTCCCAATCTATGTCCTGGCCGCCGTCGCGACCGTTAGCTGGTCGCCGCCCGTGACGAATACGGACGGCAGCACCATCCCGGCCAGCGGCGATGGGTCGATTACCGAGACCCGCGTCCAGTACGGCACCTGCTCAAGCACCGGCGGGTTCGGCACGGCGCAGGGCCAGGTCATTGTTGGGATGCCTGCGACCAGCGTGGAGATCAACAGCTTCACCAGCGGCCAGACGGTATGCTTCCGCGCCTTTGTCAGGAACACATTCGGCATCGAGTCCGCAGCCAGCAACGTGGCGTCCAAGACCTTTGACCCGCCGAAGCCTCGGCCGCCTGTGCTGACTGTCGTGGACCCGGTCGCTTTTGAGATCAGGCTGGACCGCAACCTCAACGCTAGGCTAGGCCGCGACGTGGGCCGGGTGGCCGCAGGGACCGAGTGCAGCGGGACGGCCTTTTTGGTCGCTCGCAGGGCTGCCTTTTACGTCATGGACAACGCATCCGTCACTTTCACTAAGGAACCGCGCAGCAGCATTGTCGTCGCACGCTGCGCCTGGAGCTAAAACATGGGCATTCGCAGATCAGACCTTCAGCCGCTGGTGATCACCGGCAGCTTCACCCGTCCTGCCGACACGACGGCCTACGCCTCAGGCGATTTGGTCGCCAACAGCACGACCGTCGCAGACGTGGCGCCGATCACGTTCAACTTCCCTGAGGACACCACGCCAGGCAACGCCACCGCCAAGGCCGACAAGTCGGTGCTTCAGTTTATGGGCGTGAAGCTCGCCAAGAGCGGCACCAGCACCACGAACGCAAGCTTTCGCGTCCACCTGTTCTCGCAGAACCCGTGCGCCACGTCACCGCTCGGGATTACGAATGCCGACAACGGCGCTTTCAGCGTCAACAAGGCCGGCTATATCGGCAGCGTTGACATCACGCTGCTCGGCATGAAGGACGGCGCCGTGGCTGTGGCGAGCGCGGACATGAAGGCTTTCGGGCCTGAGGAGGCCACGCTGTTCGCCTTCGTCGAGGCTCGCGCTGCCTACACGCCAGCGAGCGAGGAAGTGTTCACGGTCGAGCTGTCGGCCTACCGCATTTAACCATGCTCGCGCTCTTTCTCAACACGCTGCTGCGTCGTCGCGGCGCGGTCGTCACGGGCGAAGACACGACCGACGACCTGCTGCTCGAGGACGGCTCATTCCTGCTGCTGGAAAGCGGCGACAAAATACTGCTTGAGGCTTAAACATGGCTGACACCAAAATCTCCGCGCTCAGTGCCGAAACCGCAGCGCCTGGCGACGAAATCCCGGTCAACCGCGGCGGCGTCAACTATAAGATCACCGCAGGCGACATCCTGAAGCAGGACAGCGGCACCCTGACCGCCAACGCACCCGCCCTTGACCTGACGCAGACTTGGAACAACAGCGGCGTCACGTTCACGGGGCTTAGGTTTGATTACACGAACACGGCGTCTGCTGCTGGTTCGGTTATGCTTGACTTAAAAAAGGGTGGGACAAGCATTTTTTCTGTTGGAATTACTAATTTGGGTGGCACTTGGTATGACAGAACGCTAATCAACACGACCCAATATACATATCTGAAACGTAGCCAAGTCGGTGGATTCTTTGCTATTGGGAATCCAAATGGAAACGGTTGTTCAATCACTGACAATGCAATCCTGCTTGTTAGTGGCGGATATTTTGGATTCGCAAATGATGCTACAAATGCGGTTGGTGGAACAGTTGACTTGAGCCTCTACCGCGACGCCGCCAACACCCTCGCCCAGCGCAACGGCACCAACGCCCAGACCTTCCGGCTCTATCGCACTATCAGCGGCTCAGACTACGGTTACACCGCCGCAAAGCAGGACGCCACGGCTGGCTACATTCTTGATAGCGTCAACTCTGGCGTCACCTTAGAACCCACCAACTTGCTTGATTTGCAGTTGAATGGGGCGAGTAAGTTTAAAGTTGATAAAGATAGCAATTTGCGGTTTCCCAGCAATGTGAGATTTTATAGATCAACTTCCGCAATGTTCTTTATTGGCAATGCAAGAGTAACCACCGTTGCTACCGCTTCATTTTCTTGGACTAGCAACGCTATTGATGCAGGCTCGGTTGAAGATTTACAGCTTTTCCGCGACGACGCCGGTAAACTCGCTCAACGAAATGGCGCAAATGCTCAAGAGTCCCGCGTCTACGGCTCCTACACCAGCGCCACCAACTTCCAGCGCACAAGCGTTAAGACCGTCCGCGAAACGTCTGGTGCATTGTCGGGCGCGTCCTACACCACCACTATCGCCATCCCGGCCTATGCCAACCTGATCGGCGTCACCACCCGAGTCACTACCGACATCACGGGCGCGACCACTTACGATGTGGGCGACGGGTCGGACGTTGACCTGTGGGGTGCAGCAATCGGCATCACGGCTGGCACGGCATCAGCGACGGCTGATTTCACGGCTACAGGCGCAGTTGGCGCGGCTGGCGCATCACGAACCATTACGCTGACGGCGAATGGCAGCAACTTTACGGGTGGCGAGGTGGAAATCTGCGCTCACTACCTGTTTACCGAAGCGGACTAACGGAGACCACATGACCCTTGAACTGACGAACGACGAAGCGAACGCACTGGCGCAACTGCTGGACTTGGCAGTCAAGGCGGGCGGTCTGGGTGCAGCCGAAGCGGCGCTGCCGATTTTTAACAAACTGAAGAAGGCGGCAGAGCCGTCGCAGGAGAGCGAACAATGAGCCTGGCAATTTCCATTACCGTCGCCCGTCAGATCGCGGGAGCCGAAGCGGCAGCCGCCGCGCACAACGCAGCCCGTCCCTTGGACGAGAATGGCGATCCGGTTGGCCCTGCCCTGACTGCCGAGCAGTATCTGCAGGATGTCGTCGAGAAGGCGTGCGAGTCTTACCGAGACGCCTACGCCGTAGACCGCATCACCTCGAGCGATTTCATCTACCGCTTCACGGCGGCTGAGATGGCGAGCATCAACGCCAGCACCGACCCGGTGATTCAGGGCTTCATTGCCCAGGTGCGGGCCGAGGCGTTTGTGTGGCTCGCCAGCAATGAAGTGGCGGCGGGTATGGCCTACGCCGTGGGCGAGGGCTTGCTGACGCAGGCGCGGGCTGACGCGATTCTGGCGTACTGATGTCCTGGAGCTTCCGCACTCTGATAGTGACCGCAGCGGATGCGCCGCTGGCCCGGTCTATTGCCGTGACCCTAAGTCCTGAAGGCGGCAAGCAGATGTGGATTGCGGGCCTGTCAGCGGACGGCAGCGAGCCGGCGACGCACTTCGTCTCGACGGGTGCGATCTCGCCTGAGTTTGCGGTCTTGATGCCGAGCCAGACGTGGGAGCAGGACGAGAACGGCACCTGGACGATGACCGACAGCGTGCCGGGCGATGCGGCGATGCTGCACGGACTGTGCGTGGCAGCGGGCATGACGGTCACGCTTCAGGACATTGAGGCCGTCTTTACGGCGAGCGATGTCACGGAGCAGGAACCGGGCGTGGCGTTGACGCGGTTGGGACTGCAAGCCGTCCAGTCTGAGCTTGGGTAGGGTTTACGACCGCGCTGCCTGGCGCAAGCTCAGGGACGCACAACTGGCCGTTGAGCCGCTCTGTCGGCATTGCAGGGAGCAAGGCAGGACGACTGCCGCGACGGACGTGGACCACATCCTCGCAATCAACGACGGCGGCGATGCCTGGGACGGCGAGAACCTGCAGTCGCTGTGCAGGTCGTGTCATAGCCGCAAGACTCGCGGCGATCAGGTCGGGCTGCAACGCGGATGCAACGCGGACGGCTTCCCGACCGACCGTCGGCACCATTGGAACGCACGCCGCTAGAGCCACGGAGAAGCCCTAGGAGCGGCGATCGCCTGACCCTATGTAGGGGTACCCGCGGGGGTGCGGAGGCACCAGGGGCGGGGTCGTAGGCTGGGTCGAAAGCGATAACGAG
>Ga0208644_1003584_pt1 | contig 11982 bp, 28 predicted proteins | sample VirMetDEL_Nov_18_FD_184517 | JGI IMG/M metagenome (GOLD analysis project Ga0208644, IMG submission 184517) | Aqueous microbial communities from the Delaware River and Bay under freshwater to marine salinity gradient to study organic matter... | ecosystem: Environmental > Aquatic > Marine >... | reverse complement strand
GTACTTCTTGCTTTGATCACTCATTTGTAAAGAAAGTTTGTAAATAAAAGGTGAAAGATAATAGCTGCTGAAATAAAAAGCAACCGTTTAATTAATTTTTTATACCTCGTATTCGAGGTAGTCTGTTGTTGGTTCATAGTTATCTGTTAAAAATTTTCTAATTCTTGATACCGCATCGTTGAATTTCATCTCGCCTGTAAACAAAGTTTGCTCACTGCATTTAACCAGCGCTGGTAGATACGGGTAAGTCTTTTCTTGTACTACCCAGTAGAAATCCTTGATGCCGAATACTTTCGTGTATATGTATGCCTGTATATCGTATGAGAAATCTCTTACAGCATAGCGAAACTTCTCTGCACTACGTGCTGACTTGCTGTCGCTGATGAAGTTGCTACCAAGACAATCCAAGAATCCCTTGACTTGAATTCCGTTTAATTCTTCAAGGAATCCTACTTGGTAATCACCAGCAAGATACGTATCCAGTAACCCGCAAGTAGCGAGCCTGTCGATCATGTCGTTTGCCATCTGCCAATCGTCATGCGACACAATAATTTTACCTTCCTCAAGAGCCTCTTCCTTCATAGAAGCCAGAGCGCTTTTGTATTCAAGCGTCATCGACGGTTTCTTAGAAGCCTTGGCCTTGTCGGAAAGCCTAGACATGACCTCGCTATCAGAAAGTACTACGTATTTCTCGAATGCTTGTTCACGTTCAAACAACAGCATATCGTATAACGTACCGAAGTCTAGTGCATCAGATTGATACTTCAGTTCTCCCTTCATGTATCGGTCAAACTGTGCCATATCTCCCAAGGCTTGCTTGAGAGATGAGTACGACAGGTGTGATTTGCCGTATCGTTCTTGTAATTTATCAGATATGTTCATCTTCGTATACTGGTGTGCCGTCAGGCCATTTGTAATTGTAATCTTCTATTTTAGCCCAATGCGTAGGGTCGCCTGGTGTCATCCAGAATCGCTTGTCTTTTGAATTGATAAAGAATTCAGCTATGTCTACATCTGCAAGAAAATCTTTGTGCTTGATGAAGAACAACCCCGAAAACTCAGGGTTGCCATCATCAACACTAACCCAATCTTTTGGGTCTTTGTTTTTCAAACATTTGTAGCGAAACCTCCTCCACTCATTTTCGTTTATGCGCTTGAGATCTACTACTTTGTATTTCTTCATCGAACAAACTTCTTGAGTCCAGCCACCTGCTTCTCTGTAAGAGAGTTTTCGTACTTATCCATGATTGTCTTGAATGCTTTCTTCTTGTCCGCCTGGGACTTGATGTAAGCAACAGCCTTATCCATGATATCTACTGGAGCCTCAGTGTCGAACGTCTCCTGTACGTGCTTGATCTTTTTCTCCACGTCGCCTGCTTCTTGTTTTGCGATTGCATCTTGGACCTCATTAGCTGACGCAATAGAAGTGTCGATTCCGATTCCAAGCATAGCGAGTGCTCGCCCGATTGCTGAGGTTTCGCAATTCTCAACGTAGCTGGTCTTATTGATGTTAGATGCACCTTGCACTTCGTGTGCATGTCCAGTGGCAATGACACGTCCAGTAGCATCTGCGATGGTTGTCTTGCACACACACTGTTCTGAATCCAGATGGGTGAAGTCAGACATGATTGTCCAGTTCTTGTACTGCTCTTCCTGTCGGAAGAACTTGATTCGTTCGTTAACTTCGACATACTGTTTACCTCGAATGTTGGTTGTTTTGAATTTGTAATTACTCATAGGGTTGAATTTAATTTTTCTTGTAAGAATGTTTTTTTGTCTTGTAGTTTTTTTATCTGAACCTCTATTGTTTTGATTTTATCTTCTATTTCTTGTTGACTAAAGTAAACGGAGCATATCGTCTTTGCTATATCGTGCATTTTAGCATATCCAACCCAGTACTTTAAGTTTTCTTTGTGGCGTTTCTTGTGATAACACACTGTAGCGTGATCGGATTTCATTGCCTTGGCTGTAGCGTTAGCTCCTATATACTTACTCATTTCTGTCATAATTGCAGCTCTTGCTTGCACTTGCTTTGTTACTCTTGATTTGTTATACTCAAAGCCAAGTATATCATAATACTCTTTGAAGAGGCTTTTGAATTCTGAATTCATACAAATGTAGGTTTTAATTGTGGTTAATGCAAGAAAAGGAGAGACTTTGTTTCTCATGGCTCTCTCTCTTAAAGCTCTTTTTTAATAGTTAAAAAGGTTAAGATTACACCAGTTACGGGATCTCCCCGCACACCATACGTCTCTCCCCTTGTCAGCGTTCTGACAATGCCATATCGAAAGATGTTAGTAGTTCGTGAAGCTTCACGTAATAAAAAATTGATTCCGATACATCACATAGGCCTTCTGCAAGTTTGTCTTTGCTGACCCCCTCCTCAATCAGGTCGCTGGCTAGGTCTCTCGCTATATCTGGGAATTGCATGAGGTGTTCTGACACATCGCTACTTAACCATATGTCTATGTCGTTTTGTATTATGTCGTCCATTGCATACATAGCAGCGAGTCGCTCTGTGCGCTCACCATGTTTAGATTTTTCTTGAATCAACTGAATTGCCTTTTCGTTAGTCATTAATAATTTGTTTTATATTTCTATTTTGTTTGGCATTTGTCTTCTACAATATCGTGTTTTACTAATACAACGATTCCATGTTGAAATAGAATTAGCTAGCCTTTTAGCCAGTCTATACTTTGAAGTCATTTTTCCTTCCTTCGCTTTTATGGTTACGGTTTCTCTGCTAAGGTCTACCTTGAATTTATTAACCGCAATAGTAATAGAGCTTCTTTCTCGATTTAATATACTTGATATGTATTCATGTGTAAATCCCGCGCAATGCATAATGAATGCTATACAGGCTCTCTCCTCTGCCACATCTTGTGATCGATCTTTACTCATTAATTTGTCTAAAGGGACTTTGCTGTTCAACAGAAATGCATTAAGCTCACAAGAAAATTGTTCAGTCATGTATCGATGTCTATTTGGTAAAATATTTTTCACCTCATCTGCGAGAACATTGTAATCCTTAAAGCAATTTTCTTCTTCGGCAAGCACCGAAACCCTATATTTCTTCATTGTAAATAGTTTTTGTTTTATTTGTTTTATTTTTGCTAAGCAAAGAAACGTGGCTTAATTGATGTGATCGTAGGTGCCTTCTAAGACCCTCGTCCTAGAAGACCCACATCACCACGCTTCTTCGCTCACCAAAAAGGTTGGCTTGTCTTTCCAAGCTGTCAGTCTTTAACATCCATAACCGCCATGATGGGGACTTACGCATGACGCACGGTTTTGCCCTGACTGTGTGATGACACCATCCAAAAACACACAGGGTTTGACTTCGGGTGGATGCTCGGTAACTCCTCCGACAAGAGCTGAGGTCTAATCAGCGTCATACGCCCCTGATACTTTAGTACGGCACAGTATCAACAATTTCAAGATTGTATTTCTTGCTGTAATACTTAGCCGTTTCCCATGCCCACTCGAAGTCAGGCTCCCATTCATCAAGGACAACTTCGTCGGTAGAGTTATCGATTACGAGTACGTTCATGCCGTCGTTCATTCCGAAAGCTTTTTGTACTACCTCAATCTCTATACGACAGTCATCGTGAATGAGGTTCTCGTTGGGGTGAGAGTTTACTGCTTGTTTCCGTTTGTAAAAAACCATGATAAGTGTTCGTTAATCCAGGTTGCACTCGCATCCATCAGCGCTTCCAACCACAATAAGAGTTCTGTCATCTGTAAGAATTAAAGGGAAAGTTTCTTCGTTAACTATGTTCTCGTTTTCATCAATCCAGTTAGGGTTATTACGTGGGTTGAACTTGACACGGTAATCACCGAAGTTGCCTTTCTGTTCCCACGGGTCGCCATACACCAAGTCTTCACACTCTATCCAAGCACAAACAGTTTTGCATGCACCTTCATGGATTTTGTTTGACGTACCTAGCTGAACACGAAGCTTAGCGTTAAACATAAAAAGCTGTACGTCATCTGGGCTAACGTATCGAGTGCTTGTCTTTGTTTTGATTTGCCACTTCATGAAGTTGGCTCCCTTTCCGAGATGGAATCGAATTTTATACATGCTTCTTGAATTTGTTTAAAGTAATTTTTTCTTGCTGTTTCGTGGACGTGCTTAGCCCACTCGTTGAAATCCTTTGCTGGGTTTTCATTCGCACTCGATCGTACACAAATCATTTCATCTTATCGAATACCACCATGCTTTCATCCTCGTACGGTGTGTTTTTAACTATGTTCTGTGCCTGTTCTCGTGACAGATTATCCATGAGAACCTGTGGCTTTTTGTTCCAGTCGCGGAACACTCGGTATACTGCGTACTTAGTCATTGATGTTAGGGTTTTGCTCGATGAATGCATCGAAGATGATACGTGCCTTGCCTCGTGCATAGGCATCTTGTTGTGAGAGAGTACCAGCGGTCTGCGGTGTAGGCAGGTCGTCGATACGGAAGTTGTCGGTTACATAACCTGACGCGCCGTTCTGTATACAGAAAGCGATGTTGCGAATGTGTTCTTCTTTACGTTGTGGTGTCATGATTAAAAGTTTTTGTGCAAATACCCAGAGAGCATAAGCTGTTGTTTTACATCGGTTGTTGGTGTCTTGAGGATTCTACGCACACCATCGTCCTCCAGTGCAATCACGGGATCGATGTTGTACTCTCCGCAGACGAACATGAAATCATTTGCTGTCATCTTGTTGTGTAGGTTTTGGTATTCTGAAGTAATAGATACAGAGGTCATCGGCATCGAACATAGCATCACCGTTGTAATACAGGTCTCGTATAAACTCGTGGAGCGCATCGGTACTGATTGTGTCGGCAACAGCTTCCCTGCGCTCACACAAGTCCTTGATGACTGCCAGTTCTGTCGGAAGATAATCACCGTCATATGGGGCTTCACAGTTCATCTGGTCCCACACTAGATACTCTGTTAGCCACGGGTTCTCAGGCCATGTGGGTTTGAGTTCGATGATTTTGACAATCTCTTGCTCACATTCACGGTCTATGTACGTTATAACGTCTTGCATACCATCCGTGGTGCTTTCAATTTCTTCGTGAGGGAGTGTCATAAGCGATGTAAGTAAACTGCTCTTGGCTTCCATAGCCTTGTCTAAGTCGTTAAACCATTGGACTGTGGTGTCGGAGTAACCCTCGGCTAGTCCACATACACCGTGCAATAATGCGTATTGTTTCATGATTAGAGATTTTGAAATTGTTCGACAAAGATACGGTGTCGATTCCGTTTTTCCAAATTTATTTTGCAACTAACTGATTATCAACCTTCAAGACAATGTGGTCAATGTAGTCATCAAGCAAGTCAGACAGTCCGTAATCCGTATCGTACTGCACCCACTCGATGATCTTGCGCTTGAGCCTGTCCACATCCAGTCGTGAGTAATCGTAGATGTCGTCGAAGAACTCATCCCACCACCGCTCGATTTCGTACAGTGTGTACCACTCCCCGTCGTCGTCCACTTCCATGGTTTCGTTCACGATGTTACCCGCTCCGTTGTTGAAGACGTCGTGGTTGATTCGAGCAATGGCACGGAGGGCGTTACCCTCTGGTGTGTCCGCCCGCCCGCTTTCAGGTACGAGGTTCTTCCAGTGCTTGTCAAATAGGTCTTGGTATTGACCCTCTCCGTTCCAGTATTTCATAGTTTTTTGGTTTTTAATTGTCCTTCTTCAATCATGTAGTCAATCGTTGATTCGATTGTCTCGTTCAAAAAGTGCATTAGCACGTCATTGTCTTGAAACGATGCAATCAGTATGCGCTCTAAATCTTCTTTTGGTGCGGTCATGTTTGATTCATTAAGCACGCGTAATACGTCCTCTAAACCCCACTTGAGTTCGCTCCCTGCATAGAAGCCGTCTTCGTTAATCAGTTGTTTCATAGGTCAATGTTTACACCCTTCTTCTCAAGGGCTTCGATTATGTGTGATGGAAGCTCGAAGCATCCGTCGTACCCCGTGAGGGTTACGCCTCCGTTTGGCTCGAAATCCACTTCGAGTTCACCCTCAGCGTAGAAGCGTTCGCCACCCGTGCTTTCATCATAGGTTTCGTACCATCCACCGTGTTCAGGGTCAATGCCGATGGTGGTGTGCATCTCCATGTTGGAGACTACGCTTTTAAAGTTGTCGTTGAATTTCATTAGAGTCGTGGTAAAAAGTGTTCGTCGTTAGCTAAAATTCCTGCGATGTCGTGAACGATATCGATCGGACGGATGTGTGTGTCAGTGTCGTTGGCTGTGTTAGCCACACGCTCTGCCCACTGACGGAAGATTTCAAATTGTTCGTATGTCATTAGTTCGGGTCATTAAGGTTCATTGCATTGTCCCAATCACGTACTATTTCGATTGGAACGTAGTAGTAGTCGCCTGTTACAGGGTCTTGCCATGTTTCGCTTTCACCTGCATAGGTTTCCTCGCAGTATACGAGGCGTTCAAGAATTGCTTTGTCCATGTGTTAGAGATTTTGAGTTAAAGAGTGATTAAGATAGCGCGTCATCAACGGCTCTTGCCACGTTTAGTCGGTTACTTACGTCAAGCCCACAGCCCTCCGCCATCTTCTTGGCAAACCATTGGTGGAACTGCTTTTCTTCGTCCCCGAAGCATCCATACGTCTGGTTACGTAGGCTGACTCGGTTGCCGTTTTCATCGTAGGCTACGAGGAACGCAATCGTACTGCATTCACCTGTCGATGAGTTGATTTGGTGGCGGTATTCGATAGCCACGGGTATGTTGCTCGTGGTGGTAGTCATCACTGAGTTGTTGCGTTCAGGAGTTACGCCAGTGACGATGAGTTTATCCCAAGAGTTGAGGAAGTCGGTAAGTGTGGGTAATGCCATGTGTAAGAGATTTTGATTTTGTCGTTGTTGACACTGCAAAGATAAGGTAGAGTTTTCGTTTTTCCAAATTTATTTTGCAACTGCCTCATTTTCAGGGAGTTGAACCAAGCCGTCAACTTGGTAGGAGTAGCACCAATGACCGTTGTTCAAGGTGAGTACATAATGGTCATCCAAGGACACGGCATCCACCTCATCCCCGTATTTATCGCCTGCGCTTTGTGTTTGCTCGATTGCGATTACCTCTGCGATTGTCTGTGGGTCGCGCCCCCATGACCCACGGTACAATACCTGTGAGCCTTTGCGAATGATTCGTGTGTTGAAGATTGATGTTTTCATTTTATTTATCGTTTTGTTGTTCATATGTTCGGTCTGCTTCTTCCATGATGTCGTACTCTTGCACGTCATCATCGTCGCTAGGGTAGTCGTACCCCTCTCTCCATGTGTTCATTGTTCGGTCTCTTTAAGGTATTCACTAATGATTTGGTAGGCTGTTTTGTCGTCGTTTAGGTACTCATCGCGTTCCCCTGACCAGTGCGCTGCTGCTCGTAGTACGTTCACGCCATGGTCAAACTTGGGTTTCGGTGTCAGGTCAAACCGTGTTCCTTTGAATGCCTCTTCGAGGATTCTTGCGTTACCTCCATCGGCTTTCAGGTATGCGTCGATCAACGCACACTCGAATCCACCTGCATACTTGCGCCGTTCGTACAACGCATCAATGTGTTGTTGAGTTTTCATTTTACAAAGATTTCTTCTTGGTTTTCAAGGTCGTAAATGGCTCGCTCTCCGCGCTTCTTAGCGAGAGCAAGGGCTTCCTGCTCGTCATCGAGGACGTTGCACAAGTCGAAGACAATCTTGTCGTCTTCAACCCAAGTGCCGATGATTACCGCTAACTCGCGCTCCAACTCAAGCCCAGCTTGGGAGTACAAGCGGTTGTACGCTTGCTTGAAAGCCGATACGTCGTCTATCTTGACAGACTTTTCGGGTACGATTCCGCCCACTACAAACCCATACTTAGGTACGTAGTGTTCGCCGTTGTCCATGACTCCGATTGAGGAGCCTCCTGTGAGCATAGTGCTACCGTATGCGAAGCACATAGCTTCGTCGAAAGAAAAGTTTTTCATGTTAGAAGTTTTGAAAATCGATTAAAACATTTTGAGCGAACGCTTCGCCAACTAAACGACAGCCTTCGTAGTCGTGGATGTAGGTGAAGTACGTGTAAGCATCCACCATTTCATCCACGCTGAAGTCGAGAAAGTGATTATACATTGACCCTTGTTTTTGTGTAAACAAAAGCCATAGCTAGGAAGTAGATGGTGATGAATATCACCGCGCTTGTTGCGTCATTGTACATGATTAGAGATTTTGAAAGTTTGACATAGAACCAACCAAGTCCTCCAGACGCATCTGGTCGTCGCATGAGAGCGCATCGAACTCCGCAGTGTTGCGGATAGCGTCCATGCTGAGGAATTGAACGTCGTTGAACAAGGCTGAAGCCATTTGCGCTTTCTTGCGCTGAGTGTCTGTGTTGTTTGACATGAGTAAGAGATTTTGAATGTTGACTGGATTGACAACGCCACAAAGATATGGCTTATTGTCCTTAAATCCAAATTTATTTTTTTACCCTTTAGGGTACTTAATGGAAAACGTTGAACATCTCCCATGTAGGGGCATCATCGTGCCAGTGTATCACCGTGTGCGACTCACTCGCGGGGTCGAACGCGCAGTCTCTGGACTGCACGCGCTTGAAGTAGCAGTAGTCCTCGCCGTGCTTGAGAATGATGTCGACCGCCCACTCCGCAGCGTGCAAGCCGTCCGCGAAGTCCCGAACGCATCGGATTTCCTCGCCTTTTTCCCCATAGGGGAAAACAAAAGAAAAAAGTTTGTTTGTCATAAAATTGTAAATTTTAAAGGTTAAAAATTAAAGGTTACCCTTAAGGGTAGATTCGCATCAGTTCATCGAAATCGTTGATGACTTCGAGCATCCGCCATGTGCGCCCGTCCTCGCTCCAGCTCACCGCCGTGTGCGACTCGCACGCAGGCTCGAAGACGTAGTTCACGTCCTCGACCTCGCACACATAGCAGACCTCACCCTGAACGAGGAGTTGAGCCGCCCACTCGCAAGCAGCGTCCTCGTCCACGAAGTTTCGCTTACAGCGAAACTCTCCACATCCTTCCCCAAAGGGGAAGACAAAAGCAAAAATTGATTGATTCATAAAATCTATGATTTTAAAAGTTTAACATTTTGAAGAGTGATGAAACTCCCTTAGAAAGGGAGTTCATCAGAAGTTGGACATCCAGCAGCAATCAAAGCTTCAGCTTCAAGGCGCACTCGCTCCAGCTCTGCCGAGCGGTGGCGAGCCATAGCTTCCTCTGGAGACTCTCCTGGTAGGAGAGTCAGTTTCATTTGTTGCTTCTTTCGAACCTTTGGTTCGACAATCTGAACCTCTTTACGAGGTTCAAAAGGCTGAGCCTCACCACCGTCAACTGCGTTGACGACTTTTGTCTTGACAACCTTGCCAACTTTGTTGGCAGTGTTCTGCTTAGCTTGAGTTAACTCAAGCCCTGCTGCTGACGACCTTTTAGGTCGTCGAACAGTCTTCTTCGAAGACTTCTTAGCTTTCTTTGAAAGCTTTCTCTCAGCCTCTCTCTCCTCTTGGAGGAGAGCATGAAGCTCTTTGTTCAGAACGGAACGTTCTGCTCTTTTGAGCTTCTTACCAGAGGTAAGAACAGCCTCAATCTCAGCCTTACGGCTGGTCTTGGAAGCCGACTTCGAAGCCTTTGGCTTCGTCTTAGAAGTCGAAGACTTCTTCTTAGACTTCGAAGCCTTTGGCTTCGGTTCAGACTCCGTTGGAGTCTCGATGGCTTCGATGAAAGCCGACAACGAAGCTAAAGCTTCGAGAGTAGACTGCTTCTTAGAAGCAGAAGGGTTGAAAACAAAGCTGTTAACAGCTTTCTTAGTTGCTTTCAGCAACTCGGAGTGATTGATGGTGTTGTTCATCAGTTGTTAGATATTAAGATTAGAATAAGAATTCACAGAATTCCATTCTTATTCTAATCTATATCTACTTTCTCCAAACTCCTGCGGTATTCTAAGGAAGAGAATCTTCCAAGAATACTCCTGCGGTTTGGTAGCTAACCATATGATCATCGTAGATGATTCCTGCACGGTTAGGTCAAGCCATTGATTTTGAGCCAGTTGTTAGCAGTTTCTTAAACTGCTAGTCAGCCTTCATAAATGAAGGCTTGTAGTTCGACCATAGGTCGAGGTGGGGGATTGTTCTGCACTTTCCTTCAGCAGTTTACTGCTGTCACTTCTTGCGGTTGGTGAACCAACCGAGGGCAAACCTCTTAGTATCAGGCTGTTAGCCTGCTACTAAAAGCTGAAAAGTATGCCAGAATCTCTTGAGATTCTGAGGGAGGGGGGTCGGAAAATCCGTTTTGGAACGTAGTTCCAAGTGCTCTATACTATATATAATCCCCAGGATCTGTATTACGCACCATTTTTTTAAGCCCCGTTATTCACAGGTTATCCACAAAACCCGCATATACACTGTTTAACATGCTGTTTCATAGAAACTTATGTGTTTTTACTTAAAAAATCACTTTAGACTTGACTTTTTAAAAAAAAAGCTGTAACTTCGCCCAAGCTATGTTAGCGATAAAGCTTCGAAGCTGTTTTTTTAAACTAAGAAGCTTCTAGAGGGGTTTGCGAGCGCAAACAAACAGACGCTATTAAGCGTAATTCAAACCTAATAAGCTGTGAAGGGCGCAAAGACTGTTTTATTATCTTTGCATTATGGCACAAAGGAACTATAAAGAGGAATACAGGAAGTTTCAGTCATCCCCAGAGATGATCGCTTATAGAACTGAACTCAATCAGCTTAATAGGGACAACCCCAACTCAGTAAAAGGGGACAAAAAAGACATGTCTCATAAAAACGGAACAACGGTCTTAGAGGACCAGTCTGTAAATAGAGGTAGATCTGGCGAGGGAGGTAGAAAAATAGGGGTAAAAAAGAAAAAAACCGCTAAAAAAGGTATGCGTCTTAAAAAAAGCGCCCTTCCGACTTATGCAGAAGGCGGACAAACGCAAGATTGGGACTTTCTAAAAAAAATAATGTCGTTTTTGGGCTTTATGGACCCTAAGAACGAGTCAAACTCAGAAGAAGTCCAACAGTCTTCAGTTGGAGACCAGGAGATTTATGGAGGGATACCCTACTATGGCGGCGTAGAGCCAGCTATAGAGCCAACATATATGTCAGAAGACGTTGTATCTCTTCCCGAAGTTGAAGTAGCCGCCAAAGAAGAGAAAAAACCCTTCATGAAGATCAGAAAAAAAATAGGGGAGAACAGAATGGAAAATTTTAAAGATGATCTGAATGAATATGGAGATATATACAGGTCAGCCGTAGATGCAGCTATCTCTAAAGAGTCAGGAACTAAAGGTGTTGAGGGTTTTAACGTGGCTGAAGACCTGGGTTATTCAACCAAGCAACTTCTAAAAACCTTTCCAGGCAAGTTAAAAAAAGCGGGATATGGGACCGACACTGGATACGACACCCTAAGGATAGAAAACGAACTAACCTATAACCCAAGAGCCTTAGGAGACGCTATGTATGGGCCAATTGGTGGCTATGATTTTAGAGGGAGGGGTTATGTACAAATAACAGGCAAGGATAATTATAGAAAGGTTTCTAGGGATTTGTTTGGTGATGATAGATTATTGGAGAATCCTGACCTTATAATGGCTAACGAAGAAATAGCAAGAAAAGCTGCTATATCTTATTTAGGAATGACACAAAAAGGAACGCTAAAGAGGATGAAAAAATGGGGGCTAATAGATAAAGACCAAGAAGTTAACGATTTAAGCCAAGAAGACGCAAACTTATTTGTATTGTTCCAAGTTTCTGGGTCGGGGTGGAACCCAACAGTTTTGAAGGGCTTAAAAAGAATGGATGAGCAGACAGGCGTAGTAAGGGATTATGACGCTTTGGATGCCAGGATAAAGGCTGGTAAAGCTGGTAAAAATAAATAGATTATATTTGCAGTTATAATGGCTGTACTAACTGTAACCATAAAAGAAGAGGTAACCATAAACGGTTCCTTAAAGACTTTTGAGAATATCA
>Ga0208644_1003580_pt1 | contig 11986 bp, 7 predicted proteins | sample VirMetDEL_Nov_18_FD_184517 | JGI IMG/M metagenome (GOLD analysis project Ga0208644, IMG submission 184517) | Aqueous microbial communities from the Delaware River and Bay under freshwater to marine salinity gradient to study organic matter... | ecosystem: Environmental > Aquatic > Marine >... | reverse complement strand
TGCGAATGAATTATTGCCACTTGCCGTAGCACTTTCACCATACGCAAAACTATTCGTTCCGCTTGCAACAGAACCTGTACCACCGGAACGAGAATTTGTTCCGGAAGCAGTATTGCCATCCCCAGTAGCCCTTGAATTAGAACCGCTTGCTACGTTAGCATTACCACTAGCCGAAGACCTATCCCCACTAGTAGTATTTCCGTTTCCTTGGGCAAAGGAATTAAGGCCACTTGCCACATTATTCTGCCCAACTGACCCAGCATAATTTCCCGCTGCCGTAGAACCGCTACCATTCTGCACAAAACTACTCGTTCCGGCAGCGGCAGTAAAGATTTGTCCCCCAAGCAATACCCACACCTGCGCAGCAGTAAGGTCAATAGGAGTGGAAGCGCCCCCTGTATTGTTACCCTTAATCGTTAAGGCAGGCATGGCGGCCAACTGAGCATTAATAATACTCGCAGGAGCTAACCTGTCGGCAGGCATACTACCAACACTAACCTTGCTTCCATCAATACCACTCGCTATCTTGGCATCAGTAACCGCCAAGGCAGCAATATCTCCCGTTTCTATCCATTCCGTAGCATTTGCCGCCGGCAACACAGAAACACTAAACGCAGAACCATCATACACCACCGCAATCACAGCACCCTTCAACGCCTCGGTAGCACTCAACGCATACCCAAATATCGTGAAAGTGTTTACCCCTAAGGTAACACCACCGGGGAAGAAAAACATTCCCACTAAACCCGTAGGGGGTACACCAGCACCGCCATACGCAATCGTTAGCGAGGAAGATAAACTTACCCCAGCAGTAGTCATTACATAGTATTGCAATAAATCGGTTTCGTCTAAGTTCAACGTAGAAGCAGGCGAACCACCCTCTAACGTTAAATTCGCAGCAGCAATAGCAATCGTTTTATAGGACTGGACTATCATATCAAGTTTCTTTTAATTGTAAAGTATTCAGTAACAATGTTACCAGTAGTAGGGATGACACTCTGCAAGGTTACCGCAAGCGCACCACCGCTATCTAAGTTCGTTACAGCAGCAGAAGCAGTATAGAAATTGTAGGTGCTTATGATGTTTCCGGAAACGCTATAACTATCCGACTTTACCGCAATCGAAACAGTAGTGGCAGATAACCTCGTAACAATAGCACTACCCCTCTGCAAAAGAACAGAAGACGAAATACCTAAGTTCTGGAAGTCAAACGTAGTCCCACCAATACCAATACGCAAGTTTCTATTCGCTACACTTGGAACAGTTCTTGCCCAATACTCCAACTCTAACTGAGAACCATCTGGCGCTAACGTGCCTTGGGGCATAGAATACGTGTACAACGTAGTACTTGAAGTCGCAGTTTGCTGCGTATGGTCGTTAAACAATAACGTAGAGCCACTCACACCCGGAGTGCCACTCACCCCCTGCAATCCACCTGGAGATACATTACCCCCAGAAAGAATAGTAGCGCCTGGAGCAGCATTACCAGTATATCCCAAGTTCTGCACCTCAATGGTAGTTAAACTCGGCACGCTTACCACTTGGTAGTATCCACCACCAACAATAAACAAAATCTGACCAACACCCACCCACTTATTATTAAGCTGGCCGAGGTTGGTAGTAGCAATAGTTACATTCGCGCCAACACTAGGTTGAACATAACTAGACGCTAACGTGGTAAACGAGTTCAACCCATCTACACACGAACAAGGAGTATCTTGACAATTACAGCTCATTAGCAATTACATTTTTTGGCACAACGCCGAGTTAATTCAGTTAATATCTTCTTCGCACATACTATGTCGCAACACTCATCGGCGGCCTTCATAGCCTCGAACAACAACATCATCTCCTCCACCTCCGAAGTGTCACACACACACGCATCGTCAACGTTCATCTTCTCAATACAACAATACACATTCCCGTAAAACAATACGTTCTTACGCTCACTACTCAACACACCACTATTACCTCCAAAAACACCCTGAACCTCATAGCGTATATCGTAATAACCATCAGGCAACTTACCAGTATATCCAATCGAACTACCCAATACCGTCAACTCATCGTTTAACAATAAGGTAGCATCAATGGCATAACTACTACCGGAAGGCGTTACTATGTATAGTGTCGCTTGGGTTACGTCTGTGGTGTCAGCATTCGGCGCACCCCACCCAGTCGGATTGTTTAAGGCATCATAAACACCCGTAGTGTCTATGACATCTATATCCTTGCAGTTAGACGCTTGTGAAGCCGTAAAATTTACCTGTAACGCCATTTACTTTCCTTTAACCCATTTCTTAGATGGAGATTTCGTCTTTGAAGGTGACCACTTTACCTTGTCCGCCCAATACGCAGCACTCATCTTGCCCTTTTTAATATCCTTAGCGTGGCGAGATTTGAATGCTTCGCGCTGACCGACAGTTTGGTTGGTCTTTACACCCTGTTGACCAAAGCGTATAGTCTTTACCTTTTCACCCTCCTTAGCCACTACAATATGGCTCTTAGTAGGGTGAGAAGGTGTAGCCTTCGGTTTATTAAACCCGGCTACGCCTGCACGCTCTATGCGAGAGTCCTTCTTTTTCATTTTTTCTTTTTAGACATCATAGCCTTGCTAGCCATTTTGCCAACCTTGGCGCCAGCCATCATACCAGCAGCTTTGCCAGCCATCATACCAGCAGTTTTGCCGGCCATTTTGCCCATTTTAGCAGCAGCCTTACCACCGGCTTTCATACCAGCCATCATACCAGCAGCTTTGCCGGCCATTTTGCCCATTTTAGCGGTCTTGCTTCCGCCACTTTTTTTCATTCCGTACATAATTAACAGGATTTAGTGTTTACTTTTACTTTCTTTCCAATAGCACCCTTAGTGTGTACTTTGGTCTTAGTGGTAGAACCACCTTTGGTAGTTGCTTTCATAACAATTTTTGTTTCAAAGATACTACTTTTTTTTCTTCTTTCCGGCGATGGCTTTCTTAGCCATACCCTCCTTGCCATATTTCTTGACACCCTGCTTGTACGCAACGGCAGCGCCAATTTCCATAGCTTTCTTTTTACCCTTTTCGGCGTAACCCTTGGCTACACTCTTTTGCAATTTCTTGAACTTACTTTCCACGATATTTACTTGTTTTGGTTGCTATTTTCTTGGGCTGACTACTAAACTGCTTGCCCTTCGCAGTATCACTACGCTTCTTGGCACTCGTAGCAGCATATTCCTTCGGCGTTAACGCCTTACGCGCCGCCTTTGGTAAATACCGCTCACCAGTAGCCTTTGGCCCCTGCGTAGAAGGTTTGCCACTCTTAGTACCCCACTCCTCCTTCGTCCACTTACTTAAACTCTTCTGGGCAGAACTCTTGCCACCCTTGTATCCTCCACCCTTCTTTTCATACTCCTGAGATACAAGTTGTGCTTTCCGCGCTGACCACTGGCCGGGCTTACCACCCTTACTAGAAGCCATTACCCTGTCCTTAATGCTTTCCCTTAATTTTGGTTTGGTGTAGTTACTCATTTTGTTTTTATATCTTCAAATTTATCTATGTTAGGAGATAGATTATTAAACATCCTTTCCATATCCGACTTTACTCGACCAAACGGAACGCCAACACTATTCAATAAAATTCTGTTAACGACCTCCTTTAAGTTGCTTACAGCCGGCTCAATTTTTTCCTTTACCTTTGAATCTACAGACATAATATATTCAAATTCGGAAATCTTTTCGGCCTTATTTAACAAAACTTTAGCAAGTTCAACTTTCTCTTCATCTGTTAATGAGTTCTTGAAATCTACATTGATGTTCCTAACGAACTCGGTATATGTTCTCTTTAACATCTCATTGTATTTTTTTAATTGAGATTGAGTTAAAGTTTTCTTAACTTCTTTATCTTCTTCGTTTTTGTCAATGTAAACACGACCATCACCAGAAACTTTATAGTCATTAATTTTAACCTCAGTCTTAAACCTTGGCTGAACAACAGCAAGCTCCCTCATAGTCCTAAACTCTGGTGAATTAGGAGTAATAATAGTTTTTCCGCCATACTTTGACGCACCCAAACCAAACACCGAAGAACCGGCAATAACCTTTTCACTAAATTCGGAATCGGGGTCAGACATAACAGAAACCATATCTTCCAAATAAAGCGGAACGCTCAATTCAAATAATGTCTGAGTAAACTTATCAAGAGTGGTTCTTTCCTCTTTTGGCACTTCTCCAAACAATGCATTATAGAGATTATTCACATCATCCATTGGACTTGAGCCAATATACCCACGATAAGCCGCAGAAGGAACAGGTGCGAGTTTGTTACTAAAATAATTGATAACAATGTCTTCTCTTGTTTGCTGGCCAAATCCTTCATCAGAAAAACTTTTTACCTCTTGTGTTTTGGTACTCTTAATTCCACCAATCAACTTGGCAACAGCAACAATGGCTTGTTGATAACCACCCATTAGGTCTAGCCTATAATCTTTCCACCTTAACTTCAAAAAATCAGAACTCCTTGGGTCTAATTCAAGACCTTCATCTTCATCTTCATCAAGCATCAAACTCAACAATAAAATGGTTGTAATCATACCACCAAAAAACTTTAAGTATGTTGCTCCTGCCTTTTTCCTTGCTGCTTTTGGCATATTCTTATACAAGAAAGGAAGCATAAACGGATGAAGCCTAGAAGCTATAAGCTTTGGAGAGAAAAAAGTAGAATTTAGTGCCGGAGATAATGACTCCAATTGCCTAGGCAATTTACCCCTACCAGTAGCAGTATTGACAAGGTTTGCCATAGCCTTCAACTCAACATCAGTTTCTTCCGAAGACAATCCCATAGCTTCAACCTCGGAAACGTATTTTTGGAAAACGTCCCAACGTAGTTGATTGATAAATCCAACGTAAGCACGCTCAGAACCTTTCAATAACTGTCCGTACAAAGGAATTTTCTGTAAAAGCTTAATGAATCTTGACATAAACAATTCCTCCCTAGCATTCATCTTGCCAGTTTGGTCTGCTATAAACAACTTATACCTATTGGTGTATTCGTCATACCTTGGGTCTTGCTTTGTTTCTTCTAACCACCTATCATAACTCTTTTGAGAAAAGGCATACCTAAACATATCCTTAAAAGCCTTCAAAAAAATCTTGGGTTCAGCAAAAGCATATACAATGCCTTGGCGACCAGGGGCAGATAAGTCAACAGAAGCAATAAGCGTCTTTGGTAAAGATAGTAAGTTAACTATGGAATCACCTAATTTTTCAAAGAAACCCCTATTCTTCAATCTTATGCGCTCCAACTCTTCATCTATCTTATCCTTGGCAGCACGTATCTTTGAGTTTACAGCACGTATCTCTGGGGTTAAAGGAGGCACAGGTCTTTTCTTCGGCGCAAAATCCTTGTCCGCTAATTTCTTTTCTAAACGTTCAAGAACCTTTTCCCTGCCCGCAAGATATTTTTCAGCCAAAGCTTCCTCCTTGATATTGCTAGGTATTAATGCATCAATATCCCTTTTAAGAGCGTCTATTTGCTGTTGCAAAGCATCGGCCCTCTTCATTCCTGGAAACTTCTTCTTTTTCTTTATCGTAGCAAGAGTGCCTACGGTTACATCTTCGGCGGCAACACCCTCTTGGATTATCTGCTGACGCAAAGCCTGTAACCTATTTATTTCACGCTTGGCAGCGCTATCTAAACGTGCTTGCGCCTCAGACATTCTTTGAATCTCAGACTTACCTTCTTCCCTAGCTTTAGCAAGTTCACTATTTAAGCCTTTCAACTTTTCACGCAAAGCATCTAACTCCGGAGAAGACAACTTTTCCTTTTCCTTAACACTTAAATCTCCTGTGGCTAACTTTGTTTCTGCTTCAGCAATTTTTATTTTAGTTAGCTCTATGGCAGAAGCTATCTTGCGCTCGTTTTCCTTTACCTTTATTTCATCTATGTTGTCTCTAATATCAATAAGCGCAGCCAACCTACCCCTCAAATCTCTTATTTCATCATCATCAAATTGCCTAGGTTCTTTCTTCTGCTTCTTTTCTTTGTTGTCAATTTCAAGCTGCACATTTTCAATGGCATTTTCCAACCTACGCTTATAGGCGTCTCTTGCAGATTGCCACTTGGCAGCAAGCTCTTCATCTGTAAGCTCAGGGGTAATACCTAAATCACTAATTGCCTTTAATATCTGCCTACGCAAATCTCTAGCCTTAGTAGATAACTGGTCTTGCTCTACACCAGTTTTCTTGGGGAGCTTTAGCTTATCAACAACATCTCTAAGCGCAGCCTCTAAGCGACCAATACGCTTTAACTCCCTTACTTTTACATCTATTTCTTCCTTGCTTAACTCCTTGAATCTTCCATATCCACTCATGGCATCTTTCAAGTCTTCAAATGTTAGGCTAGGCATAGAAGGACTTAGTTCATCATATACCTTTTGAACTATTTCGTTAAATGTTTCGGCGCCGGCAGCTACTTCGTTACGGATAACCTGAGCAAAATAAGGACGTAACGAATCTATGTTCATTTCGTTTATTTCCCCTTCGGCCTTTTCAATTATGTCGGAAACTAACTCAGTAGTATTCTTTTCTTTAATCTTTTTGGCAGGAGCTTTCTTTTCAGCAGGTTTCTCTTCGGCGGCCTTCTTTTTAGCCGGCTTCTTTTCAGCAGGTTTCTTCTCAGCAGGCTCAGCCAATTCTTCACTCAAACGCAGTTCTTCCAAAATGAATGCTGCACCGGCATCATCTACCGACAACTCTCCATCAGAAAAATCCTTAACTGCCTTTCTAACTTTAGATATAGTGTTTGCAGCTTGGCTCTTTAGATAACCCAACAACAAACCCAAAAACTTAATATCAGCTTCTGCTTGCGACCTAGGGTCAAACATAATGCCAGAACTCTTCTTAGCAGCAAGCCACTCTTGATAAGCCGCCTTTATATCTTCTTTGGTTACTGTACCTGCCAATGGTTTACGCCTAGCTTCTGCCATAGTACGATTTTGGGCATCAACACGCTCCTTCGCAATTTCTTCAGCAAGACGCTTTTGCAAATTTTCATTTTCCTTCCTTAACGCATCTAACTCACTATGTAACTTAGCAAGCTTAACCTCGTCAGCAGATGAAAGATTGTTGCCACTAATAGCCTTTGCCCTAGCAATAATACCAGTCAAAGTATAAGCCCTATTTGCTAATGCTTGGCGGAAAATACCGGAAGCGCCCCAAGTCCTTCCCATCTTTGCATTGGCAATTTCATTGCTTTCAGTTTGAATTTCTAACTCTGCAAGCCTAGCATAAATAGCCGTTTTCCTTTCATTAGAAGCCGCGTTTGGAAGCTCCTTCAAAAGAATTTCACGCTCATTTTCAATACGAATACGGTCAAACAAAATAAGCGCTTGGTTGATAGGAGTTACCGGAACGAATCCATCTTCCTGTCTTGCCCACTCTTCAACTTTTGATTGAGCAGTACCTGCACTTTCCATTGCTTCGTCCCAAACAGCAGCATTAGTCTTTTTGGCCGCCTTTGCTATTGGGTCTAATCCCTTGGCTTCACGAACCGCTTCGTCGTAAGCATTGGTTATGCCTATTGCAGGCAAGCCGGTAGTTATTTCTTCTTCAACTTCTATGCCTGTATGCTCTGTGAAGAATGCTCTATCTTCGGCGCTATTCGGGTCAACTATTATATCGAACTTTAGCATTTCTTGAACAAAATCAGCAAACGAATATGCTCCTAATTCAATACGAGCCTTTAAGTTTTTTATGACCACGTTAAGCCTTTTCTTATCTAGTTCAGCTAAACGTTGTGCCTTGCCAAATGGGTCTATGCCCTGGGCACGCATTTCATCTTCTCGGAGTTTGTTTAGCCTTTGTAGTTCTGCTGTAGCTTCATCAACCCTTCTTTTGGCATCCGCTTTCTTTTCTTTCAAAGTTTTACCTTCGGCGGGCTTGGGCGCTTCGGCGGTTTCTACCGCTTCGGCAACCTCTACCTCAGGCGCAACCTCAGGCGCAACCTCAGGCGCAACCTCAGGCGCAACCGCACCACCAATAACCGCATCCTCCACCGCCATAACAATAGCGTCCTCAGCCTCAGTACGCTCCTCCTTGCCTATCGCTTCGTGGTAGATACGCGCACCCTCCTCGGCACTCTCTATGCCCTCAGGTAACACCTCTAGCGATTCTAACGCAATACGTGTGGCGTCCTCGGTTGATAAGGCTTCCGCTACCTCAGGAGAAATAACCTCCGTAGGTTGTCCTTCGGCGGTTTCGGGCGTTTGGGTAGGTTTGCCTAACAACTCCTCTACCGCACTAACTAACTCAGGATTGCTTCCGTCCTCCTTCGCCTTGTGGTAGGCTTCGGAGATTACTTTATTTTCTTTTCCTTTTTCGGTAGTCCATTCTCTAAATTTAAAGTTTGGATTCTCTGCAACAAAATTATTTAATGTGGTTTTTTTATCAATAGATACCTTATCTATTGATTTAGGAAAAACAGTAATATCCCCATTATCTGCCTCAAAGCCATCATATCCTTCGTTCTCATATTGTTGTTGGTTATTTGCCCATTTACTTACTTCTCTAAAACTTCCTTTTTTTAAATTCAACCCTGATATTCCAGATACAGTAAAAATATGTGGACTTATTTTTGATTTATCTACTTGAGATTTTCCGCTTCCTAAATGTTTTGGAGCATCTTTGCTATTTATATTTGCATAGAATGGGGCATTAACTTTTGACCTTTTTAAATAAAGACCCCTGCCTTGTTTAGCTGCTCCTTCTCCTGTTCCTATTTTAGACGCATCAAATTTATCATAATTATATGGAGTTCCGTGAAACGCTATATCTTTATCAGTGTTGTCATTATTTGTTGTTTTTGTTACACTTTCCAACGCCGTTGCCGTACTCTCTACATTTCTTAACGCAGGAACCTCAGGCGCAACCGCCTCAGGAGTAACCGCCTCCCCTTCAACTTCCGGAGTAACCTCCATCGCCGAAACGCTCTCAGGCAACACACCACTTTCCTTATACGCCTTATACTCAGCATCGCTTAACTTAACCTCCTTATCCCCTACCTTTGCGAAATAATCAAAACCGCCAGCAGGTACTAACTTAGTCCTGTCCCTATTTAACTTCTGCCTACGCTTAATAATTATTTCAACCTTCGGCGCTTCCGCCGTTTCTGGAATAGGCTCGAAAGTTACCTCCGTAGGAGAAGTAGCCTCAGCAATCTGACGTGTACCAGCACCAACAACACCCCTATCAAACTCAATAGCAGCACGCTCCAACATAGAAGTTACAATCTCCCTTCCCTTACCCTCTACCTTTAACTTAGGTAACTCATTCGCAATAAAAGCACGCACCTTAGAAGGCGACTTCATAACCTCCGTTACAGCGTCCCAAGCACCCTTATTGATAGTCTCAGTAACCTCTTGGTTATTGGCATCCATATACGCCACCGTAACGCCCTCAGGGGCTATTTCACTAATTGCCAAACTGCTCAAACTAACCGCCCCACCAGCAAGGCTAATAGGTAATAAGACGCGAGCAATATCGGCCAAGTTTTCAGTATCTAACTCCCCATCCTTAATGATACCCTCCATTACCTTCGCATCACCAGTAATCAAATTGGTTAAGGGTATGTTTGCCAACTCTTCACCAAACTCCATCAAAAATCCATTCCAACCACCCATTTCCGCAATCTTCTTAAACGCAGTAGGCGTGTCGAAATTGAACTTACTCATATACCAACCCACATACGCTCGCTTCAAAAACTCATTCTGCAACATCTTACTCCCCACAGCTTTCATCGCCCTCGCACCGGCAAAGCCCAACCCCTCAGAAAAATACTCGGAAGCGGTTACACCAAAACCTTTCAACGCAGCCTCAAATCCACCCTCAGTATCGCTGCTATCTAACATAGCAACCAAATCATCACCCTCAGGAGAAAACGCCATAGTCATCTGAGGCGTCATACGCTTCAACGCCTCATCTACATAACGCTGAGGGTTTAACGTGGTTTGCGCTAGCGAACCAATAAGCGTTCCGGCCATTACCTTTAACGACTTGCCAACAACAGTTTCAGCCTGCTTGCCTAACAACTTTACAACAACCTTCTCAGTACCCAACCTCACACCACTACCTACCCCTGCGGTGGCAGCAAACTCCATCATAAAAGGTAAGCTCTGAGCAGTACCCTTACCAGCCTTGTACCAATCCGAAGCCATGTTGTTTAACTCATACATATTTCGGTATGTGGAATTTAATGCTTCGGCGTTTTTCAAATATCGGGCAGATTCAGTGTCCTTACCCACAGCACGATACAACGCCAACGTACCACTTAAATTCTTTAACCCAGAAACAAAAGGCAAATAATCAATAAACTGCCCCGAAGTGAATCCATTCCAAAAATTCGACCACTCACTATCCGACATCGTTTCAGGCATATCAATTATCTCCTGTAACTTCTCCCTCGCCAAATACAACTCACGAATGTCGGTTTGGTCTCCTAATATATTTACCGAAGTGAGGTCATACTCTCCATAGCCTATGGAAACAGCATTCTTTTGATTTTGCTCTTTGGAAGCTTCTTGAGATAACATCAGGCGTTTGCGCTCTTTAATCATCTCGTCAAGGCGCTCAACCTCCTCAATAGCCCTCGTCTTTACCATAAACAAAGAAGGAGTACCCTTCTTGGTAAAATACGTCCTATCCATAAACGCATCGTCAAACTCTGCACGCAAATTCGCAACAACACCATCGTTTATCTCAACACCACTACGCTTTAACTTAGACAAAGCAGCGCCAAACATAGTGTTTAACGCAGCCCTCTTTTGGTCGAAGGCTAAATAATCCCAACCCCTATTATTTACAATCTTGGCAATATCACCCTTTACACCCGACTTGTCAAGCAAAGGCGTTTCACCCCTCATGCTATTCGTAATAGCAGTCTCAATCTTAGAGTTGTACTTAGGAGCAACATTGTTAAACACCGACTGCTGAATTTTTTGGTAATCATCAGAGAAACTCTCAACAACCCCATTACGCAATTCGTTCAACTCGTCCATGTAAGCCTTGAACTCCGGCTTATCCTTAACACCCTTTTTTAACCTTTCGGCCAAGGCGGTAACGCCGGAATTATACTCCTCCAACGCCTTATCATTCTGCTTCTGCAACTCTGCACCATAAGCGTCTAAATCACGCCTCAAACCAGCATTAGCCTCATCAACACTAATCTGGCCATTATTAACCTTCGCCTGATACTCAAACTTCAACTCATTCGCCTTAGTCTCTAATTGCATAGGTAAAGCAAGCGTGGCAGATTCGTACTTATCCAACAACTCCTTCTCGCCAACCTTAAACTCCTCACCCATCAAAGCCTTGAAGTCATATTTCTCATCAACCCCTACACGCTGGCGGTTAAACTCAGCGTCTATCTTTCCCCTTAACGCTACATAGTCTCTGTTAGACAATAACTCTTTTTGTATGGCTTCGTTACGCTCTTTCTCAATGGGAGCATACAACGTTTTGAACCTTTGAAATTGAGTAGTCTTGCCCTCTGCGCCCTTTTCTAAAAACATATTTATCTCTTCGGCGCCCTTCTTATCTCCGGCAGCCTCCTGACTTAAATACGTTGCTAAATTGTTCGTAGTGAAAAGACCACTCAGCGAAGCCTTAATAACAAACTCAGGGTCAGCATCTATTGACCTGCTCAACATATTTACCTCCTTCTGAATACCCTTCGCGGCAGCCTTACCAAATAACCTAGTCAAAGCCGGTATGGTTTCCACCGCAAGCTCCGTTACCCTATCAACCCTCCCCTCACCAAAAAGACGCTCAAAGAAACTCCTACCGTCCTCCTCAACAATCGTGTAAGGGTCTAACTTCTGACCCATCATCGTAGGCTCAACCTCCCCAACCAACGCAGCCGCCTCCTCAACAGGCGCACCCTTTGGCTCAACACCGGGAGGGCCTACCTCAAATTCGCTCGATACGGATTCGGTAGGGGAAACACTTCCTTCGAAT
>Ga0208644_1003579_pt1 | contig 11987 bp, 7 predicted proteins | sample VirMetDEL_Nov_18_FD_184517 | JGI IMG/M metagenome (GOLD analysis project Ga0208644, IMG submission 184517) | Aqueous microbial communities from the Delaware River and Bay under freshwater to marine salinity gradient to study organic matter... | ecosystem: Environmental > Aquatic > Marine >... | reverse complement strand
TAAAGGCTTATGTAGACTCTCAGGTGACCGCACAGGACTTAGATTTTCAAGGAGATACCGGAGGTGCTTTAAGCATTGACCTCGACTCAGAGACTCTCACAATTGCTGGTGGAACAGGTTTAGATACTGTAGGTTCAGGTAACACTGTAACAGTTAATATAGACTCTACAGTTGCCACACTGACAGATACACAAACTTTAACAAACAAAACACTTACAAGCCCTGTAATCAATACAGGTGTCTCAGGTACAGGAGTACTTGATGACGATACTTTTGCTACAGCTACAGCAACGACTTTAGCGACTTCAGAGTCTATTAAGGCTTATGTAGATACTACCGTTGCTGCAACCAATGAAGTTGTTGAAGATTCTACTCCACAACTAGGTGGTGATTTAGATACTAATGGTAATGATATATTGTTTGCTGATAACGATAAAGCTGTCTTTGGAGCTGGTTCAGATTTACAAATTTATCATAATGGTAGCAACAGTTTTATTACTGATACTGGAACTGGCAATCTTTATCTCAGAGCAGCTAATAATCTTTTTGTTCAAGGTGCTACAGACAATGATGCTTTGGCAACCTTTCAAGAAGATGGATTTGTTAAACTTTATTTTAACAACGAAGAGAAACTCGCCACAACAGCCACAGGTTTAGACGTAACAGGTACAGTAACTGCTGATAGTTTGACTGTTGATGGTTCTGGTTCAAGTATTAGATATGACGTAGCTTCATCCAATCCACATACAAATCCTATATTGCATTTACAAAATCAAAACTCAACAGATGGAAATGTTGCTGCTTTAAAGTTATCTGCTGATAATGCAAATGATGCTGGAGGTTCTGCATATATTTACGCTCAATCTGAAACAGCTAATCAAAAAGGAAATTTAGTTTTTGCTAGAGAAGATGGTGCTAATAATGCAGTTACTTCTATGAAGTTATCATCCAACGGAGACATCTCTTTCTACGAAGATACAGGCACAACTGCAAAACTATTCTGGGATGCAAGTGCTGAGTCTTTGGGTATTGGTACGACTTCGCCAAGTAGAACTTTAGATGTGAATGGTATACAAGGCTGGAAGTCTAGCGGAACAGAATTAGCATATATAAATCCAAATGTCACAGGTACAGATTTTGGATTAAAAAATTCATCAGGAATTAATGTAATTAGGTTTGATGGTAGACCAAATGGCGATGCATTTTTTAATACTGGTGGCAACGTTGGAATTGGTACGAGTAGTCCTTCTGTTCTTTGTCACATTGCAAAAGGCGCAGGTAGCGCAATTCTTGAGATTCAAAGGACAGACTCAAATACTTCAGGCGCTATTGGCGCAATTCAGTTCAATGCAAATGATGACCACGCTGTTTCCGCTGTTGTTGCTATAGGTGACGGAGATAATGAAGGCTCGCACTTAGCTTTCAACACAACCAGTGCGGCATCCGCTAATTCATATTATACGTCTACTACAGAACGCATGAGGATTACGAGTGCAGGCAACGTGGGTATTGGTACGAGTTCGCCTAGTAATCTTCTTGAGCTAGATGCTGGAAGTGGAACTAATGCTGGCATGACCATTCGCATGGGTACTGGCAATTCTGGTGCAAATGATAGCTTTATAGGTTTTGAAAATAGTGCTGGTTCTGAAATTATTAGAACAAGATATGATAACCCTTTAACTTCTTATGTTGTTTCTTCTGATACGTCAGGTGACATACTGACGGTAACACGCAGCGGCAACGTTGGAATTGGTACGAGTAGTCCAAGTGACTTTGCCGCTAATGCAAACAATTTAGTTGTAGGCTCTGGTTCAGGCACAGAGGGCATCACGATTAACAGTGGTACAGCAAATTACGGAGTTATTTACTTCGCTGATGGTACCTCTGGCAGTGCGGCTTACGCAGGAAACATAAACTATAACCACACTGATAACAGCATGAGGCTCGGTACTAACGGCTCTACTACCGATGTAGTCATAGACTCATCAGGCTACTTGTTGATGGGGACTACTATCAACGACGGTCAATCTATTGGCGCAGGGTCACAAGACGGTATTGTATTGGCTGGAGAATCGCAGTATATCCAGCGTGGTGATAATGCAAACCTTTGGCTATCAAAACCTTCAGGAGCCACGAATAGCGATTACATCAAATTTTATAGTAATAGCGCACTAGTCGGTAGTATTGGTACTGCTTCAAGTCAGCTATATATAGGAACAGGAGATACTGGATTATTTCTTAATTCGTCCTCAGATACTATACAGCCAATAAACGCTACAGCAGGGACAATCCGTGGTGATTTGATTGACTTAGGCTCATCAGCAGGTCGCTTCAAAGACCTCTACCTTTCAGGCGGTGTGTATGTAGGCGGTACAGGTTCAGCAAACCATCTTGACGATTATGAGGAAGGTACTTGGACTCCTGTGGTGAGGGATACCAGCGGCACACTTGGCACAATTATGGCTATATCTAGTAGTAATTGCAAATACACAAAAGTAGGAAGGGTTGTTACGATAACGGGTCAAATTACCCGCAACGACGCTACATCATTAACGGGTAGTTTGTTCATAACAGGTTTACCATTTACGCAGTTTGGTGGTCAGCAGATGGGTGGGTCAGCTTGGGTTGATAACACTTCAGGTGATGTAGTGGGTCTTGCAACTGGAGGGGATACCACATACTTTAGCCTCCGTTCTATCGCTTCTCCAGATGCTTATATTACTTCAGATGAATGGAATAACGCTCGCCCTATTTACTTTTCAAGAACTTACACAACAACATAACCATACGCCTAGTGGATTCTAGGCACAGACAAGAGGAAAAATAGAATGATAACAAAAGAACTAAAAGAAGATAAAATAGAAATTGTAGGAGACTACAAGGCTGTACAGGTGCGAACCGCTACAGTGATTAGTGAAGATGGCATAGAAATCAGCAGGTCTTATCACAGACACGTTGTAAGTTGCTTAGACGATATAAGCGGTGAATCAGCCGAAGTACAAGCAATCTGCAACGCAGTTTGGACTGATGAGCTTAAAGCTGATTATCAAGCACATTTAGACAGCCAAAACATAGGAGAATAACATGAGCATATCATATGAATGGAATGTAAACACAGTAGACGTATACCCTACTGACGAAGGACACAGCAATGTGATTTATAACGTGCATTGGCGATTAAACGCCACTGATACTGAGGTAGATGCAGAGGGCAATCCCTACACAGCATCTGTTTATGGTACTCAAGCATTAGACACATCTGATCTTTCAAACTTTACAGACTTTGACAGCGTGACAAGTTCACAAGTACAAGGTTGGGTCGAAAGTGCGATGGGTGAAGAAGAGGTGCAATCTTTAAAAGATGGTTTAGATGCAAACATAGCAGGGCAAATCACACCTACATCTATTTCTAAAACTTTAGTAGCATAACATGGAACTATCAGCATATATCATTTGGAACATCTTTATAACTTTAGTCTTAGCCCCTATCTGGTTTCAGATTAGGCAGAACTCTGGAGAGCTTAGACGACACGATATATTGCTGAACAAAACACGTGAAGAGATTGCCAAACAGTATGTTACTAAAGATGAGTTAAGAAATGATATGACAATCATCATGGAAAGAATGGATAAAATCAGTGAAAAACTTGACAAACTGTTTGAAGTTAAGTAAAATAGGTATATAGGAAATAAGAATGTCAAAAAGAAGAAACAGAAAAAGAAGCGGTGGAATAGTTAGACAAGACTATACTAAAGGTGGTAGAGTTGGTTATCAACGTGGAAGAAAGGTTGTAGTAGATAGAGAAACTGGTGAAGTTTTAGAAAACTTTAAAGGTAAAACACCAACTCCAACACCTGCTCCTAGACCTACTCCTAGACCGGTACCAACACCTGCTCCTAGACCTACTCCTAGACCGGTACCAACACCTGCTCCTAGACCTACTCCTAGACCGGTACCAACACCTGCTCCTAGACCTACTCCTAGACCAACTCCGGCACCAAGACCAACACCAGCTCCAACACCGGCACCGACTCCAGCTCCAACACCGGCACCGACTCCAGCTCCAACACCGGCACCGACTCCAGCTCCAACACCGGCACCGACACCAGCTCCAACACCTGCACCTGTTTATAGACCTGCACCTCAACCGGTAGCAGCTCCAACACCTGCACCGACACCTGCACCGACACCTGCACCAGTTATGAGACCAGAGTTAATTGCAGAAGATTATATGGTGCCTGATAGAGAAACTATTGAAAGGATAGGACAGGAAGCTGCTCAAAGAGCTTTTAAAGATCAGTTAAACAGAGGTTATTATGAAGGATATATACCTCCTGTATACACTCCTACACCTGCTCCAACTCCTGCTCCTGCTCAAGAAAGATTTGAAAAAGAACGAGGAGAAAGAATTGTAAGAACAGGTGAACAAGCTGAAGCTATTGCTAGGGGTGAAATACCAGAAGGTGCTATACCGACAGCAGATGTAGAAGATGTTTCAATGGAAGGAACTACTGCTGAAACAGTAACCTTAAAAGATACGGGTGATGCGAGAGCTACATTAGTAAGACCATCAGCTAAAGAAAAAGTTACAACCGCAACCGCAACAACTGCCGAAACTCCTGAAGATATTGCTGCAGCTACTTATGATGCTGCAACCATTGATAAAGAAGTTGAAGCTTTGGCTGCCGAGGGAAAACTTTCTAATCGTTCAATTGCTAAAGTTCAAGAAATAAAACAATTATCTGACCCAGCAGTTGCTGCAAGTATTTCTAGAAAAGTTGCAGAAGGAGCAAAAGCTAAAAATGTAGAAGGCGTATTAAGCTCTGGAGCTTTTGTAGAAGAAGGAGGAGTAACAGCAGGTGAAGTAAATGTAGCTGAAACTCCAGATGCAGAAGCTCAAACTCGTGAAGCTATTACAGGTGTACCAGCTACAGATGGTCAAGCTGCAACAATTATAGGGCAAGTAGGTTACACCGCAGCTAAACAAAGAGCTGTAAAAGGTAAAGCTGCAAAGGGTGCTGCTGCATCTATGATTGCAGAAACTGCAAACTTACCTCCAGAAATAGCTGCAGGAATTGTAGAAGACCCTGCAACTATGACAGCTCAAGTCGATACAAACCCCGTTGAGGTTAATGCAGCTATTGCTGCTTTACCAACCGAAGCTTTAGTTTCCTCACAAATGGAAAACTTATTAGGGGGTATGGAAGATGGTACAGTTCCTTTATGGGCAAAACCAGCAGTTGATGCTATTAACGCTAACATGGCTCAAAGAGGACTTGATGTTTCTACAGTTGCTAGGGATTCTCTTTTTAATGCGATTATTCAAAGTGCGTTACCAATGGCACAAAGCAATGCTCAAGCATTACAACAAAGAGCAGCACAAAACTTAAGCAACGAACAACAGGCTAATTTACAACAAGCAACACAAGAGCAACAACTAAGACTTCAAAACTTAGCAAATCGTCAAGATGCTGCAAGTCAGACTGCACAAATGTCACAGCAGATGAAAGTTTTGCAAAGTCAATTTACGCAACAAGCTGTATTGACAACTGCTGAACAACAACAGCAAACACGAATGCAAAACTTGCAGAATCAACAACAAGCTGCAGTAATGAATGTTCAAAACCAACAACAAGCAAACATGCAAAACCTTGGTAATGAACAACAGTTAAATATGGCAGAGCTTCAAATAGATGCTCAAGTTCAAGGAGCAAACCAATCTGCAGAAAATCAAAGACGTATATTAGAGATGCAGAATGCAGCAGATTTCTTATCTAAGAATGCTGGATTTAAACAACAGATGGAACTTGCAAATTTAAGCAACGACCAACAAATGAGGTTAGCTAATCTGTCAGCTCTTAATCAAGCTAGTTCAGAAAATCTTAGTGCTGCTCAACAAACAGAACTTGCAAATCTTAATAAGACTATGCAAACTAATTTGCTTCAAGCAGAGATTGCAAAGCAGATGGGAGTTGCACAGCTTAATGTTGACCAACAAACAGCTATTTTTAATGCGACTACAACTGCTAACATGGACATGGCTAACTTTAATGCTGCACAGCAAACAGAGTTAGCTAACAGTAAATTTATGCAGACTGTAACGTTATCAAATTTTAATGCTGAACAACAGTCAATAATGCAAAATGCAACTGCTATGGCATCGTTAGATTTAGCCACAGTAGACCAGAGAACAAAACTAGCTGTAACCAATGCTCAAGCGTTTTTACAAATGGATATGGCTAATTTAAATAACCAACAACAAGCAAACATGTTGAGTGCTCAAATGGAGCAACAACGATTGTTGTCTAATCAATCTGCTGAAAATGCTAGTAGACAGTTTAATGCAACCAGTGAAAATCAAACCAATCAGTTTATGGCAAGTTTAGCTGCAAACATGAATCAGTTTAATACAGCTCAACAAAACAATATGAGACAGTTTAATGCTAATTCTAAAAATGCTGCAGCAGCCAGAGATGCTAATAGAATTGCAGATGTTAATCAAGCCAACGCCTCTATATTAAATCAAAATGCACAGTTTAATGCACAATTAGATTTTAATAGAGGACAATGGAACGCTGCCAATGAACAAGCAGTAATAAACTCTAATATTAATTGGAGAAGACAATCTAATCTTGCGAATACTGCAGCACAAAATGCAGTTAATCAACAGAACGCACAAAATGCTTTTGGTTTAACTTCATCAGCCCAGTCATTTTTATGGCAAGAGCTGAGAGATCAAGCTGATTATGATTTTAGATTTGCTGAAAATTCTGCTAATAGAAAATTACAAGCCATGATTGCTGCTGCAAGTTCTGAAGGAGATGCTGCTAAAAATTGGTCAACTAATTTTAATAATGCATCAGCAACTATAGATAGATTATTTGGAACAGGATAAATCGGAGAGTAATATAAAATGGGATTTTTTAGTAAAGTTTGGAAAGGAATTAAAAAAGGCGTTAAAAAAATTGCTAGAGGTGTTAAAAAAACCTTTCAAAAAATTGGTAAAGCTTTTGGTAAGCTAGGAATAGTTGGTCAAATAGGAATGATGTTCCTTATGCCTTATGCTATGGGAGCCTTGTCTAGTTTTGCAGGTTCGGCATTAGGTACAGTAGGACAATGGTCGGCTAACTTATTAAGTAAATCTGGAATTGGTGCAAAAACTTTAGGACATGCGTTAAACATGGTACACAAGGCAGGTACTTTTGCTGGTAAAGTTTATACAACTATATCTGATACTATCACTAATGCAGTTGATAGAGTAGGTAACTTTGCAAAAGGTAAAGGTTTTACACTAAGCGAAGGCAGAACTTCTATATTTGCAAAAGGCAACGAAAGGTCTTTATTGTCTACAGAAGAATACGGACTTCCAAAGCCTACGTCTCCTACTACAGCTCCTGTGGTGTCAGATGTTGTTACAGCAATAAAAGATACACCACCAACCGGAAAATTTCTTGAACAAATAGATTTAGATGCGTTAGCTAAAGATGTAGATGTTGCAAAACAACTAGCTAAAACAGTTCCAGATACTTTAGGATTAGAAGTAGACAAACCAAGTTTATTAGAGTTTGATTCATCAAAAGTCAAAATGCCGAGTATTAAAATGCCAAGTGTTCCTGATACTGGAATTGTAGCTGACAAGTCTTTTGTAGATACAATAAAAGAAATACCGAGTGCAATTACAGAAAAAATTAAATCAGCTCCGGGTGATTTTGTAGAGGGTATAAAATCTTATGACCCAGCCAAAGCAGCTACAAAAACAATTGATTCTATAATTTATAATAAAGGAATGGAAGTTGCAGGAGTAGATACTACACCTGATTATATTGATAATCGAACTGTTGTTAATGTTCCAGAAATGTATGATGTTGCTTCTATGAGTCCTAGTGTATTTAAAGAAGTAGATTTTAGTTTATCAAAACTAGGTAATCCGTGGATGACCAATAATTATCAATACTCAGATACCGTCAACAATGTATTTGGAGAAAATACTTCTGCATATAATTCTTATATGAATCAATTTGCACAGACTCAAGCATTAGAAATAGGAAGATAAAATGATAGAAGAACAATATAATCAAGAAGCTGTAGATGCTTTTGCTCAAGCTGGGAGACCTCTTCCGGGACAATCATTAACAGCTAATCCAGATGAACCTAGACCTTTTGAAGGACCACCAGATTTTACAAACTTTAAAGAAGCTTTAGATTATACTGTAGGTGAACTACTAGAAGAAGAAGCTTATATGAATATTGTAGGTGCTATTGGAGATGGAGTACCTATTACAGATTTAGTTATGCAAATTACTTATGTAGGTTTTAGAGAAGGTAAATGGAATCCAGATTTAATGATGATGTTGGTTGAACCATTAATTTATACGTTAATGGCATTAGCAGAAAAAGCTGATATTGAATATAGAATTGATGATGAAGATGAAGATGATGAACCTGCAGAATCTATTTTAGAAGAAAAAGCTAAAAACATTGCCGAGGTAGCAAAAGCTAAACTAGAAAAAGCGGGAAGCATACCTGCAGGGGCTGTACCTACAAACATTATACAAAAAATTGAAGCTGCTGAAGTTCCTCAAGGATTATTGACTAAACCTGCACAATCTGAAGAAGTTACAACAGAACCTATAATAGAAGACTCACAAGAAAGTTTATTAAATAGAGGACAATAAAAATGTCAAGATATGATTATGAAAGCCAAGTAAAAGGGTTTGAAACAATATTTAGCGAAGCTCAAGAAAGAGGAGAAAAAAGAGGAAAACGAATGGCTCGTGAAGCTCTTAAAACTCAACTTGTTGGTGGGCTTATAGGTAAAGGGTTAGAAGGAATCACATCTTTAATAAATGAAAGGGCTGATGCTTTACACTTTTCACAGGCTCCACAACGAGCTAGATATGAGCAGATGTTAAATGACAGACAGAGAATTCAAACTACACTTAAACCTTATATAGAACAAGGTGGAAACAAAGAAGACTATCTTACTAACTACTATTATGATCTATACAAAACAGAAGCTGCAGCAGCTAAACCAAATGCAAATGTAGCGAGTTATGATTCTTGGTTAAGATCAGAAGCTAATAAAAAAGCTAAGTCAATGATTCCTGTGTTTGATAAAATGCAACAAGAATCTATAGATGTTCCTAGTTTTGAAGAGTTTCAAGAACAATATAGCAAATATGCAAATCAAGTAACACCTAGAACAATAGGTGGAGCAGCAACTAAATTTGTTAAAAATTTATTTGCTAAAGAAACGGATGAAACATTAGCTTACAAAAATGAAAAAGCTAAAGATATTTTATATGGAACTTCCTTGTTTAAAGAATCTAAAGAATTACGGGATGCTATACAAGAATGGAATGCAGAGGGTAATGGTGTTGTAGATGTTATAAATGCTTTAAATGAAAAAGCTAAAAACGGTGAATTAGTATTTAAAGACTTGGTAGACCCAAAAGTAATTGAATGGGAAGAGGATTCGTTTGGTTCTACAATAACAAAAAAAGGTGTTCTTTATATTTCTCAAGATGCTACAGGTGCTAGAGTAGAAAAAGTTAAAGATTTAGACATAGATAGTTATAAAGAAAAAGAACTAACACAGTTTACAGAAGCAGATAAAAAATCAGCTTACAATGCTGCTCAAAGTGTTGTTTCTGCCTTTGATAAAAAAGACCCTAGAGTAAAAATATTTAATGACGTTGTAAAAAGTGAAACTTTAGGTTTAACTTTTGGTTCTCAAATTTTAGAAGTAACTAAAACTTTAGGAAAAAATCCTAAAGATGTTACAGCTCAACAAATAGCTACTAATTTTTTATTAAATCAAGCGGTTAAAAAAGGTTCATTGGTTGGATTAAGAACTACTATGACTAATTGGGATGTAGCAAAACTTAGTCCTCCTGAAGCAGAAAAAGAAACTGAATATTTAAAAAATAATATCTTACCAAATATAAAATTTTTTAAAGAGGATATTCAATCAAAACTAGGACCAAATCATCCAGAAGTACCAGAATTATATAACGACACATTAACTTTTATTAAAGCCGATTCTATGAATTTAACTATAGATGAAAGACAAGAATATATAAAAGATTTAAATAAAGAGTTTGGTTATGAAACAAGTCGTAATTTAATTACAATACAAAACAACACTGAAACTGAAGATGAAGAAAAAACAGTACTACCTTTAAGTAAAACTCAAATTGGTTCTAAATATAATATTAATATAGACACTCTAAATAAATTTATAGAAGTTAAGCCTAAAATTGGTGGAGTTACTCAACAAGCTCCGGGAAGAACAGACCCTATTGATTTAGTAACAAATGACATGTTAGTTAATGCAGGTTATATTACAGAAGATGAAAACAAATTTTCTAATATTAATTCATTTAAAAAAATATATGCTAGAAGAAAATTTATAAACGATTTATATAAAGACTTAAACATTTAAAGAGTTCTATGGGAGTAATTAACGACACATGGGGTTCATCAAGTCTTTCTAGTTTTTCTAATAGTTATACATTAGACGATCTTGAAAAAGATGATGAGTTTCAAAAAACTTCAGAAAGGTTTTTAGAATCGGTTGGTGAAAAATCTGATGATGTATTTGAGTATCTAAGAGATTCAGATTTTAATCTGTTTTCAGGAATGAACAGAGCCATGCAAAGTGGCAAGTTTACTGAGCAACAAAAAAAAGACTATGCTTATCTTCGTTCTAAGTTTGATAATGCAGACATGGGAAGCTTTAAACAATATGCTGAACTTATTAAAGATGCAACCTTAGATATTGTTACAGACCCTACAGCTATAACAGCAGCTTTACTTACGCCTATAACAGGCGGAACCTCATTAGCTGCAAGACAAGGAATAACTACAGCAGCTTTACAAGGCTCCAAAGCGATTGCAAAAAATAAACTTCAAGATGTTGGTAAAAAACAAATCCGAAAAGCTACAGCTATTACAGGTGCTGAAGTAGGAGCTTGGACAGGTCTTGACAATCACTTCAGACAAAATACAGAAATAAATGTCGATTTACGGAAATTATATTCTACACCAGAACTTGTAGGTTCTGCAGCTCTTGGAGCTATTACAGGTGGCGTATTTGGAAACTTAGCACAAAGACATAGTTTATATAACGAAGATTTAAATAGACTATTTACAAACGATGAATATAGAAAAGATGCAGGTAGTGAGTTACTGTTTAAAGCTAGAAAAGCTAAAGATACTTTACTCGCTAATACAGTAGGTAATCCAACTAGAATACTTAGAACAACTGCAGAGTTTTCTCCTAAAGCCAAAGAACTAGGTGAAAAATTTAGTGAAGAATTTTCAAAACAAATAGGCAAACGAACTACCAGAAGATTAGGGTTTAGTTATTCTGAAGACCTTAATAATACTAGAGGTAACTTCTTGCTTGATTTTGATGCAGCAGTCAAACCTATTAGAAAGACGGGACACATTACTAAAGATAATGAGTTAGCTGTTATTAGAATACTTAGAGGAGCTTCTGATAAGGGAGCTAGTGATGAAGTAAAAGCAACAGTTTTAAATTTAAGAAAGTTTTATGATAAGATTTTAAAAGAAGCTGAAGAAGCTGGATTGGAAGCACCTAGAATTGAAAATTACTTTCCTCGTTCTTGGAACAGACAAGCAATAGAAGAAGACACAGAAGGATTTAAAAAATTATTACTTTCTGAAAATGTAGAAGGTATTACTGCTAAGAATGTAGATGATGTTATAGAAGAGATGTTAGATAAACAAAATGAATTGTATGCTTCACACTCTATATTTCTTACTCAAGCTCGAACATTTAAAAATTTAAAAGATAATAATTTTGAAAAGTTTTTAACTAATGACTTAGTTCCCGTAACTACAAATTATTATATGGGTGCTGCTAAAAATATAGAGCATAAAAAATCTTTTTTACTTCCGGGTAAAACTAATAAGTCTTCTGAAAATCAGTTTATAGAAAGATATATTAATCCTATAAATA
>Ga0208644_1003577_pt1 | contig 11995 bp, 11 predicted proteins | sample VirMetDEL_Nov_18_FD_184517 | JGI IMG/M metagenome (GOLD analysis project Ga0208644, IMG submission 184517) | Aqueous microbial communities from the Delaware River and Bay under freshwater to marine salinity gradient to study organic matter... | ecosystem: Environmental > Aquatic > Marine >... | reverse complement strand
CACATGACCGACCAGTTCCAGTTCTGCACTTGGCTCGTCGATCTGATCGCCTAGCTGGATTGGATGGCCGTCTTTGTATGTTCTGGCCGTACCATAGCCAATGGTGATGACCCCGGCGCTGTCATAGTAAGGCTCCGGTCGAAAACCCTCAAAGGCCTTGATTACGTCAACTGCTTGGGGTGTCGTCTGCATCGTCGTCATCTACAAACTCCTCCTCATCGACCAGTTCTATTTCTTCGGCGTCAGAATCGTCGGGATATTTTGCGTCCGCTGCGTCCGCTGCGTCCGCCTCCGATGTATCAGAACTCGCATCCGTCTGGAATATAAAACTCAACTCGTCCCGCGTAACGTAATCGCGCAGATACATCCGCATGGCCTCAATCGTCCAGCCGTAGGAGCGGGCGATCTCCTCCGTCGTGTAGCCCTGCCGCCTCATGGACAGGATTGTTTCGACCCTATTCTTCCACCAGATTTTGCTTTTCTCAATCTTCATGCCTCGCCTTCGCGTGGCTGCGCCCTTCTTGGCCGCTGCGGATCGCTTGGCAAACTCCTCAGCTTGTTCCGCTTCTTTTTGTGAGCCAATTTGGTCTGCATCAGTCATATGAAGGACGTAAAGTCGTTCGGGAAGAAACACGACAAGGCTTTCAGCCAGCAAAACCCAGAAGAAAACGAACGCCACAGCGGCCAGATATATTTGCCTGTCTGTTGGATCCCATGTGACAAACGCTATCTGCGACAGCCCAATGAATAGCGGGTGCCAAGGCTTCTCGTCTGCTGCGGTTTCAATGGTTTCTGTTCGTGCATCCGCAGACTGGGACACCAGCGCCATGATCTGTTGGTCAATGGCAGATTTTTGTTCTGCCGCTCGGTCCTGCAATGCTGTGCGCCGGTCGCGCATCTGCGTTGTTAGTTCCTCATTCAGCTTGCCATCGTTATCCAAGTTATAAATTTCTTGGTTGATCGGCACCAGCGCTCGCTCAAGGTCTGCATCGATCTGTGCCTTACGAGCCTCCAACAACTCGCGCTGATCGGCAATGGTGTCTACCTGCACGGTGCTGACATCTCGGGCTGCAAACGCCTGATCGCGTCTATCTGACAGCGCCTCCAAACCAAACCCAAACGCATGGAGGACAACGATCACCGACGCAAAGCCGCCCAGTATTCGAAACGTCCACTTGCCCGGCGCACCTTTGATCACACATCGTGCTGCACCAATTAAGAAGCTGGCCGCGAATAGGCGATAGGCCCACCCCATGGCTTGGAACGATAAAGGCTCAATGCTTTCAGGTGCAAGCGATCTTGAGAAGATCCCGTCAATGTAGAGCAACACCGCAAAAGCAATGCCAACCACCGCCCATAAAATTAGGTACAACCAGCTTGTGACAAACCAAGCGGCAAATTTATCCCTAAACCATTTCAGGGTGGATACAGTTGTAATTTTCTCAGCCATCAGAACACCAGTGCTAGAGCCAATCTAAACAGACCCACGGCCTGCTCCGGGTTTGCCGCTGCCGCGACGAGTATTATTACCATAATTATGTTCGTATTACGCACAATCGCCCGACGAACCGGGTGAACCTTGGGGCCAATGCTGCCGTCTGGTTTGCGTTCCAGCCCCGCCTTGACCAGACTGTCCTCAAACTCTGCTGCCTGGCGCTCCTGAACTTTCTGGACTTCTGCCTGCACAAGCTGTTGCGTCCCTGGTATTCCACGCTCAAACGCCCGATCCAGTTCGCCCATCAGAACCTTGGTGCGTTCCTCATCCCGACTAATGATGAAACCCTCAAGCCGTTTCTCCAGCCGGAGCAGGTCGGTTTCACGCACCATGTCAGTGCGTAGCCGCTCCAGTTCAGCCTTTAGCCAGCCCGTCTGCTCAAAGAGTTTCTGGCTTGGCGTGAATGGGTAATCCTCTGGTTCCATGACATCAGATAGCGTTAGCCGTTAGCTGGAAGTAGCCGGTCGAAAGAACAGGGCCGGTGCCGTCGCGGATTTCCACCCGAATAACGCCAGACAAAATGCCAGACGTTGTGAAGTAACCCCAGGATCGGTTCGATGTTAATGCCAACCATGACGTTCCAGAATTAATTGTCAGCGCAGAGCCCGACATCAAACTGGTCCTGATTTGATACGTCCCCGGAGCTAGTGACGTAGGTGTTGCCCAGTTCGTCAGGTTAACCGTTGCAAACGTCGCACCAGTAACCGTCGCGGTGCCGTTGCTCAGGAAGTTAACCTGTATCTGCGAACCGCCCGGTGTGCTGTCTGCATAAGTATCCGGCGATCCTACCGTAGGACCGCCGTCAACAAAAATTGCACCACCGGCAGCACTTCCCGATCCCAAAACACCCATAAGATCCAGCAGAATATTGCTCATGTAACACCCGCACCGCCGACAAGCACATTGTCCGCATCGATGTAAAAGATGAACGCTACCCCATACTGAGCAATGGCCCTTGATCCGGTCGTGGCTGTCCCCGCCAGCCTCATGTCCCCGGTAATCGTCCCCGCAGTGATGTTAATCGCTGATCCGCTATTATTAGCAACGATCACCACGTCACCTGCTGACCCCACACCCGTATTTACCGTGACATCGGAGTCCGTGGTAATCGTGGTGTTCATGTCACCGCCCGCCAGCGTATGCGGTGCGCTCTTGGTGGTATTTACCGCCGGAGCCACAACCGTCCCCGTAAATGTCGTCGGCGTCCCTGTCAGGCTTGCTTTGTCATCCAGCGCTGTCTGCAAGCCGGTCACATTCGAAATGATATGATTATGACTTCCATCGACCACTGTAGCGCTCAACTGCGCCGTACTGCCCGCCGCAATAGCCACAGAACCCGTAACATCACCAAGAAGCTGTAGCGTCGCCGTAGCAACGATCTGCGTGGTGTTCTGTGCGGAGTAAACCAAGGTGCCGGTCTTGTCCCTGACGGTAATCGAGAAGTCAGTGGCGTTTACATACATGGTGCCAGGCGAACCAACATAGGACGGATAGCCATTCGTGGTCCTGATCGGCTGCGTAACAGGGATCGTCAGCGCCTTGTCCCAGTATGCTGTTAGCGGATTGCTTTGTGCATCAGCGCCTGCGGTGCCAATGTAGATGTAACCATTGTCCAGGGGAGCGCCGGTCAAGTCGCGGTAGCTGGGGTAAGCGGGGAGAACGGAAATGGTCATTGCGATACCCTTTGCTAATTTTGTTCAATTGGCGGAACCAATTCCATTGGTTCATCACCTACCATTGGTATTACAAGTGATCCTACCTCGGCAGGAATTACGTATTTAGTAAGATAATTTACCACCAATTCAGTCTGTGTTCGTGTCAACGGTTCGTCGCGTTTTGCGCGAAGTCGCAACAAATTAGCAATTTGTCGTGCCGTTCGATTATCATAATCTCGATTTAAAAAATCTGCTATTCCATCATATAACCGTTGTTCACGAATTAATTTGGCAGGCTCGGATGCTGCCGACAACATATGACGCAAAGTAGCCGCAACCTGATATTGTTGCGAAGCACCCATATAAGTTCCCAGTTGTGTTACCAAACTTTGAACTGCATCAGCATTTGCTTGTGTTTGGCCAAGTTGAGTAGCGGCACGACGAATAACCCCACTACCGCTTTCATCAATTTGTCTGACAAAATTTGCCGTTACTGCTTCTCCGAATGCATTATCTAAATCGTTTAAAAGAGCATTTGCTTGCTCTTCGCCAATCAAAATTTGCAATTTTCGGCGCACACCAGTTTCTGAAAACACTTGTTGCATCGTAAAAATTTCACCAATAGCATCAACACCAGAAGTATTGGCAGCGGCTGCTGTTCTTGCCATTGTATCTTCAATATATGATCGAATGCCCTGGAAATAATAATCTAATTGTTCCTCGGATGGCAAATCATCATCAGCAACAATTCTACCACGCCTGATTGCTGCTTCACGCATTGCAGACAAATCATCAAAAAACGAACTCATGTCATTAGTTAATGCTTCGCGACCCATTGTAATCGCATCACGATTTGAAATAACACCACCGGCAAAATCTACGGCGTCTCTATATGCTGGAAATTCTTCTGACAAAACATCAGCTAAATTATCAGCAATGCTTTTTTTAGACGCACCCCCCCGAGTTGCACCAGCAGCTGTTAATTTATCTGCGGAATCATATAACGCCGTTTTTATATAATCTAACTCTTGCATTGATGGTGTTGGTGTTGGGCGAAATTCTGGCAATGTTTCGCGATAATTTGGAACCATTCGTCGAATGTATTCCATTTGCATATCTTCAGGCATATGATCTAATGCTGCTCGCAACTCTGGGCTAAAATTACCCATTCGCACAACAAAATCTGGACTTTCATACGCCAGTTCTCTGGCTTCGCGCCAAGCTTCCATTGGAACGCGGCTTAAAATAGCAGTTAAACGATAACCCTGCTCGCCTGACCAATCTACTGTTTCTTTGTATGCTTCTGCATACAATTGACGACGAGTATCTTTCGTTAATTGCATCAAATCTTTAATAGCCAAATTTGGTGATTGGATAGGATTTCCAAACAACGTATTTACGCGGCTCATCACACGTTGATTTGCGGCTGATGCAGTTCGCAACATCGCGTCTTTATACATATAAGGCGTATCTAAACCCTGCAAAACTGACTGTTTAAATAAGGCTTGAAAACCAGGAGACAAATCCGCAAATCTTGTGTCTCCGGCAAGATTAGCTAGTTCTTCTTGAATGCGAACATACTGTTTTCCACGAACTGCTTCGCCTAATGCTTTTACCTGGCTAACGTCTTCAAGCCCTAATCTGTCTGCAATTTGCCTGTCAGTTCGGCCCCGCATTGCATTGTACGAAAATTTTCCTGCTGTTGCAGTAAATGGAAAAAGACCGCTAATAGCAGTTGAAAATACACCTTGACTGCCAGCAGTTAACAAAGAACGGCCAATACGTTCTCCGCCAGTACCTGCTAGAGCGCCTTCTGCACCTCCAGCAAGAAAACCATAAGTACCTCCGCGAAGCATTTGACTACCGGCTTGTTGGTAAATAGTCATTCCCCGCCCAGCCATAAATGATCCAAACAAAATACCTTCAGCAACAACGCCGCCACCAAAACCAACAACGCCAGCAACATTAGCTAAATTTGGATTAGATTGGCGTGATGCCTGAGCAGCTAAATCAACATGGTGTCGAAGTGTTGCAAATGAATCTTCAGATCCTGGCATTTGAAATGCCGCCACAACTTCATCCATACCGGCACCAATTACGGGAATAGACGCCGCCGTATTGTATAGAGCAAAACCCAAAGGATCATTTGCACCAACCATTTGCGCTCGCGCTTCTGCGCGGGTAGCAGGTGCTTGCAAACGGCCAGAACGATACAATTCAATCAAACGAGGATTGGTGATTGCATATTCATCTGTTGCGAATACTCGCTGACCTGTTTCTTTAACTCGATACATTCGACCGCCAGGTGAATTATCAACTTCAGAAACATATTCTAAATCTGGTGGTATATATCGCCCGGTAGGGTCGTAATCAGGAAATTGATCTGGATACGTGTTAGCTAAAAATTGCATTTGTTCGCGCTCTGGCGTACCAAGTTCAAATTGAATTGGCCCCTCTACACCCTCTACATACCATTCGTGATATTGAGGACTCGCAGTTTCTTGGCTTGAAACAATAGGAACCTGTAGGGATTGTTGTGTTGGTTGTGCAGCCGGTTGTGTTGTTGGCGTAGGCGCAACCCCAGGCGCATTAATAACTTGATTTGTTATTTCTTCAGCAGGATCCGGCAGTAAAGGATTTGGTTGCATTGCTAATTACCTTGCTGAACTGGGCCAATATATCGCTTAGATTGAAAATCAAACATGTGGCCATTTTGAACTGTAACACGCTGACCATTCATCACTCTAGTTTGTGATCCTAAGTTTCGATTAAACGAAACTGGAGAACCAGTTGTTGCAGCAGGCGCTTCTAATTGTTCTTTTATTCTTTGTTGTCTCTGAAGTTTTGACAACATAAATTGATTATATTGGTCTCGCTGGGCCAAATATCTGTTGTAATTATCAGAATTAATTTCTCCGCGTTGTCGCGCTGTTGCAATAACATTGTCAGAAATACGCATAAGATTTCTGGCAATATAACCGCCATCATCAATTAACTCGCCATATTCATCAATGGTAATTTTGCCTTGTTCCAATAATCGATCTGCTAAAGTACCATCGCCCTCTAAATAATCCAAAGCCACCGCAGACTTCAAAATAGAATCTTTATTTGTCATTGGGAACATTGCAGCAATTCGCTCACGCTCTTCTGGAGTATTAAATGCCTGCGTTCCAAAATCCAACGATTGAATTAGCGAATACGTTCGAATATTTACCATTTGGTCAAAAGCGTCTAATTCATCACTAATATCTTGTGCGAAAAGATTTATAAAACGCTTGCGAGCTTCGGGATTGTTTGTTGCAACACCAGCCCAAAAATTTTGCGCTTCAGGATCAATAATTGCGCCTTTTTCTACAAGATCTAATGCTGCTACTGTTCCTTTGTAAAACGCATTTTGATTAAGAATTGCAGACTCATTCTCTCTAATGCCTGCCTCGTATGCCTCCGAACCAGCAATCGTAAATGTACGATATGAGCCGTCTTCCATTTGAACAGTAATTTGATTGCGCGTTGGAGGAAGTCTTTCAGGCGGTCCTGCTTGTGTTGTGTCATCGCCACCAGCGCCAGTTACACCTGTTGCTGTATCTACCGATGTTGTGCCAACATTTACTGTAGTTCGCCCACGGCTCGCATAGTTATTCATAAATTCTTCGGTTAACGCACCTATTTCCTGTTGGGTTAGCGGGCGTCCTAATTGAAGTTTATGCGCTTCAAGGTACGCTTGCCGTTGCTCCTCAAATGCTGATGGTTTGTCAGGAGCAGGCGCATCAAATAAAGTTTCATACAATCCAAACGTGGCTTCATTGGTTGCTGCTAAAATTCCGGCATTTGCTCGTATAGTTGCTTTTGCTATAGCAGCCCCAGATCCTGGCTCATTACGTTCAGCCGCATATGCCAGGCCATATAATGCTTCCAATCCGGCTCGCTGTTCTGAGCCTTGTGGCGCTGCTTGAATCTGCGTTTCCAAATAAGATAATGCCTGCTCTATCGGCAAATTATTGAAAATATTATAACGCTCTGCTGAAGCAGATAGCATTGCATTTTTTTCTTGAGCATCTAATCGATTAAACTGTTCTAAATGGGCATCATCGCCAGTTAATATTGCCAATTGTTGATATAACGGTTTCATGACGGTAGGTGGCGCGCCATCCATTTCCCCCGTTATAACCTGCTTTGTTATATCCTGTATCTGTCTTGCTTTTTCTTGTTCTTGTTCAAGTGCAGATGTTTGCGCCTGTGTGTACGCTAGCTGTGCATTATGTAATTGAGCAGCTTGTTGATCGGCAACACGTTGACGGCGCACCTCATTCAACTGTTGCATCTGGCCAAAACCGGCTTGATACCCCTGAACAGAACGCTCAAAAGGGCTAACAACCTGCATCCGATAATCGGCTGGAGTTAAACGTACCATTGTTTATGTCCCTCCAAATGTTTTGTAACCAACCCACTGACCAGCAGCTTGTCCAAATGCGCCAGCAATATTGCCAAACATGTTTGCTCGCGCCTGTCCTTGTGCCAACAAACTTTGTGCCTGTGCCGTACCCGCATCTGCATACAACTGGGATATATTGCCAGAAATAGCGCTGCCCTGCGCCGCCTGGCCCGCTGCGCTAGCCTGACCAATCTGCGTAATGCCACCCAATCGACTGTATTGTTGATTAATCAAGCCAGACAAAATTTGCGGTCGGAAGTCTGCTAATGCTCGTTGCACATTGCCGCCCCGTAAACCCCCGGTTGCTGACGCATTTTGCAATATGGCTTCTTCGCCTTCACGAACCAGCATTTGGTATTCTGGCCCCATGCGAAGCTGCTCAATAGCTGCTTGCTGCGCCTCCTCACCTCCCATGCCAATCAGGTTCATTTGTGCTGCTAACGAACCGGTACCAGCCGCCACATATGGCTGAAACAACCTTTGTACCGCATCAAACTGACGGCGCTGTTCGGCAATAGATAACTCAGCGGATCTTTCCTGAGCCTCGCCTGCTCGTCGTGCTGCCCTAGATTGAGCGCGGCCTGCCATTGCGGAGCCAATGCCACCAATAACAGCCGATCCGATAATTGCACCAGCGATAAAACTCATTGCTCCGGCTCCTTATTTACCGCTGCAATAAACTTAGCGGATAATTCCTCATGCTCCAAATACGTGTCCGATTTTTCAACAAACTGTTCCTCAATCTTCAACAAGTCTGTCTCCTCAGTCGGCAATATGTTCAAAAACGATGAGTCTTCGATGGCATACCACATTTTACGGCCCGGTGGCGCGGTATAAATATATGGCGCTTCAAGTATAATAATTTCATCATCAACCAACATTGCCAGCTTGCCGCGTAGCAACATGCACATGTGAGCGTGTTTATGCTTGTGACCGATCCCCAACGATCCCGCTGGAAATAACGCCTCGCGCATGTAAACGCCTGGGCCAAAGTGATGCACCACAGGACACTCAACCTGTTCCTGGCTAAGGATTTGGGCTTCTATGTCCTCAAGATTATTTGTGTCTACAATTTCCATCACTGCACCACATGAGTAATTGAAATATCCGCCGCGCTTGTCGCAGGGCAAAATGCCGTCGCAACATCATGGTGGATTGTCAGCGCGGTATCACTCACCGCAAACATCAACTGGATGTAGTCGTTTGCCGCCAGATCAAGGAAGTGATTGCCCCCAACCTGCACAAAACCGCCATTGATATTGTCCGTCTGGCGATTAGCGCTGTCAGGAACATCAACGCCATTCTTGCGAAGCCATGAGTAAATCGTCTTGGCTGAACCGCTGCTGCTTTGCACCTGGATTGTATAGCCTATCTGGTAAACGCCCGGATTAAGGATGTTGAACCTGTCATTGCCCGATCCCAGTAGCACGCCATCAGAAGCATCTGTATCTGTAAACGTAACCGCGTTCGCCGTATTAGTGCCCGTAGCAACCTGATCCCCCAATTTGCTGAAATGCCCATACCAGATGTTCTGGTCAAACACCTGCTCAAACGCACGAATGGCCTGAAAATCGTTATTCACGATCCGTGCGATCTGTTCCCGCGTCAGACCACCCACCGGCCTCATCAGAACGCCAGCGGCTCAAGCCGCGCCTCTAGTCTGGCAATGCTCATAAACGCATCAGAATTGCCCCGGAACCGCTGTCCCCGGAAGTTCTGCATCTTGCCCTGCGACAGCCACCGCAGCCGCTTGCCGCGATCTCCCTCCTTGCCAGCCGCTATCGTCTTAGGCTGGCTCCAGGACAGGCCGTCCAGCGTATATTCTGCCGATATGCGAGGATCGTCGCCCAATGCCGTGCGTCCAGTCAGCGCTACCAGTTCCAACTCATGAACAATAGCGCCCTTGCCTTCATTGTAGATGAGCAAAGTCGTAAACTCCCAACGCACCTTCTCATCCCAATGCGTGGAGATTTCTGGCGTCAGATAGCCCAGCTTGTTCGATGCGGTGTCCGCTACATTCCACTTGTCATAACACCAGATAATGTCCGTTGCCCTGTAGGCACCGCCTGCCTGATCCGATGATAGTTGAAACCAGATCGGGTTTTGCAGTGCCTGGCTAGCAGCCTGATCAAAGACAAAGGTCGCTCCATCGGGCATCCTGATGTGGAGATGCTGGTGGTTGCGGTCCACACGGGTCGTCAGGATCAGGTTCTGGAGTTCGGCTTCTGTATAGCCAGCAAGGATGTCATCGATTTCCCGCGTGGAAATCTTGGTAGACCCGCCGCCCTTCGCCGCGATGTAGACCCCAATAGCCTCGTTGAAGCCCGATCCGACGAACACCACCGCATCCATGAACACCGTGCAGGCATCGCGTCCCACAACGCCCTTCTCGATCTGAGCGCCGGGTATGCGCTGGAACGGGAAACCAGATGTGCCAACATTAGCGAACACCTCGATGGTGTAGCGGTTCATTGCATAGGCTTCGTTGCGGACCTTCAGCAGAGCCAGGATCGGATCGGGATTGATCTCGGACGAGCCATACTTCAGCGGATCAACGGCAAACGGGTCATTCAGTTCAGTGACTACAAGGAACTCGCCATCGGTCGTCATAAAGTAGCCGTCAATAAAGATGACATCCTTCGCATCGCCAAGGTCTACGTCCGTCACCTGCGCTAGTGTGGAGCCATCATAGAGCCATAGCTGGTCGCTGGATGCGATTGCGAGATGATCGAAGCTGTACGTCATCCGCACCCGGCCAGTCCCGCCAATGGTGCCAATGGGGACCGCATTGCCAATATTCGTAATGCGGTACAGGTCTTCACCGATCACGCGGTAAAGGGTGCCGTTCCAGTTGATCCCGCCGCGGTTAATGTCGGTGGCCCGGAAATATTCACGCACCTCCACGTTGTCCAGATAGAGCGGGAAGTTGGCCCCCAGGACATAGATCGTCCCTAATATGATACGGGTTGATGTCCCGCTAGCGGTAAACTCCAGCGCCTGGCTGACTGTCTTGAGACCCTCAACGTAGAACTGCTCGTTCATCAGCATTGCGCCGGTGAAGACGTCGATCACCTTGCAATACCCAATGCTTGGTGGCTTGCCTGCAACCGGGGCCTGCAAACGGGTCATGTCAAACGTGACTTGGTAAGACACGTCAGCAACGGTTGTGACATCCTGGTACGATGCAGGCTCTGACGATCCGCCGCCGGTATAGTTGATCTTCATGGACTCGGTGGCAGCGTCCCATGTAATGTCGGCTGTATTGTAATCGGTCCAACTGGCGATGTCCGTCGCAAACGTCCCATTGGTGATGAGGTTGGGGAAGTCATCATCCCGCCCCGCAAGGGTTGCAATCCCATCCGCAGGCCGCAGGTATCCATCACTGATCCCCTGGGCCATTGGAACCGGAACCATGTTGACCGGATACGCCGTGCGGAAGTCCGCATTGCCGTCAGTGGTGATGCCTGCGAAGAGCGGGATCTGGGTCATCTATAGCCAAACTCTCTCCGGCGTTACCGGGTTTACGGTATAGTCAGCCAGTGCCTCAACCACGGGACGAGCCTTGTCGCCAATCAAACGGATGTTGACGTGCCAACCAGGCTGGGCTGCCATCTCTGGATATTCGTTACCATCGGGGTCCGTCAGCATGTTGCCAGTGGCTTTGTAGATCGTGCCTACAACGTCAATGGCATAGTGATGGGTGTGCTGTACCAGATAGGGATCACCGACATTTGTGGTAGTTTCCTCACCCGTGTCAGGGTCAACCGTGGTCTCGGTGTCCTGCTTGTAAAAGTCCGCAAGCACCGTTGGCATGTCAGCCTCTGATGGCATCTGGATGTAGAAGTCGATCTGTGGGCCTTCTTCGACCAGCAGTTCTTCGCTCATGAAGTTAGCTCCTGTAGCTTGGCGTCGCTAAGACGCAGTGGGTAATAATTCAACGATTTGATGTGGCCGTTGAGGGGAATACTAGACCCAGCATCGTTGCCGATTGTTAGGGTTGTAATAGTTGCAGGCGGATTGCTAGATGTATCGCCCGCACCTAACAGGCCACCGTGCGCCGCTTGAACGTCATTTGTTGCCCAAGCTGCTGCATATTTTTCTGAACCCTCAGCGCCACTAATCGTAAAGTCCACATCATTTGCTGCGCTGGTCGGATCAATAATAATCCGCAAACGGTCGTTATTTTCATTTATAATGGTAATCTGATCGTTGGTGGTTCCGTTGTTAAACTCAACAATCCCTTGAAGACCTATAGGTGATCCCGACAATATGGGGTTTGCCTCCACCACCACACTCCCCTGCGCCTGATTGTACCCAAACTCACTCACAGACACAGAAGCAATGTCGGCAGAGCGGGTCGCAGTGGCTCCGCTGGTGGGGATGTAGCTGGTTGGGAAGGAGCCTGCTTCGACT
>Ga0208644_1003573_pt1 | contig 12004 bp, 6 predicted proteins | sample VirMetDEL_Nov_18_FD_184517 | JGI IMG/M metagenome (GOLD analysis project Ga0208644, IMG submission 184517) | Aqueous microbial communities from the Delaware River and Bay under freshwater to marine salinity gradient to study organic matter... | ecosystem: Environmental > Aquatic > Marine >... | reverse complement strand
TCGAGAGTTTATATTACCAGGTGGCTGCAAAGCAGCAGCTCAAATACATGTAGCTAGAGCTATGTGTCGTAGAGCAGAGCGTAGCTGTCATAAATTAACTGATATAAATCCTATTACATTACGTTATTTAAATAGACTATCTGATTTATTATTTACTATAGCACGTTATCTTAATGCTGCAGCAGGTATTGATCACGTGTACTGGAAGAAAGATGTTACTTGATTACGTACTAGTTATTATGTTTGATGTCAGTAGAGAGATTACACCACCACAATACGTGGGACATTTTTTTAATTGTGAGTCTGCGTTTCAATATGCTGCTCGTCATTATCCAAAGAATGATTGGTCGTGTCTTCACAAAGACCATATTTTTCTTCCCAAAGACTTAGTAGAGAGATACTACTACCCAGACTCCATAGATTAATCGGATACATCTTCTTCCGTAACAGTAATAGGATTTGCTTTATTAATTCCTAAGTCTCCTCCAAACTTTTTAGAAGATTCTATTCTTCTTTCTAAATGAGGAACACCTGGTTTCTCAAAGATATTCATAAAAATTTCAGCAGCTTCTTCAGGTGTTTTTGCATTTTCTAAACCTTCTCTAAGTTTTTTAGCATTACCTGCACCTATAATATTTTGTTCATTTCCATACACAGTCTCGTGCATAAAGTCTATTTGAGATTCTAATGAATCTTTCTTCTCTGATTTTTCTAAATACTTTTGATAATAAGGATTTAAAAAGTCAAATTGAAATACTCCATAGCCTTTACCACCACGTTGTTTCTCTTGGAAGTTAAATGTACCTCCAGTTTCTACATCAATATTAGCCATAATACCTGCAATAGCAGTAGGAGTGTAGCCTTTTTCTTTTAATAAAGTTTGTGTTAAAGTTTTATTAGCTACCATAGTTTGTTCTTTAGTAGCATTAGCACTAGGATCTCCTGTCATAATACGAGCTACAATAGTTTGTTTCATAGCATCTTCATTATTTTCATACGGAGTTCCTTTAAATAAAGCTCGTTGTTCTTCTGTTATATCTATATCAGGAACAATATTATTTTCTTTAAAGTTTAATCTAATCTTTTCATTTTTTATTACAGCTTGTTTTTCATTATCTGTTAAATTAGAATATGGATTAATAATAACTTTATTATCCTCTGTCATCATACCACCAACATTAGGATTTTCTTTAAAGTATTTATCTTCTCCTGGATATAATTTATTTCTTACTTGATTATCTATTTGAACTTCTTTACCTACATTACCTATAGGTACATCATCAGATTCTAATACAATACTCTGTGGTTTATCTTCAAAGAAAGGACTCTTACCTTCTTTAATACGTTGTTTACCATGAGCTTCAGCTTTATCATATGCAGAATCTAAAGGTTTATTTTCTTTAATAGAAGCTATTTCTTCATTATTAAGACCAGGTACTAGTAAAGGCATAAGAACTTTTTTACCATCTATATCTACATCAATAGACTGTTCAGTCATTGTATAACCTTTATTGTCTTTTATTTGACCTAAGTAACCTTGATTAGATTTCATAGTTAAATCTTGTCTAATCATATTAGGATCTAACTCTACTTTATAATCATCTCGTTTAGCAAGACGATCAGCAAAACCCATTTCTGTTATATTAATTGCCAAGATTAAACTCCAAACCTTTAAACTCATTTGCTAAAACCTCTTTAACTATAACCTTAGGATCTTTGCCTTCCATCTTAGCTCGAATTCTAATGTAAGTATTAATCCTATTTAGTTCACGATCTAATACAGGATCTTCAGGAGCTCGTAGCATTCCTCTAGGATCTATATTAATAGCTACATCTTTATTATCTGTTTGATTTTTTAATGAAATAGTTATTAATTGATTGTATTGCATAAGCCCTTCTTCTAACTCATCACTAAACATATTGTTATCATTTGTTATAGTTGAAAAAGCATCACTATTTATATTAGCTATGTTCTTCATATACTCATCATAACCTTTAACTTTAGAAGCTGCTTCTCCTTGAGGGTCTTTATCATTAAGCATTTTAAGATAATTAGCAACTAAGTTAACATGTCCAGGAGACTGTTCTTTATTAAGAATAGTTATACCATGTTTAGCTGCTGCTATAAATCCAGGATCATTAACTAAATCTTTTTCAGAGTCTGATAAATAATTTTTATTAACTAAAGCAGAGTCCATAAACTTACTAAACATAGTATTTACTTTTTGTTCTAACTCTGAACTTAATAACTTAGCTCCTTTAGCTTTATTATAAACATCAAAATACATGTTAAGAGCTTCCATAGCTTCTGTTGTAGTACCAAACTGGGTATAAAAATTACTTTGTATATCTGATTTAAGAATAGATTCAGTATTATTTTTAAGTTTTTTAAGACCTTCTACTGTAGAATCTTCATCTGCATATTTTTCCATACGAGTAAACATAGCTTCCATATTCTTAATGAATGTTTTAGTTTGCTCTTTATCTTGTGGTAATCTATCTACAATAACTTGATATTCATTTCTTGCTGCTTGAAGTATTTTTCTATTAGCATCTACTCTTTCTTGAAAAGATTTAATGTTAGGGTTAGAAGCAATAGCTTTTAGTCCATCAGTAACAGATGTAAAGACAGCTTCATTAACTCCTGCAAATCCACCCATCTGATTAATTTTATCCATAAAGTCTGCATTAGAATATGTTTTTAATAGTTCTTTATCTGCAATAAACTTTTCCATACTATTAACATTTAAGTTACGTCTTTGAACTTCAATAAATTTACTATATCTTTCTTCTTCTGTTAACGCATAAGGATCTAATACATCATCTTTAATAGTTTCAGTTATATAATTATATCTATCTTCAATACGTTTTTGTTGAGCAAGTAATAGCTTTTGATCTGCTTGTAAGACATCATTTAAACCTTTACGTTGTAAAGTCTTATTAATACGACTAGCTATTTCATCAGCATATACAGGATTTTCAGCAGCTAAGTCTTGACCTAACTGTGTAATACGTCTAGCAGATTCATAAGGAGACATAATACCCTGAGCTTGAGCATTACTTATACGTTTCTCTACATCTTCTAAACGTTTCATATACTGAGGTTTTAATTCTTGAGGTGCTCCTGCTAATTGAGATTCTAACTCTACTTTTTCTGAGGCTAAGTAAGCTTGTTCTGAAGGACTACGTGATAAGTAATCATCAGCGAAAGCTTCTGCTGTAGCAGTAGCCTCATTAACAACACCTTGACGATCTAATTCAACAGCTCCTTCTAAACCTATTTTAGTAATTCCTGCTAATGTAGAAATTGCAGAGTCGTCTATTAAACCACTACGATCTACTACTCCTTGAGTAGGGTTTAGTCCTGGATATATACTTGATTGTTTTGTTGTATCAAAAAGTGCCATGTTAGTCCTCTTTTATTTGTTCTAGTTGATCTACTATTGGTTTAATATTTCTAGCTAATTCTGTATTACCTGCTTGTTTAACAAAAGCTCTCATAGCTCTTATCTCTTCAGGACTATACTTAGGATTAGCATGTATTCTACGTCTAGCTAGTATATCGTTAAAGAACGAATCTAACCTAGAGTTAACTCTTCTATTGTCTAGAGTAATTAAATGTTCCCAGAAAAAATCTTTTTGGTTTTCTGTTAGTTCCATAAGATTGTTAGCACCTTTAAATGCTTCAGTTATTTCACCAAATGTCATTTGAGTACCATGTAATACTAACTGAGACTGCCACCATACCTCTGCCATTTTTTTATATTTTTTCTCTTCATCAGTAATACCTCTCCATGCTTCAAAAAGCTCTCTATCTTTGTCATTAGGTACTGAGAATAGTCTAGAATACCTATCAAAGTTAGACTCAGGTACCCCTGTTGATTGACCAGTCTTAGAAATCTTTTCTTGAAGTTGATTATACATATAAGTATTCCATAAAGAACTACCTCCTGAGGATAGTCTAGATAATTGTATTAAACTCTTACCTAGTTTTTCTCCTAATGGAGTCTTATCGTCTTGCCACATAGCAGACATAAGTTGATATGTATCTATAGCTTGAACAGCAGTACGTGTAGCAGGACTTAATTGATAACCAGGTACATCTCCACCAAATATAACAACTCCTGTTTTCCAAAATGATCTATAAACACCACCTGCTTCTGTACCAAATGGGCTATAAACTGCAGCTATATCAGCAGTAGATTGTATTAAGTTACCTTCTTGATCATAAGTAGGCATAATAGCATCAGCTACATTATTAATAACTAATCTAGTTAAAGCTAATTCATCTAGTTTATCTGCAATATCACTAGCTCCTGAAGCATTTAAATACTCCATAAGAAGTTCGCCTAACCCATAGATCATACCACCACGTACACCAAATACACCTAAGTTATACATAGCTAAAGCTGCTCTTTGTTTAGGACTAAAAGGAGAAGCTCCTTTATTCCAAATAGATTCAGATGCTTTCATACCAAAAGCTTGGAACTGTCCTATGTATGATAAAATAGGTACTCTTTGAAACGCATAAGTATTTTGTTTTGTCATAGAGCCTGCTAATTTATGAGCTTCCATGGTAATCATTTCCATAGCTTGGGCTGTTCTCCAGTTTTTACCTGGATTCTGTTGCATCCATACTTCTCTAGCTGCATGCCACATACCTGCTCTGTTCATAAACTCACCAAGTTCAAAACCAATTTTATTATAACCTTGAAGAGCTCTACTTGCATATCTACTAAATGTAGAAGTACTACCTAAAGTTTCTACACTAGCACTGAATAAACCTTTAGATAATATATGATCTCCTATTACACCATATCCAGATTTTTGCCAGTAATCATTAATAAAAGCATGATCTTGTGTAGATAAAATACCTTCTTTAGAATTTAATTTAAGTACATTATTTTGTTCATATCCAAATTTATGAATAGCTTCATTATACTTAGAGTACTTACCAAAAGTATCATTCTGCATAACTCTATAATGTACAGAAGCTGCTGCATTTCTAAGAGTAGTCATAAACTCTTGAGGATTAGCAACTAACATAGGACCAAAAATACCAATAGGCTGTAATGTTAAGTTTCTCCAGATAGCAGCTAATGTAATTTTAAATGTAGTAACTACACGTTTAGGATAATCAATAACCATTTCAGGATTACGTTCTAATTTACGTGCTAACTTAGATAAGTATAAAGTAGCAGGAGCATCTGTTACTTCACCAATAACATTACCTAACATAGATAAATACTTAGCACCTAACTGTCCTCCATGACCTTGTTGCATTACAGCAAGTCTTTCCCATTCAACTAAAGCTTGTTTATAGTCAGCAGATCTACCTGCTTTTTCTGTAAAACTTGCTTTATTAGTAGGAAATCTATCTAAAGGACCATTAGTTTTAGTAGCTGTAAACTCTCCAGGACCTTCTCCTTGTCTTTCAATAAAGTTTACTTTATCTTTATAGTGTTCATACCATGCTATTTTCATTTGATCTATAACAGGTTGCATATACGCATCAGTTCCTAGTCTTTGTGTACTAAGAATAAAACTTTCAAGAGGATCTGCATAGATACCATTGTACATTTTTTCAGATCTTGCTTTACCTGATCTAACTTCTCTGCTTGCTCGTAAAATATTAGCTTGTAAGTTATCAGAAGGTGCTAACTCTTCTGCTTTTTTAGTAGCCCAGTCATATTTACTAGCATCTAACTCTGGTAATTTACCTTCATTAGCTTCTAACCAACGTTTAGCTTCTGTTTCTGTTTTAAACATAGCTATAGTTTTACTATAAGATTCATTACCTGGCATTCTAATACCATTACGTTCTACAAATTTAGGAACTACTTTAATAAAGAAGGTACCTTCAGAAAGTTTAGGTAAATGTCCTGTTCTTGTAGGAACAATCCAATCAGGAGTTCCTTTAAACTTGATACCTGTAGGTACAGTAGCATATTCATAACGTCTACCAGAACTATCTACAAAGTCTTCTGCTAATTTTATTATTTGTTTAGTAGGTTTATCATTTTCATATATAAATTGTTTAATGGCTACTTTACTATCATTAGCTTTATGAGGCACAAAGTCTATAGCTTCCCCTCTTTGAGTATCCCATACTTTATTTACAGGTTTTAATGCTCCTGTATCTTTATCAAATGGAAACTGAAACTCTTGTTGTACCATTCTACGACTTAAGTTACCATCTACATCTCTAAGATCTAAAAAGTTATTAAAGCCTTGTTTAACATATCTATTAATTTCATAGTTATTAAGTAAATTATAGTTAAATCTTTCTATTTGTCTAGTTAAAAATAAAGCACTTTGTAAATCTCTAGCATGAGATGCTTCAACATTACGATCAAGTACTGTAAAGATTTCATCTAATGTAAATAAATCAGAACGATCTTGCATTTCATCATATAGTTTTTTAAGATCATGTCTAAATTCTTTATTTGTAAGCTTAAGATTCTTACCTAAAATTTCTAATTGTGATTTAACAAGACGTTCAGCTCTCATGTGGGACATAGTAGATATTTGTTCTAATTGTTTACCACTTCTACCAAAAGCTGCAATAGAATTCCATAAAGGATTCTCAAATAAACCTGTAAAAAATCTAGATAAAGCTGCTTCAGCTTTTTTCATACCAAAGAAACTTACATCTCTATAAGGTTTTTGACCAAACCCTTCAGAAGCTTGTCTAACTTCATCAAAGTGAGTACCTTTACGTTGCCATTTAACTCTAAAGTTAGTAGAACCTACAGCAGGATTAGTAGGATCTGCAACAAAATCAGCTAATTTACCTGTTTCTAATACACCAATAACATCACCACGATGGTCTAAAGCCTCAACAAAGATCTCACCTGGATCTTCAGCAAGGTTTCTAACTTTTTCTTTAAGAAGATTAGCAGCTTCTACTGCATCTGCATAAGAACGATAATTAAATCCACCATCATCAAAGACTGCTTGCATATTAATACCAGTCTCATCTACTAATAACTTAGATTTAGAAGGAGCAAAGTCTATTTTAGTATCTAACAATGAATCATTAACTACATTCATGTTTTCTTCTAACCAAACTTTACGACTATTCTGATCTACTAAGTGTTCATTAATAACAAAGTCATATGCAGCACGTTCTTGTTCTATTTTAAGTGCTTTAAAAGCACTAGTAGCATCATAATATTCGCTAGTAAAAGGTTTACGTACTATTGCAGGAACCATAAAAGCAGATATAAAATCTGATAACTCATATTTCGTAGCTTTAATAGCTCTAGTAGAAGGATCAGTCATATAAGATTCAATTAATCCTTTAGCTGCAGTTTTATTAGAAGCTATTGTTTGATCTAATGGAGAGTCTTTAGGTACTTTAAATCCTAAATCTTCTATTGTTCTAACTTTAGAATCCTCTAAAAAGGGTTTAGCTACTTTAGAAAGCTTAGGATCTTTTTCTAACATCTTAACTATTTGATAAGCATTAGGATCAGTAACACGTAAGTAAGCATCTTTAGATAATTTAGATCCTTTTTTAAGTCCAGGAATAGCTGCTGCAGTTAATAGCTCAAGAAAGATTTTAGATTTATCTACATCATCAGGTGTAATTTTTTCAGCAACCCATGTTAAACCCTCATCTAACTTAGTAAAACCTTTAGTAATATAGGCTTGTTCAAGGTCTTCTTTTTCAATGCCAAGTAAACCTATAAAGTCTTGATAAGTTTCTAATAACCAATCACCACCATGTTCTGCTATAACTTTTCTAGCAATTTCTCGTTGTTTACTAACATTAACTTTCTCTTCTTCAGTTAAAGATTTATATGCCCATGAGGCACCAGTACCTGCAATCTCTCCAATATAAGGTAATAAACCTATTACAAGAGTTTGAATCAAAGCTGCAGGTTCTGCTATTACAGGATCCCAAACATTTTCTAAAAAGTTTTCTAAAAATTTAGGATCTTTTAGTTGATCTATTTCTTGTTGAGATACATTAGGTAAAGGTATATCACCTCGTATCATACCTGTTACATCTTTAAGCATAGCATTAAAGTCTTCTTCTGTCTTTATAGCATGTAATCTTAAAGTCATGTGTTCTATTTCTTGATCAGAATAATCTTGTTCAGCCATCTCTTGCATAGACATAGTTTCTAAATAAGCCGAACGTAATGTACCTCTATCTTTATTATAATTTAAAGAGTTAGATAATAATTTACGTTTAGTATTTCTATCTAAAGTAGTATCAGCAATAAGAGATTCAACATAACCTGCTTGCTCTAAGTTTTTACTTTGTATATATTCAGATCTTAATGCTTGAACAACTTCAGAATCTCCTACAGAATAAATATTTTCTAAAAGATTATCATACATTTCAATAGGATCTTCAGAAGGCATTAAAGCTGTAGCATAAAACGCATCATTATCTTTAACTGCTCTTTGATTTTCTTCTATAGATTCTGTTGCTTCATATAAAGGAACATTTGTATTTTGATCTATAGTTAAATTATTCTGTATTTGATTTTCCATATATTATTTAAACTTCAAATTTAAAAATGTTAGCTATTTCATCACTTTGTTTAAATATATTCTGACCTAGTGTACCTAAGTTAGAGTACATAGTTTGTTTACCTGAGGCTAAGTTAGCTGCAGTAGTATAATCTGCTGCTCTTTGACTTGCTTGCCCTATAGCTGTAGAAGCTCCTGATGCCATATTAATTGCTTCTAAGTTAGCAGTAGCTTGTGTTTGTATAGCACCTGTAGCACCTACAAATCCTGATGTACCTTGCATACCTAGTCCTGCTGCTGCAGTTCCTGCTTCCATAGTACCTTGTTGGATACGTTGTTGTCTTACAATATCTAAACGTTGTCTACGTTCTTGTACTAATCGTACTCGTTCTTGCATTTGATTAATACGCTTCTGTTCTTCTGCTGCTTGTTTAGTTGCTCGTGCCTGTGCCGAAGCATACTTTCTTTGTTGTAAGTAACTAACCCCTTGTAAACCAAGACCTACTTTAGATACTAAAGCTGATCCAAAAATACCTGCACCAGTTGTTGCGGCTCCTGCTCCATAAAAAGTAGCTGCTCCTGCAGTTCCTAAGTGACCTACACCTGCTCCAAAAGCAGTACCTCCACCTAAAGATGAGGCTAAAGCTCCACCACCATAGAATGCTGCAGCTCCTATAGCTGCTACTGTTGCTATTTTCTTAACAGCCTTTCCCATTAAAATACTCCTTTAGTTAATACTTGTTTTATTCCGTCTGTTGTTGTTACTTCTAATCCTGTTGGCATTACACCAAACATCATATTAAATTTAACTGCTTTAGGTGACTCACACAATCCATAGATAGTATTAATACCTAAATGTTTTAGTGATGGAATGATAGCTTCATGCCATACCTTTAAATATCTTTTGTAAGTTTCAATACCCCAGTCTTTACAGTCCATGTGCATAACATATCCTTGTAAATCCTCATCGTAATGTATACCTACAAAGCCATTGTCAGGCTCTTCATATAACTTAATCATTAAACTACATCTGATAAAGTTACAGGTGTTCCCCAACCTTGTAACTTCATGTCTTTACCTTCCTCGGATTTAATATATAAACTTAAAGTTTTACCAGAACCTCTTAATTTATTCTTTGTTACAATTAACTTTTCTCCATAATCAAATGAATCACTAGCATTTTCTGGTATATAATTACGTAGTAATCTATATGCTTGGAATTCTGTACCCCATCGTCCACTGTTAGCACTATCTGTCCAGTTCCATTGTGCTTGTACTAAACATGATGAAGGATTATTAAGTGTTAATTCAGTACCTGATATAGAGTATCCATCTTCTGTACGTTCAAAATAAAACTGTATGTAAGGTACTTGTTTACGTTTTTGTATATCACCAAAGTATTCATAACCTGTAACTAGATAGCTAAGATAATTTACACCAGTAGCATCTTCAGTTACCCAATCTTTAAACGTAGTATTGTTAGCTTTACTAATAGTCCAACTAGTTCCTACTAAAGTTAAGTAAGAAAACTGTGAATTACGATCTGCTTCTATATCTACATTAACAATAACTTCATCTGTAGATGTAACTAATACTTCATCTGTACCTACAAGAACATTAGTAGCTTCTTCACTAGATATAAAGTTAGGTATTTCTATGTAGTCTGATATATAGGGAGAGTTAGATGCTAGTTCACCTATAGTAAATAAAGAGAATGCTTGTAATGTAAGATCATATACAAGTTCTTTATTATATTTATTTACATAATTTGTTTCTGAATAATTTGCTGAATCATTGTATAAGAATCTAACTCTGTTTTCTTTCTCATCATAGAAACCTTTAGCATGTTTCTTACCTAAGAAAGGTATGTCTAAGTATAGTTTTTGTATAGTCTTAAGTGAAATATTTTCAGGAGCAAATCGACCTGATGCACTATCAGTTGTTAATGAAAATATACCTGAGTTAGACCAGTAAATAAAGTTACCACCTACTTGTACAATAGCATTCTGATCCATAACACCATTAGTAGAAATCTTAGATACTTGGAAGTTATTCGCATAAAAACCTCCAGTGTCTCCATAAACTTCCCATACACCATTCTGACAAAATACTAATAGTGATGATTGAGCTGCTACAATTTTAACAATACGACTTACTTCAGGTATCTGTATTGTACCACCATCTGATGCTACTAAGTCATTAATACCTGGATCTGTAGGATCTGCTTCTTGATAACACTTTTCAAAGTCTTCAGGTGATCTAACTACACGTGTAAAAAATATATAGTTATTATAGTTAGGAGATCTAGAATCAGGTTCAGTTATATCTGATTTAACACCAGAGTAAAATAAACGTTGAGCATAAGCGGCTACTGTAGTAAGTTTACCATTTTCTTTATCAGTAGGTAAGTCTTGTATTTTAGCATCATCAACAACATCAATACGAGATTGTCCTCTATTAAAAGCATCTATAATAAAAGAACCTCTAGCTACTTGATATTTAGACTGTGAGTTCTTTTTAAGAATATTAGGATCATACTTTTCATAATCACCTGAGCTAGGATTAGAGTTTTTACCTAATGAATATACATCTGAGTTAGATGGAAATACTCCAAGTACACTACCTGTTTTATCAATAGCATCACCACCACCTACAACCTCAATAGTTTTATTCCAACCTTGATTACGTAAATTATAACGATGTTCTTCTGAAGTATCAGTAGCACTAATAGTTCTTACATATTGTAAAGTAAATGTACCATTAGCAATAGTTCCTGATGTATGAGTAGGAGCTGTAGTACCCATAACTGCTGTAGCAGGATCAGCACTAACAGGAACACCATAATATCCTGATAATATTCCAGAAGTACTTCTTGTAGTATTTTGACCTACTGTAGTACCTGTAATTTTATATACATTACTACCATAATAAAGTTCATCACCTTTACTAAAATCTGCTGACTCTGCAATCCACTCTTTCATAGAAGCTGTGCCTCCATAATCAGGTCTTACATCAGCTTTATAACCATCATTAACTCCAAATAGATCTCTAATTTTTAATTCAATATCTGAAGTTGTTATTTTTTTAGTATCAGTATTATATGTAAATACTACAGGTTTTGTTAAATCTTCTGATACAAGTATAAGTTGATTATTAAGATTAGCAAATTGAACATCACTAGTAGTTAGTCCTGTAAGTTCAATAAAATCTCCTTCATTAAGAAGATTAGTACTAGGATTAGTTGTTAATAAATCTACAAACCAAATACGATTATAAATTCTAATAACACCTATAGATAAACTACTGTCACCTGATGGTGAGTTCCATCTATAGAATGCTGAACGACCTTGAGCTATTTGACTTTCAGTTAAACCTGTACTAACTTTAGTATAAAGATTTTCATAATCAATACCTAAACGTCTTTCTAAAGAGCCATCTCTTTTAAGTACAAAGTTTTCCCCATCAATTAGGGCTCCTTCAGGAAAAGTTAGTTCACTAGCCTCAGTGACTAAACCTT
>Ga0208644_1003572_pt1 | contig 12006 bp, 17 predicted proteins | sample VirMetDEL_Nov_18_FD_184517 | JGI IMG/M metagenome (GOLD analysis project Ga0208644, IMG submission 184517) | Aqueous microbial communities from the Delaware River and Bay under freshwater to marine salinity gradient to study organic matter... | ecosystem: Environmental > Aquatic > Marine >... | reverse complement strand
TTCACACTTTTGCGGGTTGCGAATGGGAATACCTCCAAGGGTATTGTGCCAAATTCCCCGATTCACCTTTTTGTTTAATTCCCGATGCCTAAACAAGGATTATATGCAAACATCGATGCTAAAAGAAAGCGTATAGCTGCTGGAAGCAAAGAAAAGATGCGTGCCCCCGGATCTAAAGGGGCTCCGACCAATAAAAACTTTAAGAAAGCAGCCAAAACTGCTAAGAAGAAGTAATGTCTAAGAATAAGATTAAAGGACGGACCAAGTCAAGCAAAGCCAAATTGGCCTACCAAGCTGCTTATAACAAAAGACCCGAAGAGATTACTAGACGGCAAGAACTAAATGGGGAGGCTCGTAAAAGAAAAATTTACGGAAAAAGATACGCCAATGGCGTTGACCTAAGTCACACAAAATCAGGCCAAATGGTGCTTGAAAAAAGAGCCACCAACAGAGCTCGGAACGGCAAAAACGGAAAATCTACAAAGAAATAATTGACTCTATAGGACAGCAAGTTTATCTTTGTTAGTCCTATGAATACTGAGAGCAAAGTACTAAGTGAAATCGTAACGTGGTCCAAGTACTCCCGTTACGTTCCTACATTGGGCAGGAGAGAAACTTGGAATGAAATCGTAGATCGAAATAAAGCAATGCACATCAATCGATTCCCTCACATGAAGGATCAGATTGAACAGGCATATCGTTTGGTCTATAATAAAAAAGTACTTCCCTCGATGCGCTCTCTTCAGTTTGCTGGTAAGGCAATTGAAACAAATCACGCTAAAATCTATAACTGCTCTTTTGTAGCATTGGACGACTATCGTGCATTCAACGAAGCATTTTTCTTGTTATTGAGCGGGTGTGGTGTAGGTTACTCTGTACAGTGGCATCACATCGATAAGTTGCCATCCATTAAGAAACCAGTGAAAATGAAAAAGTTCTTGGTTGCTGATGATATTATGGGATGGGCAGATGCTCTTAAAGCTTTAATTAAAAGTTATATGGGGCTCACATCTCACGAACCTAATTTTGATTTTGGATGTATTCGCCCTAAGGGTTCTCCATTGAAAACTAGTGGTGGGGTAGCCCCAGGGCCAGAACCCTTACGCTTATGCTTGGCTCACATCAAAGCCATTTTGGATCGCAAAGAAGACGGAGAAAAGCTAACGCCACTAGAATGTCACGATATCATGTGTCACATTGCAGACAGCGTCTTGGCTGGAGGTGTTCGTAGGAGTGCTATGATTGCCTTGTTCTCGCACGATGATCAAGAGATGTTGACTTGCAAGTTTGGCAATTGGTGGGAGTTGAATCCTCAGCGTGGCCGTGCTAATAATAGCGTTGTTTTGAAGAGAGGCACAGTCAATAAGGAATATTTTATGGAGCTGTGGAAGAAGGTCGAGTTGAGCAATAGCGGTGAACCCGGTTTCTATTTTACTACTGATTTAAATGTTGGAACTAACCCTTGTTGTGAGATTGCTTTGAACCCAAATCAGTTTTGTAATCTCGTAGAGGTAAACGGAAGCGATATTGAAGATCAAGCAGACTTGAACGAACGAGTTGCTACTGCTGCTTTCCTTGGAACTTTGCAAGCATCTTACACTGATTTCCATTACCTACGTTCTATTTGGCAGAAGACTACCGAAAAAGAAGCCTTGTTGGGAATTGGTATGACCGGGATCGCTAGTGGTCGGGTCTCAGAACTTGATCTAGAACAGGCAGTTAATTTAGCCAAGGATGTAAATAGGCAAGTAGCAGAAGATATTGGAATCAATACAGCAGCTCGTGTAACTTGTGTTAAGCCAAGCGGAACATCTTCATTGGTCTTGGGAACGTCTAGTGGGATACATGCGTGGCATAACGAATATTATATCCGCAGAATGCGTGTAGGTAAAGCTGAAGCACTATATACTTATTTGTCTATACACCACCCTCATTTGATCGAGGATGATTTCCTAAAGCCAGATGAGCAAGCGGTGATCTCTGTCCCTCAGCAAGCTCCTAAAGGTGCAATTACACGATGGGAAGAAAGTGCTATCTCTTTCTTAGAGCGTGTAAAGGACTTCAATATTCGTTGGATTAAACCTGGGCATATTTCTGGTCCAAATACTCACAATATTTCTGCTACGGTTACGATGAGGAATGATGAGTGGACAGAAGTTGGAGAGTGGTTGTGGGCTAATCAAGATTACTACAATGGCCTTTCTTTCTTGCCGGAAGACTTGGGCACATATGCTCAAACTCCATTTGAAAGTATAACAAAAGAAAAATTCGAGGAGTTAAAAAAGGGTATAACAAATATTGATTTATCACTTATATTTGAAAACTCTGACAACACAACATTGTCTGACCAAGCAGCTTGCGCTGGTAATAATTGCCAAATATGATAAAAATAGAATTAAAAGTAGCTGAGGCCGAAGCCTTACAGTATGCCGTAGAGCACCACATGTACCTATGCAATATGCAATTGTACGAAGAGTATGATGGGCTTAATCAAGAAGAGATTGAAGAGATCGAGAACTTTGAGCCATACGATGCGTATTGCGGATGCGATACCTGTGTGACACGAGAGTACTTGATGAAGACTTTTGATTTCTTACGATTTATGTCTAAAGTAGATATATATACAAAAGACGAATAATGAAAAAGTATAAAGCACATATCACATTAATTCTGCTCTACTTTTTGGGTCTTGGAATAATGCTTGCGATTGGACTATCTTCTTGTTCTCCTGCCAAGCGTTACAAGAGACTGGTAGAAAAGTACCCAGAATTAGTAGAGCGTGATACTGTAGAGGTTCACGACACAATGATATATGAAAGGCAAATCCCTGTACCAGAGTACAGGGATTCTTTTATTATTAAGAACGATACTGTTATTGAAACTGAGAAGTTGATCATCACCAAAATAAAGGATCAATTCCACGTGGTGGTGAAGGCTGATACAATAAATCTAAGAGACACCATTACACGAACAGTAAGGGTAGCTGGAAAAGTATATACAAAAAGGGTTACCAATTGGTATTACATCCTTATTGCATTTGCTGCCGGAACTACCGTATATGCTGTACTTACAAGAAAACGATGAGGTTTGTCCAAGAAAGCTACGATGCCAACGATGCTCTTGCAAAAGAAATGTTGATTAATTTTCTAGAGAAAAAAGGTCACACTATTATATCCCACGAGGAAGACTTTGGTGTAGATATCTCGACAGAAAAAGAAGGAGAATTGTGGTGGTTTGAGGCCGAAATGAAATGTGGTAGGCCGTGGACGAATAAAGATGATTTTCAATTTGATACCGTTTCGTTCCTAGGCAGAAAAATAAAGTGGAACGACTTCTATTATTGTATTATTTGTAAGGAGACCGGTGCTGCTATAATGGCGCACTCAGAAGAAATTTTCAAGAAAGAGTATAAAGAAAAAATATATATTAATACCCAACATAGAAAAGGCAACGATGTATTCTATAGAGTTCCAAAAGAAAAGTGTATATTCGTGCCACCTAATTTGTTTTTATTATGAGTTTGACTGATAGCCAAAAAAATATCGCAGAAGTTTGCGATAGCATTAAAGATTTACTTTTAGAGAAGAATAGAAAGTATGGAGATTCTGCATTAAACCCAGTTCGCATTTTTAGTAAAGCAGACGCAAAGGAACAATTGAAAGTTCGCATCGATGATAAGTTGAATAGACTGATGAATCAACAGGTAGATGATAATGAAGACACAGTTACTGACTTGATTGGGTATTTAATTCTGTATCAAGTACAAAATAAGAAAAAAGAAAAAGATCAGTTATACAGCTGGGTATCTGAACTATGATGATATACCTCCATTGGACATACAGCACAAAAGACCTAACGGCTGATAAAGTTCACAAACACGAGCAAACGAAGACTCGTATGGAAACTGATACTATGTTGATTGGAGGCTTAAATCGTTGGCCTATTTTTACTCACTGTATAACTAAAGACGGTTATTTTCATGTGCTGGACTATTGCCCCGGTCTCGATATGCACGTTGCAATTATAGGCGGTTTAAATAGTGATTTTCGCTATGCAAATACTGCCACTTATGATCAATTAATGACGCTTGGAAATCTAGTACGGGCTTGGATGTCAATGGCATACCCAGTACTAGAAGGAGATCTTGAAAATTTTAATTTACAACAATGGATAAAAAGCATAAGCAAATAATCGAAGACGAGATCAAGAACTTGCAAAAGTTAATCTCCTGGCACGAATACTACAGTGCTATTAACAACCCTATTGAGGCAAATAAGTGTCAGAGGGAAATTGAATCTGCTAAAAAGAAGATTAATGGCTTACGAAAAACTGATTGAGTTTTTAAAGAAAAACAAGATTAATGAAGCTGAGGCGGTAGAAAGAATTCAAGCTCAGTTGAAAGATCCAGCCAAGGATTTTTATGTGACCATTATATCAATGACAGAACAGATCAATCAGTTGATCAGAACGAAGGCACTTGATCTTGATGATCCATATCAAAAAAGCTTGCTTCGTCTCCTTGAGTCTGGGGACAAAGTATCTAAAACGATACGTAATGCCCAGCTCGATGCATACCCAGAAGAAGAGGTAAGCGATGAAAGTGTAGCTGATATAATGGCAAAACGCAAGCGTGGAAATAATTAATAATAAAAAGAAATCAAAATTTCTCTATGAGGATTGGGCTGCAAAGTACGGCTTGAATCCAAACGCCACAAAGAAAGAAAAGGTAATGTGGTATGAACAGGAGAAGGAGTATTGGCAAGAAGGTCGATTTGGTCTTGTCGGTCCTCACTATTTCTTTTTGACACAAGGCATTGTGAAGAGTGCATCTGGTAGAAAGATGCGTCCTGTTTGGCGTGATGCTGATGAAGATATTTATGGATCCTACATGAAAGCTCGTGAGCAATACTGGGATTTAATGGTATTGAAAAGACGTGAGCTGGGTCTCACACTAACATTTGGAGGAGTTATTCCCCTGTGGACTTCTTTGATCTATGAGGGATCTACATCTCTGCTCACATCGGCAGATAAAACTCGTCTTGAGGAAATGTATAAAGAAAAAACCCGTGTAATGTTTGACGGGTTAGATACAGATTTTAGACCAGGAGTTATCTCAACTCGTCAGTGGGGTTATTTGCATATGGGAAAAATGCAACCAGACGGAACTGTAGAGGGTCTGGATAGTAAGATAGTAGCTCGTGAAACCGTAGACAACCCACAAGCATTTGAGGCATATCGTGCTATGCACATCTTTATCGATGAGTTCTTCTTGCATCCACATGCTGATAAAGTCTTACGTTCTGCACAGGCATCTGTTAAAAGCGGATTTATGAAATTAGCTCCCATTGTTTTGGGAGGAAGTGCGGGTGAATCTTCTATCGAAGGTCAGAAGAAAGGAAGTGCTTTGTGGAGGGATGCTGAGATTCTGAAACTGGTAACTCTATTTGTGCCAGGCTGGAAGGGCATTATGGCTGCCCCGGAATTGGATGAGAATGGAACAGAGATACCTGGAAAAGTACTTAACTTCTGCCCCAACGGGCACTCGGATGAAAAGGCTGCGACAGAATGGATTCTCAAGACACGAGAAAAGTTAGATAAGGCGGAAGATAAGAGTGCACTAGAAGTATTTATTAAACAGTACCCATTGGATATCCAAGAAGTCTTCTCAGCAAATGCTAAGGGTAGTCTGCCTAAACATATCTTGCAAAAGATACAAACACAAGAAAGGATTATCTTATCCTCTTCTCTTCCTATCGAGAGGGTTGATTTGCATCGTGATGTTGATGGAAACTTTGTTAAACAGGCTAACAATAGGAGCGATATGTATTTGCTCCATGCTCCCGAACCGTCCCATTCATACATTGCAGGAATTGACCCTATCCCATTCATTTCTAAGAATATGGGTGACGGATCTAAACAGGCGATTGTGATTAAGGATATTGAGTCGAATAGATATGTAGCCCACTATGCTGAACGGGACTCAGACCCAGACAAGATCATAGAAAATATGATCAACTTACAGAGATACTACAACAATGCACCGGCAATGCTTGAGGTAAACCGGGGAGGTGTAGTATTGGACAAGTACAAAACAGCAAATGCCATGGACTTATTGGCAAAGAAGCCATCGTTTATATCCAAGGGATTTGCTAAGAATGATGGGTCATATGGATACTATAAGAACGACCACACCACAGAGAGAGGCAACTCATATCTGATTGATTACTTGAACCAGTACTCTAATGAGATTTGGTTTATACAGATCATAGAAGAAGCTAAAAACTATCTCGTAGACAACACTGACTTAATTGACGCAATGATTGCGTGCGAGATATTCCACAAGAATATTGTAGAGAAGTACAAGGCTACAGAAAAGAAGATAGTTCCAACTGTAAAGGAAATACCTGTATTGAAACTAATCGATGGTAGGTATGTTAAAGTATGGCAGAAAGTAAATATCTAGAAGATTGTATTTAATTTCTTATGTTCTATAAGGGCACAAATAATATCAATAGTCTCGTCTGGAATTTCATCTTCCAGAACGCAAGGAATTTTCAATGTTCTGGCCTCGCCCCTCTTATAGAATATATGCCCATCGTTATACCATATTCGTATAACGGTTTTTAAAGACGGGATTATACACTGCGTCCTCTTCTGAATAAATCGGTTGGTAAGATAGATACCTCCGTGCAATATCTCCCACTTACAGGCCAGCAGAATAGATCTGATATCGATCTTATTCTCCGGTATAATCTGATTTACAATAAAGTCATCTGCAAGGGCTGAATGATCTCGATCAATTGATTGCACTGGGCAACGAAAAATTCGTAGTTCAACTCTCTCTTCTTTACTTCGCATTTGACATTAAATGGTTTAGTTGGATATCCTGCCAGCAGGTAATGTTCCCTGCCGTCCTTATTTCTCTTTACGCTATATCCACCTTTCTTTACTGGCAGGAAGCGTAGTATGCGTCCAAAGTCTTCTTCTTTCTGATTCTTATTGTCTTCTAATTCTATGTGTACTGCGTGCCATCCCCTACCGGCTTTATAGCGACCACAAAAGTCGTATATATTTTTATGTTTAGTTAGTGTGTCAATGATCGGAGTCCCATTGATAAAGTATTCTCGGACTGCTAAAGGAACAACCATGAATGAGTTATCCTTGTGCCAGTCTTTCTTTGTCTCAAAGCATCCTTTCTCTTTAATCTTTCCTGTCGTACTCTCGGCTAGATAATTGTTTACGTCTCGTATAATCATCTGCTTGTAATTGGCATACTCAAGCGTCAGCTTTGTTAGATTCTCCCATTCCTTGCATATGGCAAGTATCTTGTTCAAGTCTTTCTTTCTATGCTTAATGGTTACACCATCGGTGTTTACCTGTAGGATCTGAGTCCCAACTCCATACAGCTTCTCCAGTAGCATCGAGATAAGCAACTGACCATTTACTGTAACAGAGTAAAAGATTTCGGGATCAAAGAAACAGGAAACATCCGAACCGGTCTTACCGAATAAACCATTCAGTGCCAACTTTAAAGCTCCCGATGTCACATCATCTTTGTCAAGCTGTGCCTTGACTCGCTCGTTAAAAATGTCAGAGTATACCTTGACAAATGTCTTCTTGTCCATCTGCCTTGGAGCTAACTCATTCTTGATAAACAAGTTAGGATAGTATGATTTAACATCTACATCCAATATGTCCCACTCGTCATCTGCTTTGTATTGACCAGGAGGAACACAACCGTGTATCCCACCAACGCCATAGTAGATAATGAGGTCAGCAAAGCGGGTCTTAAATGAGAATGACTTCTTCTTCATGACTGTCTTGTTCAGATCAACATTGAACTGCTCCAATTGGTCTTGCAGATTATTAGTATCGATTGAGGTATTGAGCTGCTCCACAAAAGAATCTAGATAGTTCGATGTGGCAACGGTATCCTTCATCGTGTCCAATAGAAGCTTGAACTCCTTGCTTTCAAATTGCACATATGGGAATATGATTTTCTTCAGCGGAACATTGACTCGTTTGCCTCTGATTTGTTTCAACTCGAACGGTTTCATATTCACAGCTCGTGCCAATCGTTGTACAAAGATTTCCTCCCCTATCACTACATCGCTCTTGTTAATCGCATTCAATTTGAACTTCTTACTCAATTCTTTACGCAAGGTGATCTTGTCCTCGTTGGCGTGATAGAATGCTCGTGTAAAGAGAACATCGTTTCGGTTGTAATCCAATATGCTATCGGTCTCAGACTCTTTAACTATGTGAGTATGATGGAAAGGCATATCCATTACATTGTGCCAATGGAGTGCAACCTCTAAGCTTTTAAGGGAGGCAGAACGAGCCTTATTGTTGTAGTGGTTGAGTAGATATAAATCTAATTGTTTTATATCTTCCCTTGCCCGAAACTTTTCATCGTTAATTATATTTTGTGCAAAGGCGTGGATCTGTTCAGCTGACGGATTGTTCTGCCATATGTATTGCACAACAGGCCAGTCAAATCTTAAGTTATTGAATCCGACCATACCGGCCTTCTTATCGTGAAGCTCGGTAATGTATTCCTTAAACTCTTCTATATCATTACGCCAAGCACATATCACAAACTCCCTTGTTTCCTTCACGTCATTTGAGGCATCAATATCAGTGTAGGAAAAGAAGTTTGGGAATGTCTCTACGTCATATACTTTAATGCAACTCATAAGTCATCAATACGGCATTGAACTTGCCCTCTTTACTATCTACTAACTTTACTTCTATATCTCCATACTTTGTCCAACCGGAGCTAATCACAGGAATCTCTTGGCCTTTGTATTTAAAATAATTTTTATTTGAAATGGTCAAGTACTTGCGATACTCAGTTGGACATAGGTTGAAATACTTTATGCGTTCGTTTCTCAAATTATGAGCCGAACAAATCTTGTTCATCGGTCTTAACATACTCTATTAATTTTTGGAACATACCATCCTCTGAGTACCTACCGGTACTGGGTTGGAAAGTATACTCAACACTACCTAAGCGACCACGGAAGTGGTACTTCATTTTCTGCACGTGCAGTTCTACGGGATCATTCGTCCCATCTACATAATTTCTGTGAATAGCGATGCCAATATCAGGAACATTAAAGAAATGATGACTGCCAGAGATATCGTAAAGACGAGGAACGTTGTAGGACCCATTTGATTTATCCATCTTTCTAGGGTGTGCAACAAGCGTGACATTGACATTGTTTTTAACTGCAAATTGTTTAAGCTTCCGCAACAACTCGCCAATTTTTTCATTACTGCTTTCCTCATTACTAGTGTTAGTTATGTAGTTAAATGGATCCAAACATAGGCAATCTATACCGTATCTACGAACCATATTTTTTCCAAGTGCCAATATATTATCAACACTATAATCGTCCATCTGCTCAATGTTGTAGAAATAGAAGTACTTGTCAATCATCTCGACAGCCCTTTCTATCTCTACTTTATTCATAGCCTTCAATGGTTTACCTACAATCTGCTCAGATAAACGAGTGATTTTTAATGGGGCAATGTTTTCGGGACTAAATATACCAAACCGCCATCCATTCATGACCGCTAGTCGGGTATACATAAAGTCAAGCCAAGTACTCTTGCCCGATCCTGGTATGCCTGTGACTACAACCAACTCACCTCGTGACCAAGTCAGATGCAAATCGGTCTCAGACATAGTGACTTGAGCCCCTATCGGATATCCTGTATCGTGATAAGTCAATATAGTATCTAAGTACTCTGAGGCCGTACTAATCTGATTGATTGGTAGGGGAGAAGCATTCTCGTATAGGGACTTCAAACAGTCAACGCCTAGAGCCATCATACAATCGTTGGCATCCTTCTGCCCTTCGGGGAAATGGATGATTCTGATATCCTCAGACTCAAATCTTCGGGCAATGTCCTCAGCTAATTTGTGACCAGGTTCATCGTTATCAGTAGCAAGATATATCTTCTTACCAACAAAGTAATCGTACACTGAGTCAAGCCAGTCCAAATTATTGTTTGTCTTACTTGCTCCGTTGGGTACTGATATAGCAAAGGGATAACCGGCTTGATACCAACACATCGTCTCCTCCTCGCCTTCACATATAATCACTTGGTCAGAGTTCAGTATCCCATTCATATTGTATGGAATCTTCTGAGCATCCTTGACCATCTTAAACTTCTTGTCTGAAGTTTTGAATTTAATGTTAATTAAATCATCTTCAATGTAGTAGTTGAAGCAGATGACACGATGCTCCCTCTGATCTTGAGGCATCCATTCAACGCCCTCTGTGATTTTGAAATGCTCGACAGTCTCTTTGGATATGCCACGCTTATCAAAATGAGCATAGATTCCTTGAGTTTGGATCTGCTGTCTTGGTTCGGGTCTCACATACTGATTGACCGATCCTTTCCAATTGCAGTGGTGGCAGTTGTACAAACCATTATCAATATCGACTGATAGAGATGGGTCTTTCTTCTTACGAGTGTGGGCGCACTTAGGACACAGTGTTTTAATCTGACCATATTGTTGCCCACGCAAGTCAATACCAAGTTTGTATAGTTTGTTATCGTTCATATGAATCCAAATAGAAATGCAATGTAGTACAAGAATAGAAAGATATACAAAGACTCCGCAAGAATGGAGGCTACAGTATTAATCCTCTTTTTGGAAACTTCCATGTTTTTATTGCACTTTGCCATTTCTTCATTTTGTTTTTGCCTATCATCCAACCTTTAGCCTCGTAGAAAGAATGGAACTGTGTTGCACATTCTTTGGGGTTCAGAACATTCTGCTCTCTAAGGTACTGTTCAACTTCCTCTATCGTTGGCGGTCGAAAGCCTTCCTTTACTTTTAGAAGCGGTTTAACATCTTCGGGTATTTCACCGTATACCTCCTCAAACAGTTTCTGAAATAACTTCACTACGTCTCTTTCCATAATTCTCTTCTATTGCTTCTATCAATTCTAATTCTCTACGATACATCTTTGGGCTGCCCATCCAGTCGTCAATCTTACGAAAGGCGTGAATGGCTGAGCTGTGATCGCCAAGACCAACTCGGTGGGCGATGTGAGTCAGCTTCCATCCAATATGTTTGCGTAGCATATGGATGAGGATGTAGCGAATAGTTACTTCGTTCTGAGACCGGGTTCTTTTAACTGCCCAGTGTTTGCGATGAATATCAGTTACCGTCTCAATTGACAATAAGATGTCTTCGTACTTCTTTCTATCAGTCGATAGTTCAATGTGTTTCATAAATTGAATTCTTTAATATTTTTTGTATGGTTGATGCGTAGAACTTGCCTCCTTTGTTTCCTTTAATTCCTTTCTCATTCAAACTCTTGGCAATACGATGCAAGGAGTAGCCATCGTTATGCAGGGCTTGAACTTCCGTTACGATTCTCATATCTTCATATTGAATCTTGAGCTCTCCATCTTTGTGAGTATATCCCAATGGAGCAAAGCCACAGTATACCTTTTTGTTCTTCTTGAGCGTAGCCTTGACGCTTTTAACTTGCTCGCCTGTGAGATCGCTTTGATATTCAGCAAAGACGGCAAGCAAATTACGCATGGCCTTTCCGCTAGATCCTGAGAATTCGGGTTCTTCAATAGAATAGAAGTGTACCTTCTTTTTCTCTAGCTCGTATAAATGGACTACTGAGTCCCTAAGATTACGAGCAAAGCGATTGCTATGCCATACGATTACAGCGTCTACTCCCCCATCGTTGATTCGTTTGAACATATTTTGAAAACCTGGCCTCTTAGTATTCCTACCGCTGAAGCCAGGATCTTCGTATATACACTCTAAATGGAATCCTTTTCGTTCTGCAAAGTCTTTGATTCGTGAGACTTGGTTTTCTAAAGAAGAACCTTTGTCTGCCTGTTGATCGGTCGATACCCTTATGTATCCAACCGCATTCTTTTTCTTGCTCGACATATGTGTGGTATTGCCTTAATTAAAATCTCTCTAATACTTTTTCCTTTGGTAGCACAGTAGTCGTTGATGAG
>Ga0208644_1003568_pt1 | contig 12018 bp, 15 predicted proteins | sample VirMetDEL_Nov_18_FD_184517 | JGI IMG/M metagenome (GOLD analysis project Ga0208644, IMG submission 184517) | Aqueous microbial communities from the Delaware River and Bay under freshwater to marine salinity gradient to study organic matter... | ecosystem: Environmental > Aquatic > Marine >... | reverse complement strand
GCCATCGCGCCAATCGTCATCCTGCCCGAAGAGTAAATCTTCTGAATTTTCTTCGCCATCTCCGGCGTCACGCCGTCTGGTAACTGCATATCCTTCTCCTACGAGTTTTTCTATCACGCGCTCCGCCGTGAACAGTGCATCACGGCAAAGGCGTTCATTGATCTGGTGCCGCTTTTCCCAAATTCCGGGGCGGATTCCCTCGGCAATAACCCCCTGCAAATGTGTCCTTGGCTGCGCTGGTATCCACAGGGGGATGCCGCCCCTAAGCCTTCGCTTTTTTGGGGTAGACAAGAGCGTTCCTCCGGGCCTTCACAGTCTTGGCAGGGACGACCTTCTCAGGTTCCTCCCGCTCAGGCTTGACGTTGCAGTTAAACGAGCCCCACTCGCTGATGATCTTCCCGTAGGAGCCCGCGAGCTTCATCAGACTGATCTTGGCCTCGTCCTTGAGGGCCTCGCCTCCCTTGACCATGTTTGCCCCAGTCGCATACTTCTCAATCGCAGACTTGATCAGGACGGCCTCGCTATCCTCCAGCGTGGACGCGTCAAGGACTGCCTCTCCCACACCTTGTACCCAGACCTTCTGGATCGTGTCGAGGTTCTCGGCTGCGTGATCGTCCAGCGGGACATCCGGCTCCGCGTCGGCCTCCTGAGAGGCCCAGAACCGCGTGGCCGCCTTGCGGATCGCCGCGATGATTTTATCGTGGCGCTCAACCCGGATCAGGTGCGCCTCATTGCCGCCGACGAGAGCGCCGATAAACGCGTGGTCGGAGCCCGTCACCAGCATCTGGTGCTGGACCTGAACCTGAATGTGCAGGGGCGGCTCAATCGGATCAGCGTCCGTGTTCCACTCCTGAATCCAGACGAGGCGATCCACGTTCTTGATCTCGAACGGCACCCAGACGTTACCGGATTTGACCTTGTAATCGAGAGACGCGCCGATGCCCGGCTGGTCGTCGATCTCGTAATACTCGCGGACCTTCTCGATCTCCAGCTCGTGCTGCTTGGCGAGACCGGCAGCAATCGCCGGTTCCATGTGCGCGCCCCAGAAGACGCGGTCGTTCTCGTCGAAATCGACGGCGTCGATGTTGCCCTTCTTCTGGTGCCAGAGCGTGAAATACGTCGAGTATTTCTGAACGCCAACGAGTGCCTCGCACTCGGACGAGCCGATGTTGCGAGAGCGCAGCTCGTGCCACTGCTCCTCGGTGTCGAAGGTGTATTTGATGATCTGCGTCATGCGCTTTCTCCTGTTGCCTGATGACGGCTCACGCTGCAATCTTGCAGCGGGTTAGGGTGGTTTCCTTGATATCGCGGAACTCGCCGTGACCTTTGACGGTTCCTTTGATTTTTATGGTATCGCCAGCCTTGACTGCTTCCGGGCAGTTCGAGGCAAACCACTTGAAGACGTTGCCAGTGGCGTCTTTCATGCTGACGATGGTCGTCCAGCCAAAGCGACCTTCGAAGCCGTTGCGACCAGTGACAGTGACTTCAAGCTCCAGCTTGTCGCCAACCTGACCAACGTGGTCGCTGTTGGCCTGAGCTTCTTTCTTAGCCGCTTCGCGCTCTGCTGCCTTTGCAACCCGCTCTTCTTCTTTCTCAAGCGAGCGCTGGAATGCTGCGATAATCGAGACTGCGAAGCCGAGACGCTTCGGCTTGATGCTGTCAGCGGAAGCGATGGCTTTGACGTTGTGCAGGAAGTCGCTGATGACTTCGACGTTCTTTGCCCACTCCAGAGCATCGAGAGCCAGAGCCTTGTCTTCTTCGGTGATGGCAGCGAGGAAGGCTGCTGCTTCCGCTTTTTCCTTCGGAGAAGGAAAGAGGATGTTGTGAACGCGGCTGAAGGTCGAGCTTACCATCTTGCTAGCGTCTTCGATTTCGTCGTTGATCTTGCGAGCGTTCGCAATGCTCATCCAGCGATGCTGGCGAATGACAGACGCCGTAACGGTCAGAACGTGACGCGGAGAGAAGTCCTTGACGAAACCGCCTGTCGCCCAGCCATCTGGATCGGTTAGGGTTTCCGCATCGACGACGAACTGAGCCGTCAGAGCGGCAAATTCGGCGTTCTGACCAAGGAAATCGGAAAGACAGGACGAGCCAACCTGAATGAACTCACCAGCCTCGTTCTGAAGGACGAAGACGGTCTTGCGGGTGCGGCTGTTGCTGCAATGATCGCAATGGTTGTCGGCGGCGCGGAACTGTTCAGGAAGGTCCGCTGTTCCCGGCACATGAGAGATGAATGTGGAGCCGCCCTCAAAATCGATTTTCGCGATCAGGGTCCACCCAGCAACTACGATCTCGCTGCAATCAACGGTGAAATTAACAAACTCGACCTTCTTCTCGACGAATCGCTCACCAATCTCGAAAGCCGGAGCGTCGAAGCCAAGGCGCTCCGCGCGGCGCTGGAGCTTGACGATCTTGTCAGTCAGAGGGACAAGGTTGTCTGAAGGGATTTTGAAGGTCTTAAACATCTGTCGTCTCCTGTTCGCCTGATGAACCTTTATACGACATCTACGTCCCTGTTGTCAACACTTTTCTCACCGTCATAGATGCCGAGAGAATCAACCGGCAGGCGGATCACGCCCTTGCCCATTGCGCTCTTGCCGACAGAGACGCCACCGAACCGTTTCAGCGTATTCTGCAGCCCGTGGGCGAGCCCGGCCAGCTTCCGCTTCAGGCTCGGGTTGCCCGGCCAGATATCGACGTATCGAGCCATGCTGTCCGGCTTTGGCATCGCCGTGTGCTGGTCTGGCGATAGCTCTACCACCTGAACGCCGACGTCGCGCATCGCCCGGAAGAGGCGTGTCTGCGTTTCTGCCGCTGCCGCATCCGAGGCTGACATTACGCGCGCCTCGTAATAGTCCGCCAGAGCGCGGCGCAGGATCGTGCGCTTGAGGGCTCCATCCGTGTCATATTCAATGTTCATGTACGCGAGCGAGGACAGCAAGTTCACGCTCTCAGTGTCCGTCTTCTGCTCCTCATAAACCTTAGAGGCACCGTTCAGCGCCAGTGAAGCCGCAATGGTCTCGGTCATGTCCGCGCTCTGCGTCCCGCAATAATACGCGGCCTCAAGGATCGCGATCATCTCCGCCCGCCGTCGGCTCATGTTCTTTTCGATGAGGTGGCGCTCGATCATCTTCGCGGCTTTTTTGACGCGGTGAACATCCCTCACGGCCCGAGCAATAAACCGCTGCGGGAATTTTGCCTCTTTCATCGCGTCGAATTTGCGGATTATCTGGTCAAATTCAGTGTTGCTGTCAGCTCCCACCCGCTTGTCGCCAGTGCGCAGGAAGAGCAGCCTCGACGCATCCGCCTCGCGATCAACGCCGGACGTGATCGAAGTGAACTGAAAGCAGCTTTGGCCGTTGTAGACGCGCGTCTTGCCGCTGGGGCTGCCGGACACCTTCGCCGGGGCGTCGGTGTATGACGTCGAGCGCATCAGCGCCATCCACTGTTCGAGATTGTCGTTGTGCCTTTTTGGCTCCATCTCATCCAATATGACCGGGATCGCGCGACTATCGACTTGCTGCTTCGTCCCCGTCGGGGTCGTCATGCCGCCATCGACAGTGAGCCCCCATTTGGTGTGTTCTAGGACGAGGCCGGAGCCATTGTTCAGGATTGTGCTCTTACCAGTGCCGCTCTCGCCTGTCACCCAGATCGACGGACGGAAGGAGTAAGCCCCGCAAGCTGCCGCCATGTAAAGCCAGCCAAAATATACGCGCCCTTCGTCCCCTTTCCAGACGCCGTCCTCGCCGCGACTAGAGTTTTGCCAGTTCAGGGCCATGATCTGGTCGCAGTAGGCGTTCATCTCTTGGTCCGACGCAGGGTCGTATGTGTGCAGCGGCGCTGCCCCACTCTGCCCTTGCCCGCCCTCGTCCCGGACATAAATTCCCGGAATGTCTGGTCTCTGATAGGCGGTGTAAAGGTCGATTATTCTCTCTGGCACGCCGTCCTTGACCTTTTGAGCCTTCTCGCCCCAGTGGATAACGTAGCTCGAATCATCGATCCTCCAGCACCCCCTCTGTCGGCTCTTGTCGGGGGAAAACGATCCGGCCTTTCGCGCCTCGCTGTTTGCGTATTCCACGGCGGCGTCCCAATCAACCTTACCCTTGTCGTTCGCAGCGACGGTCAACCACCACTGGCTGGACGTGATCCACTGCAGTGTGCCCTTTTTGATGCCACCTACGGGCACCGAATTGATCTGCATAACCGAGGGCTGCATGTAATAAATTCGCTCCCCGTCGGCACCGAGCCAGATCGGTGCCTCGTGAACGACGAGGTGCGCCCTCTCCGCCGCTGGAACGTCTTCTGCCGTCATCTCTGGCGTCCCGCTGTAGGTCAGTGGCGCGTCCATAAAATCTTGGACGGTCATCAGGTTTTCCCTCGCAATGCAGAAACGAATATCCTTCGGGTCTTCGAAATCAGCCGCGTCGAACTTTTCCTTGAACTTGCTGGTGTTGACAACGCCAACGATATTGATGGCGTGCTCCTTCACCTGCTCCTCAATGGACCGCTTCATGGCCGCCCGACCCGGTTCGTCAGCGTCCGGCCACAGGATGACATTGCGCCCGGCCAAGCGGCTCAGGTTCATGCTTTTGAGGGCATTGTGCCCGCCGTGCCACGTCGATGCGATGTACGATCCAGCGGTCGCTAGCTGGACCGCTTCGGCTGCCTTCTCGCCCTCAACGAGGATAATGGTCGCCTTGGGGTTCTGAAGGATTTTATGCAAATTGTAGATAGGGCGCTTATTGATCGGCATACCCTTTCGGATCAGGGTGGGCTCTTCATCCCGGCCTGCGCGGCGTGCTGGCGTCTCAATCCAGATTTTCTTTGCGCCGTCACGGTCGTCGTATCGCCTGACGATAAACGCCACGCGGCCCTTTGGAGTGTTGTAAATCCACTGCCGAACGCCCTTGCGAGGGGCCGGAACGTCCTTCACCGTCACCGAGCGCGGCTGCCACCAATCATCCTGCCATCGCAGATAGCCGTCTTGCCGCTTCTTGTCTTTATCGATCTGCTCTTGGTCGTACCGAACGGCCTGCTCCTCCGTGCGCTGCGGCGTCGGCTTCCCGTCTACATACGGGTGAGAAAATCCGACGCGCTTGGACAGATCGATGAGGGCCTCGCGCGGAGACGCTAACCTGTAGACGGTCTGCCAGAGCTGGATAAAGTCCCCATTCTGGCCGCCGTTATATTCGTGCCACGAGCCGGTATCGAAATAGATCGCGAACGATCCGTTGCCCTTCTTGGACTTATCGCCTTGGATATTACCGACGCGCCATTCATTATTCCCGAGCGGCGAACCAGCCGGGAACATCTCTTTCACCAGTCCCGGTATTGCGGGGCCAAGGTGAACGATTAGCTTTCCTTTTGCGTCTTTAAATTGGGAAAGGCCGTCTCCACGCGAGCGATCCATCCTTCGTCTCCTGTTACTGCCAGAACCGCGTCGCGCCAGTCATAAGCGACGCAGAAAATTCCGCCGTGCTGCTCAATGAGCTGGCCCCAGCGCTTCTGTTCCGGTCTGACGCGCCCCCGCGCCCCTTTAACCTCGATCTGCATACAGCGCCCATTGTAGAGACCGCCCAGATCAGACATACCCTTCTCACCAACCCGCACCTTCCGCCTGCCATCTGGCGTCAGGAACAGGCCACTTTGCTGCCGCCACACCATGCAGCCATCGACGTGGCTCAGGGCCACCAGACAGTCGCCCAGAACGCGTGCCTCTGCAGATCGCTCGGCCTTGCTCACAGCGAAAACGCCTGCTTGCGTGTGTGGCGCTGCCACGGCGGCACCTCATCTCGCACCCGGTAAACCCAAGCGGCCTTGTATGGCTTGCCGTCCTGCTTCCGTCTCAGCTTGGCCAATCTCATCGCCTCCTCCGTTGTCGGGGCCTCCTCCACCATTTTCTTAAAGGCGGCATACCCTGATTTTTGCAGCGGATAGCGGTCAATTTCTTCGAGTTCACCGTCTACCTGATCCGGCATTCTATCGGTCTCAGCCTCTTCCTTGATGAGGCCGCAGGAATCTTCATAGGAGCATTCTTTCTTCGCCTTGGCAAGGTGTGCGAAATTGAAAAATTGCCCGCACATATCGCAACGTATTGGCAACGCGTCTGTTTTTCGCTTCGTCCGCCCCGCTAGAGACCAGTCCCGCTCCTCATCCGGCAAGCCAAATCGCTCGACGTTTCCGACGTGATCCAGAATTATTGCCTTGCTGCCGTCCGGCTTCGGACGCAGCGCGCGACCAACCTGTTGCAGATATAGTACGATGCTTTGGGTAGGCCTCAACATCTGGACGCCTTGCGTAAAAGGTATATCAAATCCCTCGGAAATCACATCGACGGACACCAGAACGCTGATTCGCTGCTTCTCAAAAGCCGCCACGACGGCCTCTCGCTCTTCGGCTGTTTGCTTCCCGTGGATCACTTCAGCGCGCCAGCCACGGCTGCGGTAGGCGGCCAGAACGGCCTCGGCGTGGGCAATCGTCACGCAGAAGACCACGCAGCTCTTGCCATTGAAATGCTTTTCGTACTGCTCGACGGCGTCCCCAATGATCCTTGGCTTCGTCGCGCGCTCCTCAATCTCTCCGCGAGCGTAATCTCCTGTCCGCTTTTTGACGCCCTCGATGTCGAGTTGCAGCTTGGGCATAAAATACCGGTATTCGCAGAGGAAGCCCATGTCCATCAGCGCGCGAGTGTTCGGACCGCGAACCATATCGTCGAAGACCTCAGACAGGCCCTTTCCGTCCAGCCTCTGGGGCGTCGCCGTGAATCCCAGAACGCGAGCCTGCGGGAACTGGTTGAGCAGGTCCAGATAGGTGCTGGCCACCGTATGGTGGGCCTCATCAATTATAATCAAATCCACATCAAATAAATCAAATCTTCCTTGTTTAGCTCTATTCTTCGCAGTTCCTATCATCCCGATCTGGATGTTGGCCAGCCCCGGTTGAAACGGCACGCCCGGCATCACCCGACCGAACGGCACCCCCTGCTTTTGTGCGTGCGCGCAGAGCTGGTTCACGATCTCTTTTCGGTGCGCAACGATCAGAGCGCGCTTGCCCTTGGACTGCAAGCTCTTCGAGATCGCCGTCAGGATGACGCTCTTTCCTCCCCCGGTGGGGAGAACCACGAGGGTTCTCCGCGCCGTTTGGAGGCTCTTGCGGGCATCCGCAATGAGTTGTTTTTGGTAATCACGAAGCATTGAGGCCTCGAATAATTTCCATTCCGTCTTCCGTCTCGACCCAGCTATCCGCTGGGATGCCGGTGACATCCTGAATCAGCTCGCGGCTTTCTCGTGACGGCCTCATTCCGGTTAGCCAGTTCTGGACATTTTTTTGCTTCGCGGCATCCAGACCGGGGTGCTCGTTCTCCGCCACCTCACGAGCAAAATCAAGAGCGCTCATGCCCTTCTCTTTCAGATACCGAGCAAACCGTTCCTGACCAGAGACACGCCGCTCCACCTGTGGATCACGCGGCGCACCAGTCGCACCCGACCGGGCGATCTTTTCAACGGTCTTCCAGCCGTTTTTCCGGGCGCTAAACTCCTCCACCGTCTCGTGCTCGCCGCAAATGCTGTGCTCGATGCACGTCGGGTTTTTGGCCCGCAGCTTTTCGTCAAACGGATCGACGAACAACGTCGGCGGATACCGGCGGCAATATCCAGCTCGGGTTTCTTCCCCGTTGCTGCTTTTAAAACCCATGTTGGGATCGACACACCACCAGACGCAGTTCTTGCAGGAGATGTTTAATCCATTTCTAGTGCTAGCTTCCATACCTTTACTCGCTTTCTTATGTTGGGGTGGTGGACGCCTGTGCGCTTCAGCGTCCACCGGGGGCAATTGGCACCCTGCACGGCTTCGAGGGCTGGGGCTGGGTGGGTTCGCAGGTCCACCGTCCCCAGTCGCACGCCAATTCGTGTGTTAGTTAAACTCCTCTTCGCCGTCGTCATCGACGTCGAACGGGATGTCGTCGCCGTCGTCCATCACCTCGCCGTCGAGCACCTCACCCGTTTCCGGGTCGTAATCGTCAGGCCCGGCAGGCGGCGGCGTGTCGTCCTTCGGCGGTTCCGGCTGTTCCTCAACCTCTTCAGCGAGCTGGTCGAGGGCCTCAGCGGCCTTCTCAACCTTCTTCGGTTTCGGTGCCCGCTTTTTCGGCTCCGGCTTCGGCAGCGCTTTCGCCTGCGGCGTCACGTCCTGCGGTTCCTGCGCCTCATACTCGTCCTCCTCAAGGTCGATTGCCTTGGCCGTCCGCTCGTCGCTGGAAGAGAACGGCAGTAGCTTGACGAGCTGGCGGATCGCCGTCTTGGTGGCCATTGCCTCCCAGTCGGTCGCCCACGGGCCGCGATCTGGTGATCCAGACCGCTTGCGGATGCGCTCGACCTCAGCCTTGCTCATCACTTTAAACTGGTAGCCGCCGTCTTTCATCACGGCACAGGCGAACGCGCCAACCGGCTCGCCGGGGTCTTTCCAGTTCGGCGTCACCGAAAACTTCGGATCGGTGCCGCGCTGGTAGTCAACGTAATCATTTTCGTAGATGATCCCGGCGTCGATGGTACTGATCTCGCCGCTGTTCCGGGCCAGCTTGATCAGGCCACGATAGCCCGGCTGAAACTGCACCTGCTTGCCACCCCGGCCATTGCGGACGATGAGATAGCCCTCGCCCTGAATGCCGCCAATGTCGAGGCCCAGAGCTGCCGCCTCGCGGATCGCGAAGAACAGGCTCTTCTGGTCGGCCTGAAGCAGCGCTGGGTTGCGAACGACGGCGGTCACCGCCGTCTTCTTGAACTTCCCGACATCCACATGCTTCGGGAGCAGTTCGGAATATTCGTCACTGCGGGCGTCCATGCCCTGACGAAAGACTTCAATTGCACTAGCCATCATTTTTCTCCTGCTTGGCTTCGTTGATCTTAGCGATCATGAAATCCGCCTTCTCGGCAGATTCGCGATAGATTGGCGCGTTCTTTGCGTCGGGGAACCCCGCCGCTGCCTCCCTCCACTCCGACGCCATCCGCGCCAGAGCGGCAGATACGAGCGTCCACTGCCAATCCGTGAACTCGATGGGGAAACTGTCCTCAGCCACAGATCACCCCCAGCGCCACGATGCCTTGGATCACTCCAAGGACGATTAAAAACTCAAGTCCGGTCATTGTCTCGTCGTCTCCTGTTTAACAAATTCAGTCGTCAGGGCCGTGATCGACAGCCCATGCTTGACCCCAAAGTTCGCCAGCACCTCTTGGATCGCGAGCCTCGGGTTGTCCGGCTGGTGCGCCGGGAAAACCGAGAGCGCATACCAGTCGTGCGCGTCCTGCAGTCCGCCGAGCAGATCAATCTGCTCCGTCGTAAACGACAGGTGCTGCGCGAGCTGGGGGACGGTCTTCAGGTTCCACTCCGGTTTAAACAGCACCTCCGGGATGACCATCCCGACAAAGTCCTTCGTCCCGTCCGCATTGCGGTAGAGCGGATACTTGCCCGGCATGCAGCCGATTGTACCCTGCCGCATCATCCGCACGCAAATATGGTCGAACAGCTCCTGCTTGGTCGCCTCCAATCGAGGCGGATCACCCTTAATCCATTTCATTTTGATCTCCCGAATCAGGCAACGCTGTTGACCAAACAGGAGAGCATCCGTATTTTAAAGAGGATTGGTTGCTCTCCTGTGGCCAATCCGGCGCGGGCCTATAAGGTTCGACTTGCCATCATCCTTGGCCCGCGCCCTCATTCCGCTATTTCTTAGCGGCTGGCTTCTTCGCAGCCGGTTTCTCCAGCTTCACGAGGCGATCTTTCAGCGCCTCAATCTCAGAACCTACAGCCCGACACAGGTCGCGCTGTTTATTCGACGAGGCCTCATTGGTGAGAGTCTCGTACAGATAATCTCCGAGCTTCGACATAATTACTCCTCTTCTGCGTCGATGGTGGAGGGGATGGAAACGGGCCGCTTCAGGATCGTCTCCGCGAGTGAACGCCCGGCTTCCCAATCTGACCGGGTGCCGTCCGACGTCACATGATAGCCGTTTTCGGCCATCACGCACAGGCACATGACGACGACGTCGTCGTACTGTGCATGTGGCTGCGTCGTCTGCCACACAAAATACGCGCCGCCCGGAGTAAACTTTTTCGGGATATGAAAACCGGCGTCGTCGGGCTCATCGTTGCAGACAACCGTGTATTTTACGCCGCCCAAGACGTCCACGCGGTAAGCGCGCTCCGTCTTGTCCAGAATCTGCATGCAGTCAGCCCACGCATTTGACACGCGATCCTGAGCATCTTCGCCTTCCGGCATCGACCAGTAGTGCTTGTAAGACATCTCTCTCTCCTTACTCGCTGATGATTCCTTGGGCGATCAAGTCCCGAGCCATCCGGCCAAATGACCCTTGCAACTGATACGCGAGGCCGGTGTCGTGCAGGAACTGCCACGCCTCAATCTGCGTTTCCTCGTCTGCCTCGTCAACGCCCTCGGCGATCATGACTGCGCTGGTGATATCCATTAGCGTGCCTCCTGACGTTGTGCATTCTCAATGCGGATGCTGTGACGCGCGATGTCGTGCGACCAGCTCTTGCGCGCCTCGCGGACATCTGCCGGGCCGTGAGCTTCGAGGATCGCCGCGTGCCATTTGATCGCACCGTCAATCGTGTCGGCAGCGTCAACGACCGCGTCAATCAGACGCTGGCGAGCATACGTCGCCGGGCGGTAGCAGCGGCTGTCTTCGGCGTTTGCTTCGCGACGGCGGCGGCTCTCGGCCACCTGCTCGTCGGTCACAAGCGAAACGAGAAACTCCAGCGCGCCGACCAGCTCATCGCGTCCGTCCGCGTACTGGGTCTCGAACCGGTCCACCTGATTCTCATCAGCATCAACGACGAACGCGGTCCAGAGGCGCAGCGAGCGGTCGTAGAAATACAGAACGCGAAGGAAAGAGGCCGGGATCGTTTGGAAATGCGTTTTCATATCTGATCTCCTGTTTGCCTATGCCCTTTTATCCCACATATCGATCTGGATGTCAACACTCTTTTTCATTGTTTTTCGTTTTTCTGGGTTCAGCTCAGGTTTTTCCCACCCAGCCCCGGCATACATCGTGACCGGTGGGGCGACGTGGTTGGCCTTCCAGATCAACCATTGAAAGCAGTGCTGGGGCGTCGCGTCACCATCCGCAAACCAGTAAGGCCGAAATTGCATCCGCACCGATCCGGCAAACTCCGGCATCGAGAACAGGTGAGCCCGGCCTGCGGCGTGGTCCCAGTCCGATCTGACGAGAATCGCCACGGCATCAATCGGCTCGCTGTCGAGCTGGAGCTGGTACAGCCAGTCGCGCATCAGTCGGGCGAGGGTCTTCGTCTCATAGGGCGGGTTTGTCACAATCGAGCGCGGCTTGCCATACCCATTGAACAGGCCGGGGCGCTGCTCTACGAGGCTGGAGCGCCCGTTCTCGTCAACGCAGGGGTCCGTCCACCACTTGGGCAGCATGCGCCCGGCGGCCTCCTCCAAAGCCTGCAGGCAGCGCGGATCGATGGTCTGATAGTCGTCCCGCTCGATCCGCTCGTACCCGTTGTTTCGGAATGTGCTCACTTCGGCCTCCACCCAAGCATGAACATCGCCGAATGAATGATCAAAATTAACGGCGCAATCGCCACAAGAACCGGGCTGGCGAGAAGGCAGAAGAAGGGCGAGGCGTTTAAATTATTCTCTTCGCAAAATTGACGGAACGACCTTGCCGCGATCAGGCACGCAGTCGCATAGGTCAGCACCCATAGCCAGAACCATTGGTTGCCCTCGATCTCCCACCCGTTCACAGCGGCCCCTCCATAATACGGATGATCCACAGCGCGACCCACATAGCGAACGCCATCAGAACCAGCGCGATTGTGTCCTCGATCCACGGGCGGATTTTCTGCCACTTACTCATCGCGATCCTCCTTATCTGCAATATAGTCACGATAGGCGGCAGACAGCGCATCGTCCAGCGTGTCGCCAATGGCCGACGTGTAAAAGCCCAGCCCGCTGATCTCAGCGACGTAGCCGCTCGGTGTTTTGCT
>Ga0208644_1003564_pt1 | contig 12029 bp, 14 predicted proteins | sample VirMetDEL_Nov_18_FD_184517 | JGI IMG/M metagenome (GOLD analysis project Ga0208644, IMG submission 184517) | Aqueous microbial communities from the Delaware River and Bay under freshwater to marine salinity gradient to study organic matter... | ecosystem: Environmental > Aquatic > Marine >... | reverse complement strand
ATACTTATTAATCCCCGCTAAATTCTCAGCCCCAAATGCCTGAACAGCACTCTTACGAATTACAAATTCCCCAGGCTCCAACATCGCCGGGACCGTATCACCACTACCAGTACCAGGAACTGGACCGCCCCTTTTAAATCCTTGTCCAAGCCCACCAGTGCCTCCAGCACCACCAAAACCTTTTCTTAATGCGCTACTAAAAATCCCACCTAGTTTTACAGCCCCAAGGGCAGCAATTAAAGGAATAAGAGGTTTAAGTGTTCTGGCAACTTCAATGAATGAATTGGCGAGATCTAAAGCGATTTTAACTATTGCTTGGAAAGTTGCGGTCTGTGATATCTCGCGGATCAACGCCCTAAAGTTTTCCGTGGTTCTAGCAAATGCTTGTGATAGTGTTTCCTGCGCTTTTGCGGCATCCCTATCTAATGATCCAGCACCAGCAACAGCAACCTGTCTAGCTTTTTCTGCTTTACTAAACTGTTGTAACAATGGAATTACACGAGAGACCTGACGGATACCGCCCAACTGTTCAACAACTTCAGCGAATCGCAAACTTCCAGCTTTAATACCAGCCTGCTCTAATCCGTTACTTAATCTTCTTATAGCCTCAAATGCCCCAATGAAGTTTCCACGACCATCAGTAAGTTCAATATTTAACTCCCGGAAAAACTCAATTGTTTTAGGTCGCTGAATTCTAGCAAAGATTGTTCTAAAACCAGTGGCAATAGTTTCAGCACTTTCACGAGTCGTACTACGAACAGCAGTGAAGAGTGATATGAAATCTTCAAAGTTACCACCAGCAGCCTTAAATGCACCACCAGCCCGTCTCACCGCCTCGATGATGTCTCCAGATTCAACAGCGAATTTCTTAGAAACAGCATTAATAGCACCAAGTTGCGATTCCAATAAAGTGGCTTGAGTACCAAACTGTGCCATAATAGCAACAGCACCTTCAGTAGTAGATGCTATATTATCAAATGTAGAAGCTAATGTAGTTTTAGCAAGTGTCTTCATCGCCTGCTCAGTTTGTCTAGCGGTCAGACCTGACTGGGCAAGGACAACACTTGTTTTAGCGATAACGGTTGCTGAAAGGCCAAACTCCTTAGACAACTGAGACATGGAGTTTTGCAAACTACCAAGAGCTTTAACGTCTGTATCAAAAATCTGCGCTAACTTTACAAATTCTCTTTCAAATTTTATCGCTTCTCTAGTTGCTTGAGAAAGTGCGGATGTTAATCTACCAACTACAGCAACAGCAGATGTAAAAGCTAAAAATCGTCTACCAGATAAACCAATAGCTTCACCAAAAGAATTCATTGATTTAGTAGCAGAATCAGTTTTATTTTTTATAGTTTGAAGTTGCTGCGCGGCTTGACGACCATTATAAATCTGGACATTTGCGCTAACATTACTAAGAGCACTCTGTATTTGTCTGGTTACAGCATTAATATTCGCTCTAGTGGGACTACCTAGCTGTACTTGGATCAGAATACTATCGTTAGCCATATCTCACTCCCAATAAAAAAGGGCGTGGAAAACCCACGATGTTAAAACATCATAAGAATTCACGCCCACCGTTTCACTCTGTCTTTTTAACTGTCCGCTTCTGGGTAGCCGTTTTTTTCTCCTCAGTTATTACTACACCTAAATCGTCCTCAAAGTCAGCATTGTCAACTTTTTCATCATCTTCTAAAACAGGAAGATCATTGACGTTGACTCGTTTACCGTCTTTGTTTAGAATATAACCTTCTTCATCAACTTTATTACCCTCTCTATCAATACGGTTTCCTTCTTTATCAATTAATTGATTTTTGTCATTAGCAAACTTAAATCGTTTGAGGAACTTGTTTTCCGTCAAACTACCTTCATAATCCTCATCTATTTCGTAAACAATTTCACCTACAGTTTTGGCGGCTTCTACAGCTTCCTGCTCATTGCCCCTATTTTGGTAGTCCTCATAAGAAGAATAATAGGGCTTTTGCGTCAGGAAATCTTTAGTACAAAGATAGACGAGATAGCTGAATCTTTCAGTATCTGCCTGACCTTCTGCGGTCATGTGGTCAAGTTCTTGTCTTTCAGCAATCAAATTCCGGAATTCAACTCTTTTATCCTGCAACTCAAAAGCCATTTCTTTAGCTTGACTTAATTTGAGTTTTTTACCATCTACATCCCTACCTTTGTTTAGCTGGTAGTCTAGTAGGTTAATTTCTTTAATAACTTTGTTATATTCTTCTTCCTGCTCATCAGTCCAAATGCCCTGCTCCGTCATATAATTACCAAGTTTTTTGCGAAGCATTGCTCCTTCTTCAAGGGCTTTTCTGAATGCGCCTTTATAGACACGTTCAGCTTCCAGCATTTGTTTATTGGTAGGCTTAGTAATTAACAACTCAGTTTCTGTTACAACTTTGTCTTTACCTTCACCGGTTTCTTTTTTTACGGTAATTCTTTTTTCTTCCATCGTAATTCTCCTCAGAGGGGTTTAATTGGAATCTGGTACTGATAGCGATTCCAGTTAATATCGTATTGAGTAAGTTCAGCGTCTATATTACGCATTTGCGTATTGCCTTTGTCCAGTATTTCCGATCTTAATTCTTCATAAAGTTGCCTCATTTTCTCCTGTTCTTCTGAAAGTGCTTCGTCAGATTTGTGGCCCCATAAAAACCCTAAGTGATCTTCGATACTACTTAGTGCCCCAATCATGGTGGTCTGTATTTTTTTCTTACAATTTTTAGTCAATCTGTCCTTAGACTTTTCCTTATAAAGGTCGTCCTTTGAATTCATTTTTTGTACCTATCGAACATTTGCCTGTTCGCCTTCATAGCTAAATCCTGTTTTACATGACTAAATTGTCCTTCTTCCAAGGAACCCTGTTCTTCTAAATCCTTCATGCGGGATTTAATAATTTGTTTTCCTTGTTGTGTATTCATATCATGCACACGCTGTGCTTCTTTTTTATTTGATACCGGGACGAAAACTTCCGCAGATTCCGGCAGTTTGTTACCTTCAGATTCTTTTCTGTCATCATCCCTTTTCCTTCTTTGTACTGTGAACCATCCATCAATAGCATAATCATCTTCTATGATACTATCAGATGGTGTTTCCATTGATTCGTAAATACTGTCATACATTCGTGTCCAACTGATTAGACTCTTCTGCATGTCAGTTAAGTCACAAGCTGGTAAAGGAAATATTTCCCGCGAATCTTTTCCGGCATTCCATATCATCCGCCAGTTTGGACTTTTGCTAACTTCCCGTATATCTTTATCATCCAGTATTTCTGCATTATATTTTCCATAAAGTGCGTGAATACTAATATCCTCTAGAGATATTTTATCCCCATTTTCATAAAAAGTGCAGTGTTCCAGTATATACATTGTGTATGCCTGACTTTTCAGACTTTCACAGGTGTAATTAAAGAACCGGTATTTCTCTTTTGTGAGATCTTCGAACCTGTCTTCCTTCTTCCTGATTCCTTTCTTTATTAGATCTTTGACATTATCGCGCAAAAAACTATTAAAATAGTCCACTTTCATTTGTTCAATATCTTTTGGTATTTGTTTTAGTTCATCTTCTTGGTCTTGAGTCCACCAACCATTTTCAATAATTAGTTCCTCTAGTTCTTCCTGTAAGTATATATTTTTCTTAAACGCATCTTCATAAACTTGTTCACTAAAAAAATCAGCCAGATACCGAGTTGCGGCATCTGGCTGACGAACAGTTAAGATGTTATTTCTCGTCTGTACGAGAATATTTCCCGATAAAATCTTATTTAAGTCCTTCATAAGATCCTAATTAGTTATTAGCTGGCAAATTTATCGTTCCAGTACGTAGCACCTTGGTTAATTGGGTCGCCACTATGCAGAACAACTAAATCATTAAAGTTTGAGAAGTTATAAGTAACTGTGGCATTTCCTCCACCAGCGTCACCTCCACCATAAGTAATAGAAGCAAGCTTATTCTTCTTGCCTAAATGAAGCACTGTTGAATCTGCTAATACTATGCAAATCTCGTGATTACTAAGATTTGTTCTGTTGGTTTCGACGGCATCGACATTGTCACCAGCAGTTGCTGTCATTTCAATTGTTGATGTTACTTCAGTTGGGAATGTGACATAACGATTGTAAGGTGTACGTGTACCCAACTGATTAATCTGTTCACGACCTAAATCTGTGGAGCAGGTAAATGAAAGCAAGTGAGTGTTATCAGTATTTACAATTCCAGCGTTTTGTGAATTTCTACCCTTAAAGCTCGTATCAGACATATCTGAAACGCCTTCAATAATGGAAGGCACAACAGTTTTGTAACCTTGAATAGCTGTATCACCACTCAAAACATCTTCCCGTCTTAGAACGTGATTTCCGGGAGCATTTGGGGCATCGTCACCAAAGATGGCAGCAAAACCGTCAGCAACACCCGAATCATCAGCAAGTAGAAGATTATCGCCAACTGTAGGATCATTGATCCATTTCTTATTGTTGCCAACAAATGTTACATCTTCAGTACATGTACCATCAGTTGGAATTGTGTAAGAAATACTTGAAACATACATGCCGGAACAGTAAAGTTCAGATACGGCAGCATCACCACTTGTAACAGCCTCATCCGTCGTAGCATTGACAATCATACGAATATCTGCACGAGTATCAGCACGACCAGATAATGTTGTTTTTGTTGATGCTAATGCATTACCATCACCAGCAGCATCAGTATAACTAGCGCCTAGATGATAAATTAAAGAATACCCATCAAGGAATTTTTGCATACTCACAGAAATATCTGGAATATCTTCAATATTTTCATACAGTGATAACTGACCAAGTTCGAAAGCTTGCTCAAGGTTAAAGTTGGTATCTATACCAACACTTTGTAAACCATGAACAATTGTAGAAGCGCCAGTGTTACCCGGAGTGCCAGATTGCCAGGAATCTACTGGGTCTAAAACATTGCCCATTTCACCAATTGTTACTGCCTGAGTCGCATAAAAGACTCTTGTGTTACTATTTGATACTGCCGCCATTTTTTATCTCCAGATAAAAGAAGAACATGTTCTATTGTATTATACACCAAAAATTATTTCTGTGGTGCATTTTACTGTGCCAACGAATAAATTAGGATTGAGGGTGTAGATTGAATCAAATTTCATGTCTAAAAATCGTAAAGCCTTAAATTTGTAATTAGTTGTGAGATCTGGAAAACGCAATGCCCCTGACGCTGGCACGCCCCTATGGTCAAGGGGGAAGGCATCTGCATCCGCAATCGCATTTAAATCGAACATAGTAAAGACTTTATCGTTTTGTAAACTGACCGCATCCATCAAACTATCACGCATATAAGAATCTTCACTTACACAGTGGAAGAGGACATCCGTGTAAACATAGGATGAACCGCCGCCAAGTTGATAACCCCTTACAGACCTTGTATTTGCAACTTCTATTCCAATCGCGGGTAATTGATATCTATTCTGTGAAAGCTGTGACCAGTCACCAGATGTGGTTGTGAATTGGGGATTATCGACCCTTTCTGATCTTCTGTGTAATTCTTTAAACCACGGTAAACCATTTGATTCTGTTACATTGACGTACTTGTAACTATATTCACAAGTTACGACAGAACTAGTATCTATTGCAGAATCAAAAACCACCCTACCAAGTGGATGATTAACATGGTGAGCAAATGCGCCAGACGTTGTGTTGGAATAGAATGTATCATTTACATAAACTCCGGATACACCTGGATTTGCGTTATCAGAACCAACAAGAGGTGCTCCGTTAGTGCTGGTCAATCCACTTTCCCAAACCCAATTTGATCTAAAACCTTCCCAAACTTGACCTGCGGTATATCGTGGGTCATCCACTAAACGTAATTGGTGCTCGTTCCCGCCATAAATACCACTAGACGGGATGCTGACATTGATGTAGTTGTCCTTCTTTAGAAGACCCCAATCAAAAAAAGAAATAACATTTTCTTTGATATCGTTTACTAGTGTAGAATCACCAAGTTTTGTGAAACCTTTTAGATCTATATCCGGCATTAGAATAACCTCTTAAATTCTTCTTGTATGATTGTTCTAATGTTTGGCCCATTGGCTATAATAGCTCTAGTGATGAAATTATCACCAGCAGTACCAGCAAATTCTGGAGCAACACGAAAAACACCACCAGTGGGCAACATGAATCCGCCGCCACTTCTTGATCTCTCGTCGTAATTAATAGTTGAAACAACCTCAAACCCATCAATAACTACTTCAGTACCTTTATTCATTAACCAGTCTAGCCAAGTAATTTGATTGCCGTTACTATTATATATACCATTAGTTGTAGAAGTTTGTACGGCTGTTGAAACTATCGCGGGATCAATTTGGATAACTAAATTTCCTAAAGTTTTTCCTCGTCTGGATTTTTGGAAAAATATATTTACCGCAGATACTACAGCATTTACAATATCTCTAGTTGCAGCATTCGCCGCGCCATCAGTAAGTCCAAAATCTACTTGTAATTGACCACCTTTTAAGGACTGAATAGTTGGACTACTCTCCATAGCCGTTCTTAACAAATTAGATATTCTGTTTTGTATAGTCGGTTTTGCTTTCGTCAGAATCTTATCAGCTTTAGGTGCGACTAGAAACTGTACCGTAGCAGCGAACTGCGAAGGTGTAGTAACTAATCTTAACCTAGTGCCCGCCATTATGACCTACTCCAAAAGCAGACCACATACCTATCCTGCTTTAAACCATAAGGAAATGGTTCCGCAGCTTTTACGAAACGGTATTCCTCATAACCCTGAGCGTCTTTATTTACTAGTAAAGCCTTAGCCTTGTTGAGTTTAGGTAAATCCGATAAATAACCAATGGTTTGAATTGACCCATCAGGAACTTCTATTTCACCAATTTTGATCCATTCTTTTCTATTCCAATATACTCTTAGAGTGATATCTTCAGTGTTTTCCACCGTCTTATACTTTTTAGTACCTCTAGCAAATCCAGCAGAATCGCCCCTGTCTCTAACATTAAGGGAACGTCGCTGTTTTGGTCTGGGCACACTTTCTGAGATTTCCTCGATTTTCTCAGTATATATAAGCTGACAAGTGATACCAAAATTTGATATCATGCCATCAGCAAATTCTTTGTATTTTGCAAATACATCAGATGGTATAGTAATAGCCATTAACCAACTCCACTATCGCCTGTGTAATATCTGGGATCATCAAATCTCGTATCCAGAATGCCACTAATTGAACCAACACCAGTATTATCATTAATAGTTTGTGATAATCTGGTTTTAGCTGTATTTGGTAATGGTGTGACAGTAACAATTGCTGCCCCATTTATATATTCATTGCTATTATTCACTTTTTGTAGTACGTCAGCCATTTTATTACCCTTTATGTATCAGCAGAAAAAGTTTGCCAGTTAGTTCCATCAAAAACAAATAATGCCGCACTATTAAACACCATAGCTCCAGTTGGAGTTGGTGTTGGAACACTACCAGTTGGAATTGCTTTTACTTGAAATACACCAGATGCATCATAAGGAACCATAGAATCTGCAATATGTTCATGCATCTGACGAAAACCAGATGGTGTAATAGCACCAACCGTATTGTCGTAAAATAATCCAGTTGAAGCTGCAATAAGTTCAGCTTGTGTCTTAAAACTCATAAGTAATATCCTCTGTGATCATAAGTCCGATTAACCACATCCGCTCCAGGCGAATATGGTGAAAGAATTGCTTCACCAACAACACCGTCAGCTTTGTATTGTAATTTAGCCTCTTCGTATCGTCTGCACACATCATCGTACAGGATTTTGATACCATCCATTGTGCGACTCATGTCAATACTGGATGGGCCGTCACTAACACGTACAGCACTTAATCCTTGAGTTTTTAACTCGCTTCCTAGTATTATACATGCCGCCCTTAAAGAGATAATATTTGTAAAATCATTATCTTTGGTGGCAGTAACGGTTGGATCAGGTGATATTGTGCCACCCTCTACATCAATTGTGTATGTTTGTATAAAGTCTATTTCATTACTGACTAATTGAGCAGCTACTAAAATAGATGTTTCTACCCTTTCGTCAGAAAAGGTGTAATTTGAACTATCGACATCATTTACTACATATCTGACAATTGTTGACATTTGATCTTGCCAAGCCATACTTATCTCCTAACATATATTCTTGTGGACCCGGAATGAGTGAATATCTGAATAAAATTCTGTCGCCCCAAAATCCACAAAAGCCTGTAATTTCCAGGTTCCAGTTGTATTAAGATCGCCAGATTCTGTAATATATGATATTATACCATCTGTACCATCAGTAAAATTGTTAGCAGTTTTTGCGAAACAAGTACCGTCAGGTCTTCTAAAATTTATTGTTTTTGTGGCAGATGACACGTCAACCGCAGTACCAGCATCTGATATTGTAAGTTTGAACTGTGTTCCCACATCATTTAAATGTATTTCATTAGCCGCCATATCTTCACCCTTTAAAAGGTATATCTACATTAGTATTTACACCAATTTTTTCTAGTTGTTGTCTTTAGCCAGCATTTAAATGGGGTAGATTTGATTTTGGTATTTGGCACTTATCACAAATTTCCGGCCATTTTTCATTCAGTTCAGAAAAATTGTACTTACACACACCAATTTCCTGCCCATTAAAATCTTTTGTGAAATATTCCCAGGTCTCATTTTGAAATGTTTCCCAATGAATGTCTTTTTCTTTTTTACTCGACAATAAAAACTTCTTCCATTCAGGAGTACAGGTTGGATCGTCGTAAACCTTATTGGCTACATCTCTATCAACCAGTCTTTTAGCACTAAGAAGTCTTTCTTCTTCTGGTCTATAAATAGCAAATTTAAATATACTATCCCATTCTTCAATAAATTTTCTAAGAATGCAGGCTCTAGAGTGTCTTTGAAATTTTCCCCAGTAGGTTAATCCAAAAGAAGCCGTGTTTATAATAACATCCATTCCGTTTCCGGCACAAGATGATGCAATAGCATTAGTTATTGAATTGCCACCTGTTCTTGGAATATGTATAAATAATGCTCTTTTAGGTAAATATATCATTTTATTACCCTGCATAAAAATGAAGGATGACTTTCAATTGTAATTGCTTCCATTAAAATATGCCCATTCTGTATTTGTTCATTTACGGCTCTAATTACTCCAGATCTCCATGCTGCTGGATTAGTACAATAGTCATGACCGGCAATAAACCCTCCAGATTTTACTTTATTTATTGCTATATTTATCTCTATAGAAGTAGGTTCATAATCATGGTTGGCATCTAAATAAACCCAATCTAAAGTATCATCTGGTAATTGTGCGAGAAAATTCCCACCATAATTTTTATGTAATTCAACATAACCATCTTTTATTTCATCTTCAAATACTCTTTTTACAATTTCCTCATTATTATCTCTCCAAATGCTAGGACATCTATTTCTTGAAACGTTATCATCTTCGCGCCAAATGTCACAAAGATATAACTTCTTGGGTTTTGTTATTTGGTTTAACCACATAGCATTATGTCCGCGACAAACACCTATTTCAGCACCAATACCATATTTTTTAAATTCACAATATAGCTCCTGCCTTGTATTAATTTCTTTAATTTCCATCTTAATACTCTATAAAAGTACGCCATCATTTGGAAGTATTACTCTTTTATGGCAATATTTTCTTATTACCTTGCCTTCCGCTTTTTCACTTTCCATAAAAAATATCGCATCTGATCTTTTATAAGCGTCTGCTTTATATTTACCAACCTCTTCTACATGGTTGGCATCTCTTTCTTTTCTTTTTTCTGTTGGGAACATAATCAATTCATCATACTGAATATTATATTTTGCAAGCCAATCTTCGGTTTGTTTTCTAAACTTGTCCAGTCTTCCAGTAACTATTCCTCTTAGTTTATGAGCTTTGGGCAATCTGTTATAAAAGGGTTCTACATTTGAAATATATTTTTCATATTTATCATCACAGTCAAGTTCAGAAAATGGAACATTCGGAGAAAACACACCGTCCAAATCAAATAATGTTTTTTTAGTATGAGGGCTATTAAAGAAATGCCATTCTAATAGATGTGGTTCATCTAGTTCTTTTCCATAAACATCTACAATATTTAAATTGCTTGGTTTGCAGTATAGTGCAGAATAGTAGTGATGACTACCAAAAGTATCTTTTATTTGATTGAATGTGTTTCCATAAAATACCGTATCATCAAGAAACAATAATTTTCCAGAACCTTTAGAGAAACTATTCATTCTGTACCCACCAAAATCTGATATTGAATTACAGATAACAATTTCTTTATTTGAAATGGTATATAAAGGCAAATTAAGAGATGTTGCGCAAATGGATGCGGGTAGAAATCCTGATCGTGGAACGCCCACAATTCCAGATAGATTAAGATTTGCTATTTTTGGTATAAAACTTTTAATACAATCGTCTAGTAAATTTGAGTTTGTTAAAAAAACAGATTCAATATTTCCAAAACTATGTCGTTTATGTTTTTTGTCACAAGCTATTTTATACTGATTTCGTTCTTCTTCGCTGGCACCTTGGCACCACTGCCAGTTGGGTGGGTTAGATGTCATTTCCTGTTTGAAGTATTCACAGTAACCGGGGTTACTACATTGACAGTGTTTCATATTCTTACTCTACGAATGTTATAAAATCAGATCCTAAATCTCTTTTAAAAGTGTGTGGAGCAATTCCACCACAGGTTGCTGATGTTCCGGTCCCATCACATAAATCACATGGCGAATCATCACCATAACTATTAGTGGCGGAAATCCATTTTAAAGTTAAAGTATTTGCATCTACAATTGCTGTTACTTGATATGTATAAATAGACAACACAGTCCCAGTACCAGCCTCTTTATGAGTTGCGTAAACCCAGTCACCAACCTGTATTCTATCTGTCGAATGATATTCGTAAATCCTAACATGACCTCTATCGGTCCCAGCACCATCATTACCCTCAGCGCCAATCGCTACTATATTACCGCCACGGTTTAATGAAACACCAACTCCACTTCGGTCTCCAGCGGCTTCTCCGTCTATATCATCGCCTAATTTTGCCCAAGTGGTTCCATTCCACCTATGAACTCTAACATGACCCGCACTCGTGCCAGTACCGTCGTTTCTGTAAGCGCCAATAGCCACAACAGCACCATGTTGATCTAAAGACACATTCCAGCCGTTGCGGTCTCCAGCGGCTTCTCCGTCTATATCAGCCCCTTTTTGTGCCCATGCACTTCCGTTCCATTCATAAACTCTAACATGACCAGCATCGGTTCCAGTACCATCGTTTGCATAAGCCCCAATTGCTACTATAGTTCCTTGATCATTTATAGAAACATTATACCCGCTTAAATCACCAGAGGTTTCTCCATCTATATCAGAACCTTTTTGTGACCAAGTAGATCCATTCCAAGAGAAAATTCTGGTATGTCCAGCATCTGAACCTGGACCATCATCATTTTTCCACGCTCCAATTGCTACTACACTGCCATCGCTATTTAGCGAAACACTAATCCCACTATTATCACCATCCGCTGCACCATCTATATCAGACCCTCTTTGTGACCAGGCACTACCATTCCAAGCATAAACCCTAACATGACCGCGATCCGATCCGCCGCCGTCGTTAAGGTAAGCGCCAATCGCTAAAACGTCACCATCAGCGTCTAACGAAACATCCCAACCACTAAAATCACCAATAGCTTCTCCATCTATAGGAGAACCTCTTAACGACCATGCACTACCCGTCCAATAAAAAACTTTTACCCGCCCAGATTCATTACCCCCATCATCATCACTATCGGCACCAACAGCTAATACAGTTCCGTCATTATTTATTGAAACGCTAATACCAAAACGATCATTAGCGCTATCACCATCTATATCGCTACCCTTTTGCGCCCAAGCGGTCCCATTCCATTCATAAACTCTAACATGACCAGCGTTTGAACCACCACCATCATTTTTATGCGCGCCGATTGCCACTATAGTTCCGG